>Ga0207674_10006382_pt1 | contig 13879 bp, 13 predicted proteins | sample KBSCornC72_FD_184303 | JGI IMG/M metagenome (GOLD analysis project Ga0207674, IMG submission 184303) | Corn rhizosphere microbial communities from Kellogg Biological Station, Michigan, USA - KBS Corn C7-2 (SPAdes) (version 2) | ecosystem: Host-associated > Plants > Roots > Rhizosphere > Soil ... | reverse complement strand
CATCTGCATCAGACTGAGCGTGCCTTCCTGCATGCGCGCACCGCCCGAAGCAGAAAAAATGATAACCGCACCGCGATCTTTCAAAGCTCCCTCGATCAACCGCGTTATCTTCTCACCAACCGCCGACCCCATCGAGCCGCCGATGAACGACATATCCATCGCGCCCGCGTAAACCAAACGTCCTGCGACCTTCCCCCGTCCGGAAATTATCGCTTCCGGAAGGCCGGACGAAGCCTTCGCCTGCTCGATTCTGTCCTTATACGGTTTGGTATCGACAAACCCGAGCGGGTCGCCGGATGTGACGTCTGCATCGAGTTCCTCGTACTTGCCGTCGTCAAACAGCGTTTCGAGACGCCCGCGCGCCGAAAAGCGAAAGTGATAATCGCAATGCGTGCAAACCTGCAGCGATTCGGTCAGCTCGCGTTTGTAGAGCGGGTTTTCGCACTCGGGACATTTAACAAAAATTCCCTCAGTTTTGACGTTGCGCTCTTCGTCGTCCGTCTGACCTTCGATCTTTGGCTTATCTCTTCGAAACCATGACATAAATGCAGTAGGCAGGAACAGTGGCAACAGCCAGTTAGGTAACTGATCTTGGGCCAACTTTTCCGCTTTAAGTCTCTAAGATTAACATAACGGACGGCCGCCGTCGCAAGCCGGTCAACTGAACTACTTAAGAACGTCGATCATCTGCGAATGTATCAATCCGTTGCTTGCCAATATAGGCGGCGTATAAACGCTGAACGGCGCGTCGTTGTAATAGGTCACGCGGCCGCCCGCCTCTTCGATCATCAGATACCCTGCGGCGACATCCCACGGGTTGAGCCCGTCTTCCCAAAATCCGTCATAACGGCCGCACGCGACATAGGCCATGTCGATCGCTGCAGAGCCGTCGCGCCGTACGCCGCGCGAATGAAGCATGAATTCCAGCAGATTTCGCTCGAAATTCGGCCGCTCCTTGAAATTATAGGGAAACCCGGTCACCACAAGTGCATCGCCCAGCTTATCGGTTTCGGAAACCCGGATGCGACGGCCATTCAGGCTCGCGCCCTGGCCCTTTTCGGCCGCGAACAGTTCGTTGCGAGTCGGATCGTATGTAACGCCAAGCACGATCTCGTCGTTATGCTCAAGCGCAAGGGTCACGCAAAAACACGGGTAGCCGTGAGCATAATTCGTCGTGCCATCGAGCGGATCGATGATCCATTTCCACCTGCTGTCGCCGCCCGCTATGACCGCCTCGCCTGATTCTTCCGCCAGGATCGAATGTTTCGGGTAATAAGAACGGATACGTTCGACGATCAGAGCTTCGCTTGCCAGATCGGCTTCGGTTACAAGGTTTATCTCACCTTTTTTCGAGATGTTGATTTTGCGGCCGAATTTTTCGAGAAGGAGGTGACCGGCCTCACGGGCCGTCTCTATTGCAAAGTTGAGCATTGTCTAATTTTCAACGCAAAGACGCCAGGACGCAAAGACGCAAAGCAAGATCAAGCGACTTTCATTTGCTCAACTAGCGTCTTGGCGTTAAATATTATCGCCGGGACGCGAGCATTTTCGAGTCCGCGACACGTAGAAATTCCTGCACCTGAGCGTCCCAGAATGTCCACTCGTGGGCGCCTGGCAGTTCGCGATATTCATGCGGCACCTTTTTTTCTATCAAAAGATTGTCAAAATCGCGGTTTGTCTGAAAAAGGAAATCCTCGGTACCGCACGCCATATAAATGTATGGGATATTTTTTACAACATCGGGCGACATGTTGCGAAGCAAATTGAAAATGTCGTTTTCCTTTCGCGTCTTGCTGTCGTCCGGGCCAAAAACGCTGACGATCGACGGCCGCAGGTTTTTGTTGTCCTCAAGCCGCAGCGGCGCATCCAAAGCGCCGCTGAACGATCCGACCAGAGAAAACAGGTCAGGATACTTCAAGCCATATTTTATCGCGCCGTATCCGCCCATCGACAACCCAGCCATAAAGCGATGATCACGATCCGCGATGGTGCGAAAGCGTTTTTCGACCTCCGGGATCAACTCCTGAACGATGTAGCTCTCGTACTTGTCGTTCGGTACCGTCGCACTGTCCGTATACCAGCCGTCACCGCCTTCGGGTGTGACGATGATGAAGTTGTAGGGCGCGGCGTATTCGGCGAGTTTGGTTTTGTCGGTCCAATTGTCGAAATGACCAAATAACCCATGTAATAGATATATGACCGGGTATCTACCTGATAGATCAGTCTTATATTTTGCAGGCGTGATAACCCGATACGAAACACTCCGGCCAAGCAATTTGCTCGGCAGTTGAAGCGTTACGACGTCGTTCGCGCTTCGGGCAGATCCAGCTTCAGCCTTCGACGCCGTCTGGCCAAATGCCGAAGCGAATACGACAAGTGACAATAAGATCGGCAGCGATATCCTTGATATTTTTTTCATTTGCCGCAGATCTATCCAAAAAACTTACTTAACCAACCGCCTTCCTTCTCTTCCTTATCCATTACCTGTGCAAGTTCGCCGGCGTCGAACCATACGCCCGTGCATTTGTTGCACACATCGATCTTGATATCTTCAAAATCGGTTTCGATCAGTTTCCCATCGCATCGCGGACAAAGCATTTCGGTATTCTTCGCGTTCTCCGCCTCGAGCCTTGCTTTCATCTTTTGGATAAGTTCCTGTTCCTTACGGCGGAAATATTCGTTTTCGAGTGCCTGCCCGCGGTCTTCCAGATCAACTGCCATAAAAATATTGCTCTCCCAAATTATTGAACAGGCCGACAGCCCGTTCTATGTTAGATCGTTAGCCAAAAAATAGCAGACTCCGCCCAAACATTCAAAAATGAACAATGAGCTATCCGAGATTGGCCGTAATAACGTCCGCCAGGCGGTTGGCTTTTTCCTCAATATCGGCCTGGTCCTTTCCCTCGATCATCACGCGTGCAAGGTTTTCCGTGCCTGAATATCTAAGCAGCAGACGGCCGGTGCCGTCGAGTTCCTGCTCGATCTGGCGCGACGCTGCCGCGATAGGCGCAACGCTGTCGAACGGCTGTTTTTCGCGGACGCGGACGTTTACCAGTGTTTGCGGATAGCGAAGAAAACCGGCGGTGCTTTCGGAGGCGGTTTTGCCTGATTCCCTTATCGCCTTCAGCACGAAAAGTGTCGTCACTATGCCGTCACCCACAAGGCTCTTTTGCGGAAAGATAAGGTGGCCTGACTGTTCGCCACCGATAGACCCACCGGTTTTCAGCAATTCGTCTAGCACATATTTGTCGCCAACAGCGGTCCGCAGCAATTTAACACCGCGTGATGCGAGCGCAATCTCAAGCCCTATATTGCTCATGACTGTCGCAACTATGGTGTCGTTCTTGAGTTGATGCCGGTCATGCAGGTATTTACCCATGATCCAAAGCGTCGCGTCACCATCGATGATCGTGCCGTTTTCGTCAACAAAAAGCGCGCGGTCGGCGTCGCCGTCGTAAGCCACGCCGAAATCTGCTTTTTCCGCGACCACAGCGGCGCAAAGCTGTTCCAGATGAAGCGAGCCACAGTTTTTATTGATGTTTCGTCCGTCGGGCTTGTCGTTGATCGCAGTTACATCGGCGCCGAAGCTGCGAAAGATTTCCGGCGCGATCGCAGACGCCGCACCGTTCGCGCAATCGATCGCCATTTTGAAATTTGCGAGGCTGATGTCCCGAAAATCGGCAGTCAGGTGTTGAATGTACGCCTGAACAAATTCACCGGCACGGGTGTCGTCAACCAGGCAATCATCGAATGTCGCTGTTTTATCGGATTCGAGAATATCAGTTTCGAGAAGCCGCTCGGCTGATTCCTCGATCTTTTTTCCGCTTGGCGCGAAGACCTTGATGCCGTTGTCCTCAAATGGATTGTGCGATGCGCTGATGACAACTCCGGCGTCGAAGTCGAAGAGGCGCGTAACTGCGGCAACGCCGGGCGTGGTAATTATACCGGCCGATTCGCACACGCCGCCCGCCGCTTTTGCTCCGCAATGGAACGCCTTTTCTATCCAGGAGCCGGATTCGCGAGTGTCACGGCCAGTCACGAGGCGCGGATCGCGGCCGAGCTTTTCGCGCATCCGGCGAACTAGTGAGAATCCAAGTATGCCTACGGTTTTTTCGTCCAGCGGGAACTGGCCGGCCACGCCGCGAATCCCATCCGTCCCAAAGAGTTGTTTCATAATCTACTGCCCAGAATTCGTTAGACCAAAAAGTCATTTATACCTTACGGCCTAAAGCGCGGCAAACGCAAACATCTATAAAATTCTCTTGTTAAATCTATAAGTATTTAAGAAAACATTTGACAACTCTTTATATTTTAGGCGAATCTTAAGGTAGCAGTCTTCTTAAGGCTGTGAGGTTGTTCACTCCAAACCCTCTTTTTCGAGAATTAGAATTATGATCAAGAGCTTTTGCCTCGGCTTTGCAGTATCGTTGGCGCTGTCAGTCATCTCGTTTTCCCAGGTGATAACGACCGAGCCGCTTCCCAAACGGTCGAGGGTGGTTGTGACAAACACGCTGCCGCCTCCAACCAAAATAGTTCAGGCTACACCCAAACCGACGCCCGTCGTTGTCGGAAATGATGACGAGGAAAATTCCGGCCCGTCCGAAAATGAGGACGCCGATGAAAAACCCCTTGTTGTCGGCAACGCTACGCGTTCGAACGGTATTGACAGCCAACGCTCGACAACCGGGTTTTCAAATGTCAGAACGCTGAGCTTTGGCGAGATCAAGAGCAAGATCGCCGAGGCCCGTCGCGATATGATGACTCGGACGCAGACCACCGCTATTGCCGATCCGATCGTACCGGTCATTACCGTGAAAATAGCGTTTTATAATTGGAAAGCGCAACGCGTCGATTTTGTATCGCTTACCAAGGACGATTTTCTTTCGACAAGCGGTCTGAAACAGGCTGTATCGACAAGCGGCAAAATGATGACGGTTCGCACCATTCGGGGCAACGGCGTCAACACGCCGCTTGAGATCCGCGATGAGAGCGGCCAGTTGCAGCTGCCTCTACTCGTTCAATACCCTGTCGAAAAAGGCGGACGCATTGTCGAGACGGCGTATTACATGTCGACGCATCCGGGCCTGGTAACGCCCGAGGTCGTTAACGCAGGTAAATTCTACGTCCGCAACGTGATCGAGATCGCCCGCGACCGTCTAAAATCAAAAGGCATCGTGATACAGCCAAAAGTTGCCGACATTGCGGAACGGCTTGCAACCGTCGAGCATGTCGATCATGACCGATTTCGGAACGAACCCGCTCAGAACATTTTCAACGACATCTTCACGTTGTATGCTCTGAACGAAGGCCAGACTTATCGATATTCGGTTAGTTCAGCTGGAGCAGGCGGCATGGTTCAAATGATACCGTCAACCTATCGAATGATCCGTTCGCGATATTCCAATGTTGGCCTGATGCCGGATTTTGTCGAAGGGATGCGAAATCACGTCAACGCCACCGAGGCTATGCTCCTTTATATGCAAATGACCTGGGACGATCTTCGGTCAAGCCCGACGATCACCGGTGCAATGGCCGACGGCACGGCGACGCAGGAACAATTGATGGCTGCAGGTTACAACTCGAACCCGGCACGGCTCGCGGGATATATCAACCGGGGCGGAGCGAACTGGACCGCGTTGATACCAGCTGAGACCAAGATCTATTTGCAGATATACAGCGCGTTGGAAAAGAATGTCCCGATGGCGTCGCGAACCCACTAGATCGAAAAAACAATCTGTGTCTTTTAAGGGTGGTCTCTGACCGCCCTTTCTTGTCAGTACGATTCGCTACCGCCTGCGGTACTGACAGGAATCGCTAGTCTTCGGCAATCTGACTTGCCATCTGCGGTAGCGAAACCTTTTCAAGTTCTCGCTGAATATCCGCAAATTTGTTCCCGACCAGATTTTCGCCACGGAAAAACGAATCGCCCGTCACCTCAAATATCATAAATCGCGGCGGATCGTAGCTGCTCATTTCCTCAATGGTCTCAAAATCCACAAGCGCCATATTTAGGCCCCAAAGATCGCCGAGAAAAACATCAAACGCTATCTGCTTCTCGTCAAACTCGTGAAAGTACCGGTTTTTGCGGATTTCCCTGCCCTCGAACCGCTCAAAAACAGCATATTCTGCATCGTTCAAATACATTTCCGCGATCTTCAATTCACAGTCACGAATAGCGTCCCGCTGCTGCAAAATACGCGTCCACTCCTTTGTCTCGGGGACACGGATCGACCGCAGCCGGAGGCGCGTATTCTCGATGTAATTGTCGAAAAACTGTAAGTGGGCGCTCGCACGCGTGAGCGGTTCGGGCAGGTCTTCAATAAGGAACAGCCTGCGGAACTCGGTTTTGGCGGTTTTGTTCATCTTTTGCTGATTGTTTATACTTTTGTTATCAGTATCACCCATCCCGGTGGGTGTTGTTTTTATTTTTGGGCCAGAGGCTATTCGTTTTAGCGCCCTCAGAGGTTATATGCAATCGAGATTAATATCATTTACCACAATTCTGATTTTTTCAATCATGATGATCGGCTGCGGAGGCGGCGCGGCAAATACCGCAAACACTGCGGCGAACACATCCAACACCGCAAACACGACAGCCAGCTCAAACAACCCCCTTGAGACATCGAAAAAACCTGAAGCTGCAACAACAAACAACGCCCCGACGATCGCGCCGGTAGTTCAGGCTTATTACGAGGCGCTGAAAAAGAAAGACGACGCGGCCCTGCGGAACGTTTTATCGAAACCTCTGTTAGCCGATATCGAATCGGACATGAAGGCGGAAAAAAAGACAAAGCTTGCCGAATTTGTCGCCGAAACCGAGATCGTCCCTGACAAACCTGTTGAGGTGCGAAACGAAACAATAAACGGCGACAAGGCAATTGCCGAAGTGAAAGGCGGGACTTATGTGAACTGGACCAAACTTGGGTTCGTCAAAGAGGGTGGTACGTGGAAATTCTCAAACGAAAGCCCTGAAACCCAGGGAATGAAACCGTCTGACAAATAAACTGAACACGGATCGAGCAGATCAAGCAGATCGCGCGAGATCTGAATATTTTAACTTCTGATCCCTACAAATTCGCTCGATTCGGTCGCTCCGCGTTCTTGATTTTCTTAACCTGCCGCCTTGGCTTCCGACGGTTGATAGGGTGGCAGCGTTACGCGTCCCGATTTCTCCTTCTTAAGTCCGAGAGCCCAATCGGCCTGCATCAGCGTGTGGATGTCACGCGTTCCCTCATAGATGACAGCGGCCTTGCAGTTTCGTAAGTAACGTTCGACCGGATAATCGTTCGTGTAGCCGTTCGCGCCGTGAACCTCTATAGCCATCGATGCCGCCTTTTCTGAACGCACCGTCGCCTGCCATTTTGCAAGGCTCGCCGCTTTGTTCGATGATTGGCCCGTATTTTTTAGATAACCGGCTTTCATCCACAAAAGATTGCACATCTGGTAATCGGCTTCCATTTCGGCGATCTTTTGTTTAACGAGCTGGAAGTTGGCGATCTTCTGTCCCTGCACCTCGCGGGTGTTCGCATAAGCGATCGAAGCGTCACGCGACGCGCGAATGACGCCCGTTGCGCCCGACGCAACAGTGTATCGACCATTCTCAAGCGAAAACATCGCGATCTTAAATCCTTCACCTTCCTTTCCGAGCATGTTTTCCTTCGGCACTCGAACGTCCTGTAGTGAGAAATAACCCGTGTTACCGGCTTTGATTCCCATTTTGCCGTGGATCGTTCCACTCGAAAATCCCGGCATCGTCCGCTCGACGATAAAACAGCTCATACCGGAATGGTCCCGCTTTTTACGCTTTTCTTCGTCCGTCCAGCAAAAGAAGAGGAAATGATCGGCCACGTCGGCAAGCGATATCCACATTTTCTCACCATTCAATATCCAGTCGTCGCCATCGCGTCTTGCTATCGAACGCATGCCGATAACGTCCGAGCCGGCGTTCGGTTCGGTCAGGCCAAAGGTCGCGATCTTTTCGCCTTTCGCCTGCGGCACGAGGTATTTTTGCTTTTGCTCCTCAGTTCCCCATGTGTAAAGACTCAGGCTGTTAAGGCCTACGTGCACTGACATCGCAACTCGCAGAAAGGTGTCCATTGCCTCGAGCTCTTCGCAGACGATGCCAAGCGAAATGTAGTCAAAGCCCGCGCCGCCGTATTGTTCCGGGATGCAAACGCCAAGCAGTCCAAGCTCGGCCATTTTCTCAAAAACCTTCGGCTCGAAATAGCTTTTTTCGTCCCACTCCTTGATAAACGGCGCGACCTCGCCCTGGACAAATTCGCGTACGGTGTTTTGCAGCGCCAGATGCTCTTCGGTTAGTTCAAAATCGATCACGGTTGTAAATTTCCTCTCTAAAATTTTGATTTAATAAGATTTCCGGTGTTTGTTCAAAAGAGCAGTTTAGCATTTTGGCATCAAAATGCCGAAACGTGTTCTCATGTCCCGAGCGATTCGACCTGATCGCGACATTTCACTCCGACTACCTCAATGATCTGGGTTTGAATTAGTACGAGATCGAAAGGTTACAACTCTCTCGTCATGAACACGCTGTACGGATCTTCGATATAATCCGCAAACGGTTCACAGTACTTAAAGCCGAAATTAGCGTATAAATTGCGAGCGGGCTCGAATGCCTTCATCGATCCCGTTTCCAGGCTCAACCGGCGAAAGCCGCGGCCCCTAGCCTCTTCGAGGATGTGGTTGAGGAGATATTTAGCAACGCCCTTTCTAAGATGCTGCGCGGAGGTTCGCATTGATTTGATCTCGGCATGCTGCGGATCGAGTTCCTTTAACGCGCCGCAGCCGAGCAATTCGTCGCCTTCCCATACGGTCCAGAACGTAATTTCAGGTCTACGCAGCGCCTCGATATCAAGGGCATGCACGCTTTCAGGCGGTGAATGCAAATACATGCTCCGAAGATGTTCCTGGAGCAATTCGTATATCTCGGAGCCGGTCAGATCGTCTATCTTAATTTCCATGAAAATCCTTCGATATGCCTAGAATTATATAGAAAACGAGCACATGTCAAAGAATTGATGGCGACCGGGATAATTTCCTCAAGAACTGATGTCAATAAGATCAGTTATCTTTCTTTTCTTCGATCGGCGTGTTTTCATTCGGCTTGGACCCTACTGATCGCGCCTCGCTATTGTTAAGGGAAATTCCAAATATTTCCGGGTTATTTATGAATTCGGCGAGCCTGTCCGGGCTGAACGTTGCGCGTATAACGGCGGCGTTTTGCTTATCGATCGTTACAAGCGCGATCTTTAGATTTTGTCCGGCTTCGCGGATGTACATATACGCCTGCTGGCCGTCATGCGATCGGACGCGGAGGATCGAACTCCATTCAGGACCGAACGAATTTCGCATGGCTGTCTGCATCTCGGTGTCGAGCGTTTCACGCGAAAACTGCAAGTCCCGAAACATGGTGACGCTAAAGCTTTTTACACCCGCCGGCCGGACTACGCTGACTGCAAATCGCGCGAGCCACATGAATGGAATGTTGACCTTTTTTGCGTGATATTTGTTTTTAAGGTGTTGGACGATGGCCTTGTATTCGTTCGGTTTCGCCTGGGCCGGCACGGCAAGAGCAAGGACAAGAAGCGAAAAAGCCAACGCCGGCAGCAATCTCTTATTCATAGCCTCTACTCCTGCGGATTTTTCGGTTTGTCGTTGTCGTTTACGATGTCAATTTTCGGAATGTTCAACTTTCCGCTCAACTCGGCAAGCAGATCGATATCGATAGGGCCGATCACATTTACGACCGCAATACTTTTTGCATCGGAAACCACGACCGCAACTCCGCTCATCGTGTCTCCAGTGAACATAGTAAAGACATCGACTTTTTGATTATTCCGCTTGCTGCGGACGTTTGCGAGTTTTTCCCAACCCGGAGCCTGCAGCTGCGAGCGGATCTCGTCCACATCAGCGGTATTGTACTCGTTCTCGTTCTCGAAGTTATAAGCTCTGACGTAGATAGCCTGCAGACCGCTGATCGCCTGGCCGACCTTTCTCGCGTCCTGATCGTTCATTTTAGCCAACACGCGCTTTGCCAGGTCGAGCATCTTGCCCTCGATATTGACCTCGACGACGTCGCGGGCCTTTGTTTCCAAGCCGTTCAATCGTTCGAAACGAAGCCGTGCATTTTGAGCGCTGGCCGTTGCAGGTGCAAGGGCAAGGAGCAATAAAAATGTAAATTTCAATGAATATATTGTTAATGATCTCATCGTCGTTTCCTCTAAACTTATCGGTATCTTTCAATTGCAGTATCGGGCTTGTCGATCTGGCCGACTGTGTCTTTCACGATCTTTAATTTTGAACTCGTGATCGAGAGAGCAAGCATTAGCTGGTCGTAAGCGTATTTTTCCTCGGCCGTCAGCTGAACTTGCGGGTGCTTCTTTGAAAACGTTTTCGCCACGACCCTGACGGGCGAAGTCTTAGTTCGGGGCGCTTGTCGGGTCTTCACGAATTCGCGCCTGGTTTCCGGGCGAGAGATTTCGATCGCAGTTGTTGATTCAATCCCGGGAACATCAGCGAGCGGTAAGCTTTGGATCGGTACGCTACTGACCGCCGCGTCCGTAAGCGTTGGGGCGCCGGCCGGCAACAAGAACCACACAGCCGACAAAGAAAAGACGACTGCGGAGGCGAATGCAAGTGCAAAGCCGAACGGCCAAATGCTGCTTGACCGCTTTTCTGCGAAAGATACGGCCCGCATTGGTGTGCAGGGCTCTATCATTTCCTGGTAACGGTACGCCTTTAGCGCATTTTCCAGTTCTTCGATCTCGGTGTCGCTGCCTGATTTGTTCCAAAGATATTCGTCGTTCATCATTTCACCCCGATGCCGAGCTTTTCGCGAAGCAGTTTCATTCCCCTATGCAGATTTACGCGTACCGATTCGGGTGTTAGCCCAGTGCGTTCGGCGATCTCCGGCCCGGTCATTCCTTCGACCAGCCGCATGACCAACGGTTCGCGATAGGCGTCCGGACAGGTCCGGATGGCCGAAAGAATTTCGTGGGCCCGTGCGTGCGAGCTGCCCGTTCGACCAACGTCCTCGGCGAGTTCCTCTGTCGGTTTTGATTGCCTGAAAAATTCTGTCGCGCGATTGCGTGCGATCATCGCCAGCCAACCGCCAACGGCATTTTTGTCGCGCAGCGAATCAAAATTCTTATACGCAGAAATAAAAACTTCCTGAATGATATCGTCCACGTCGTTTCGAGAAACCCGCGCCAGCACAATGCCGTGAACCATTGGCGCAAACATTCTATAAAACTCGCTGAACGCTTCGTCATCGCCCTGGCAGATTCGCTCGACCAACAGCGCCTCCGGCCTGGCCGGAGACACTTCTCGCTCACCGCGTGCGAACAAAAAAAGATCGGTTGTCATTTCGCTTTCGGGCATACTTTCAAAAAATGATGAACGGCAAAATTCCGTGAAAATGAGCGAATATCAGGAGGGTTCGCCGCTCATCACTTAATTTTGGCTTTAATTGCTTGCCGATAATAAAGACGGTCTGAAAACGGAAAGTGTTAACAGAGAATCTTCAGGTTTTGCCGTAATTTACGAAAAACTGGCAAGAAAGTTTTGGGAAATGTTGCCTCCGCCTGCCGCATCTGACGGTTAGGCGACTTAAGAACTTAGAAAGCGGTGGGCGGATTAAGCGGATCACAGCCTGATCTACCGATCCGTAATATCTGTCCAATTTCCGAAAGGCGCGTTCAAACTGTCTAAGCTTCAAACCCTCCCGTTTCCCGCACGCGGTGCCGACCTTGGTTGAAATACTGACAAAACCGAAACAAACCGCTACAATATCTCGTAACAACCACGAGTTTAATTCAAAAAAATCAGGAGTTTAGGGATATGAAAGGATTATTGTGCATTGTCGCATTTTTCATCGTCATTGTTATCGGCAATACTGTAATCGTTGCCCAACCGGATAAGAATTCATCAGTCGAACCTATGAAAGCACCTGTCGCAAAGAAAGTTCCCAAAGTTTTAAAGATCCACGGTTACGAGATAACGGACAATTATGCCTGGCTGCGCGACCGCAACGCGCAAAAAGACCCGGCGATCATCGAATATCTCAACGCCGAAAACGCATATACTGAGGCTTATACCAAACCGCACCAGCAATTAACGGACGATCTCTACAAAGAGATGCTCGGGCGTATCAAGCAGACCGATCTGAGCGTTCCGTATCAACTCGGCGACTACTGGTATTTCACCAAAACCGAAGAGGGCAAACAGTACCCGACGTATCTCCGCAGCAAAACCAAGGAGGGCAAAGACCCGGAAGTTTTGCTCGATCAGAACGAGATGGCGAAAGGCTATAAATTCTTTTCGATCGCCGAATTTCAGCCGAGTGACGACGGCAATCTGCTTGCGTTCTCGACCGACACGACCGGTTACCGCCAATACACGCTTCAGATCAAGGACCTGCGGACCGGGAAAATGCTGCCCGACAAGATCGAGCGCGTGACCTCGGCTGAATGGTCCAATGACGGCAAATTTCTCTTCGTCGGTCAAGAAGACGCGGTGTCGAAACGCTCCGACAAGATCTTTCGCCACACGGTCGGCACCAACGACAACGAGCTGGTATTTGAGGAAAAAGACGTTCTCTTCAATACTGGCGTCGGACGCTCTCGCGATCATAAAATGCTCTTCATCGGCTCGGGTGCAAAGACAATGGACGAATATCGCTACCTGCCTGCCGACAACCCGACCGGCGAATGGAAGGTCATAAGCCCACGCCGCGAGGGCCATCAATACAACGCCGATTTTGACAGCGGTGAGTTTTACATTGTCACTAACAAGGAAGCCGAAAATTTCAAGGTCGTAAAGGCTCCGCTTAGCGATCCTGGCGAGAAGAACTGGACGGATTTTGTTCCGTACAACCCTGCTGTAAAGATCGACGGTATCGACTTCTTTAAGGATTACGCCATCGTTTCCGAGGTCGAGAACGGCTTGGAATACCTACGTGTGATGGACAGAAAAACGCGTCGTGCCACAGCCCGGATCGAGACGCCCGAAAGCGTTTACACGATGGGACTTTCAGCAAACCCCGAATATGACACGCCTATCGTCCGTTACAACTATTCGTCAATGATCACGCCGAATTCGACCTATGAATTCGATCTCAAAACCCGCAAGAGCACGCTTATCAAACAGCAGGAAATACCCAGCGGCTACGACAAAACCCAGTACGAAACCAAACGCGTCTGGGCGACGGCCCGCGACGGCGTCAAGGTTCCGGTCTCGATAATGTGGAAGAAAGGAACCAAGCTCGACGGTTCGGCCCCAATGCTGCTTTATGCATACGGCTCGTACGGAATTTCGATGACGCCGAATTTTTCAACTGCGCGGTTGAGCCTTGTCGATCGCGGAATGATCTACGCGATCGCGCATATTCGCGGCGGCGGAGAGCTCGGCGAAAAATGGCGTCTCGACGGGCGTATGTTCACAAAGCTGAACACGTTTCACGATTTTATCGATTCCGCAAAATGGCTTGTGGCTAACAAATACACTTCGTCAGATCGTCTTGTAATTCAGGGCGGCAGCGCAGGCGGGTTGCTGATGGGAGCCGTTTCAAACATGTCGCCCGAGACATTCCATGCGGTTATCGCGCAGGTCCCATTCGTTGATGTGATGAACACGATGATCGACGCCGATCTGCCGCTGACGACCGAGGAATGGATCGAGTGGGGCAACCCGCGCGACGACAAAAAAGCGTGGGATTATATGGTGCAGTATTCGCCGTACGACAACGTCAAGGCGCAAAATTATCCAAATATGCTGATCGAGATCTCGCTTAATGACAGCCAGGTTCCCTATTGGGAGGGAGCGAAGTTTGCCGCGAAGATCCGCGAGATGAAAACGGATGATA
>Ga0207674_10006379_pt1 | contig 13883 bp, 10 predicted proteins | sample KBSCornC72_FD_184303 | JGI IMG/M metagenome (GOLD analysis project Ga0207674, IMG submission 184303) | Corn rhizosphere microbial communities from Kellogg Biological Station, Michigan, USA - KBS Corn C7-2 (SPAdes) (version 2) | ecosystem: Host-associated > Plants > Roots > Rhizosphere > Soil ... | reverse complement strand
CGCCGAGGCCGAGTTGAGTCGCTAAAGATATCGCAGAACGCGGTGATATAATCCGCAGTGCTGGTGAACGCACTCTTGGTCCTGGAGTCCTCGCATGACTTCCTCCCCCGACTCGATCACCAAACTACTCATCGAGTGGCGCGACGGAGATGAGACTGCGCTAAACCGTCTGATTCCTCTCGTCTATGATGAGCTCCACCGCATGGCCCACCGGCAGATGCGCCGGGAACGTCAGGAACACACCCTACAAACAACCGCTCTAATAAATGAAGCCTATTTACGTCTTGTCGACCACAAGGGCATGCGTTGGCAAAACCGAGCACATTTTTATGGTGTTGCTGCCCAGGCAATGCGTCGTGTCCTGGTGGACGAAGCCCGCAATCACAAAACAAACAAACGCAGGCACAATCAAGTAAATCTTGATGAGGCCGTACTGGCACCCCCCAAACAGGTCCCTGACCTGGTCGCCCTCGACGAAGCCCTGAACGATCTGGCAGCACTCGATCCGCGCAAGAGTGAGGTCGTCGTAATGAAGTACTTCGGCGGAATGAAAGACAAAGAAATCGCTGAAGCTCTGGGAATATCCACTGCGACCATTACTCGTGAATGGAGCAGCGCCAAACTATGGTTACTCAAGGCTATGAGCCGGCAATCAAAAATTTCTGATTAAAATCGATCCTAAATTCCGCCTCTAGTGTCGGTACAACAAAATGACGCCTGAACGCTGGCAACAAATCAATAAACTGTTGCAGCTGGTTGTTGATGTCAGTCGTGACGAGCAATCGGCTCGATTGGAAGAACTCTGTCCGGACGATCCGGACCTGCGTGGAGAAGTTGAAGACTTGATTAGCTTCCAGGAACAAGCCCAAACCTTTATGGAGCTACCGGCCGTGGAAGAAAACCTCTACCTCCTTTGCGGAGATCAGGCTGATTCGATGGTTGGCAGGACCCTGGGCCGCTACACAATTGAGGCTCAGCTTGGTGTAGGCGGTATGGGTGAGGTTTATCTCGCCGAAGATACAAAGCTCGATCAGAAGGTGGCCATCAAGTTCCTGTCTTCGTTCCTTCAACCAAGCGTGAAAGGAAAAGAGCGCCTGGTGCGGGAAGCTAAGGCGCTGGCTCAACTCGATCATCCAAACATTTGCAGACTGATCGATCTCAAAGAAGAGGGCAATCTCAGTTTCATCGTTATGCAGTATGTGGGTGGTGAAACTCTTGCAGATCGACTCAAAAACAAACCGCTGAATCTTCATGAAATATTGAACGTCACTATTCAGGTACTCGAAGCGCTCTCAGAAGCGCACTCCATTGGCATAGTTCATCGAGACATTAAGCCGCGCAACATCATGATCAACCCTCGTGGTCAAGTGAAGGTGCTCGATTTCGGACTGGTAAAGCTGGTCGGAAGCGTGGGCGGAGACGAAGACTTTGGACGGAGTGAGGGAATGCTTTCCAGAACCGGCGAATTTGCAGGTACGCCACCGTATATGTCGCCGGAGCAAACAGCGGGCGGGCCGGTCGATGCGCGGAGTGACCTATTTGCAGTGGGAGTGATTCTGTACGAGTGCGTCAGCGGAACACGACCGTTTTCAGGAGAAACAGATAAGAAGGTGATGAAGCGAGTTCGTCAGTTTCATCCGGCGCCGCCTTCGGTGCTTAATCCACGTATTCCGCCAGAGTTAGACGCTCTGATTCTTCGGGCGCTCGCTAAGAGACGCGATGATCGGTATCAATCAGCGAATGAATTCCTGACTGACCTTCGCGCAATCCAGGCAAAGTTTCAGGCTGACGATAATTTACAAACGAGGCCCTTACCGTCCCCAGACGAACTGCAAACGCGCCCCCGGTTGATGACTCTCACGAAGACCTTGCGCCGGCCCCTTGTCTCAATTCCGACCGTCGGCGTGGTAGTCGTTATTGGTTGGTTCTTATTAAATTGGATCCCGGGTCGCCCGGCGCCACTTTCACAGGAAGCTGTGTATTGGTACGACCGGGGCGCCCTCGCTCTGCGCGAACGTTCATATCATCAAGCAAGCAAGGCACTGGAACAGGCGGTGGAAAAGGACCCGCGATTTGCATTGGCGCATGCGAGATTAGCGGAAGCATACGCCGAGCTCGACTACGCCGACAAAGCGAAGGACGAAATTATTCGTGCTGAATCGCTGGCAAACGAATTTTCGCTGAACGAATCTGACGAGCTTTATCTGAGGGCAGTTACTCGTACTGTCCTGCGTGATTTTGGTCCAGCAATCGATACCTATAAACAACTTCAACAAAAATCCCCCGACAATGCTCACGTCTATTTAGATCTTGGTAGAGCCTACGAAAAGAACGACCAGTTGAAGGAAGCGCACGAGCAATATCTGGTGGCGTTCAAACTAGCGCCGCAGGAAGCTGCCGTTTCACTCCGCATCGGTATCATCTGCGGCCAGCAACAAGACTTCGCGTGCGCTAACGACGCGTTCGCAAAAGCGGAAACGTTATACACCGCCCAGGGAAACTTCGAAGGCGTTAGCGAAGTTTACTTCGAACGCGGCTTTATGTTCCTGAACATTGAAGACACGAAAAAGGCGCGTCCGTACCTGGACTCCGCGTTACAGCGATCGAAGGCTTCGGACAATCTCAATCTGCAGATTAGATCGCTTCAGGCTTTAAGTAGCGTGTCAGCCATCGATGGAGAGACTGCCCTCGCCGAACAGCGCGCGACAGAGGCACTAGCCTTGGCACGTAATAACGGAATCGAAAATCAGTTTACGGCCGGACTGATCTGGTTAGGCAATCATTTTCTTATCGCAAACAACTTCGGTGAGGCTGAAAAGTTTTATCGACGCGCTCTCGAGCTTGCCCAAAGAGACAAATTGCGTTTGCACGAAGCATGGGCGCGCTTGCAACTCGGCAGCTTGTTACTCTCTCAACGCAAAACAGTGGAAGCTTTGCAGTATCTCGATCAGGCCTTGCCTTTCTATCGGAACGGGAACTATCGCCGATGGCTGTCCTCAGCATTGCTGTTGCGAGGGCGCGCGAGTCGTAATACCGGCGACTTCGATGATGCATATAAAGCATTCACGGAGGTCCTTCAACTCTCGGATCAACTAGGCGATGTAGCCCAATCGGCAGCTTCTCATGAAGAACTCGGAAGCATGCTTATGGTCCAGGAGCGCTATCCGGAAGCGCTGTCTCAATTTGATGAAGCCTACAAAATCTATCATTCGATGAACCTCACCATCTACGCCGCTTACTGTGCGATGCACCGGGCCAGCGCGTTATGGCAAGTGGGTCGCTACGACGAAGCGAGGACGGCTCTTGGCGAGGTTTCATCGACAGCACAGGCATCGAATAAGAAACTCTTGCTGGCCTCGGTACAAATGACCGAAGGATTCATGCAACTGTCCGAACAACACAACCAACAGGCACGAGCCCACGCGCGCAAAGCACAAGACTTAGCCGGTACGGATTTTGGGTTAACTGCCACACAGGCACGGTATATGTTGGGATTGATTCAAGTCCGCTCTGGCGCGAGCGGTTCCGCAAGACAGTTATGCCAGGAAGCCGTCGATATGGCTCTCAAGACAAACGACACGTACTTGCTCTCTCTCGCGCAACTGGCCCAGGCGGAAGCATTACTCGATAGCAACCGCCCGCAGGAAGCTTTGCAAATCGCGCTGCAAACACAGCAGTCGTTCGAACGTCTGGGCCAAAAAGATTCGGAGTGGCGCGCATGGTTGATTGCCGCACGCGCGAGTCAACGATTGGGTAAAAAAGCAGAAACGCACGACTACGCTGTAAATGCTGATAGACGCCTAAGAAGTCTTGAAGATCGTTGGGGCCGCGAAGCCTACAACGGATATTTGTCCAGACAAGACATTCAGCGCTCGCTGAAGGAGCTTGAACTGTTAATTAACCCATAACTCGAAAGGAAAAAAAGATGGCAGCAGCAGAAGACCGACCAATCGTCGTAAGTGGTGGCGATAAGATGTACACGATTACACTGCCCCAGGATACCCTGCCAGCGGGTGGAGCGTTCATCGTCAATGCACTCCCTGAATCCGGACCATTTAAGACAATTGAGTTTTCAAACACTGAAACTAAAGAAGTTCTGTTCAGGCATCCGGCAGCAGGAAACTGGACCATCACTATCCAGTAAATCCCGCAGACGTTTGTTGTTGGTTGTGTGAGCCGCAGTTCCTCCCAATTATTCGGAGCACACAGCCAGCAACGAATCCTATGAGCATCGCCTTACCTGCCCTTCCACAATCCTTGCGCAACTGCCGGCACGAAGGTCTCGAGTCCATCAGGCCTGAAGTGGATCGTGCGCTCCTGCTCGGCGCTCATGTAAGCAGTCATCAGCAGCTCTGTTATTTCGAGACCGTCGTAGAAATTTTCTTCCGGCTGCTTGCCGTCGAGAAAGCACTGAACGAAATAGCGGTCCTGTGATTCGTAACCGTATTCCGCCGCTTCGTTTCCCAACACCGGCATGAGGCCCTGTTCGGCGTTCTGTTTTTCAACCAGGTCCTCGCCTGCGTCGCCTTTTACTTCACGACTCAGGAATAACTTTAAGCCACTATCGAGCGAGTTCATCGCGAGGGAGTATTCCGGACCAAGAACTTCAAGACTCAAACGCAGCCCGGCGCCGACGTAGCTCCACGAAGTTGTTACTTCGACGATGAGTGGATTGTTTTCTTCATCGATGTAGTTAATTGTGGCGCGCGCAAAATCTTCGGATGGTTTGGTTTTATAATCGACAGAGGCGCCCATGTTCTTCTTGAGAACCTCGACATAATCGGGCCGCGACCATTTCAAGCTCGCGATCTGCGCCGACACCTTGACGGGCCGAATACTCGATCGCGGTGCACCGGGTTTGGTCAGCATGAAACGACCAACTTCGATGCTGTGACACATCATGTCGTTGAGCACACCGCCGCCTTGCAACTCACCCTGCCAAAACCATGGTGAGTGTGGGCCGCTGTGTTCTTCGGCGGCGCGTGCGAGATATGGGCGGCCAGTTAGAGCGGCCGCCCGGCTCCACATGATGTCTCTGCCACGCGTCACACTCGGCGCGAAGATCTGGTCTTCAAGATAGCCGTGCAGCAGTCCGGATTGCTCGACGAGTTGAACCATTTGTCGCGCCTCAGTCACGTTCCGAGCCAGCGGCTTCTCACACGCAACTCCGATCAGTTTTCCCTTGCCGGATTGAACCGCGTCGCAGATTGCCTGCATGTTCTGCACACGCTGATGGTTTGGACCACACAGCCAGATGCAATCGATGTCAGGAGCGGCAACCATCTCCTCAATCGAGTTGAATGCGCGCGCATTGCCGACACGAAGGGTACGAGCTCGCGCGGCAGTCTCTTCGGCGTGCGCTGCGTTTGGACTGTAGACACCGAGCACATCCGCATCGCGAACCCCGCGCCACGCTTCGAGATGAAACTTCGCCACGAATCCACTGCCGATGAATCCAATTCCGAGTTTGCTTGCCGTCATATAGCTCTAATCTCCATCCTGTTTATCCTGAAAACATCATGTAAATCCTGTCCCAATATAGACAGGATTAACATGATTTTGCATGATGCACAGCTATGAACAGCCTGATTATATTTTTGATTGCCGTAGCGCCAATACTTTTTCAGCAAACTTCCGTGGGAACGTTCGCCGATCAAACCGGTGTTGGCAATCCTCTCCATGCAGGGCGCGCGACGTACGACGCCGCCAATGACGAATACACGATCGAAGGCGCCGGAGCCAACATATGGGCCAATCGTGATGAATTTCATTTCGTCTGGCGGCAATTGAAAGGCAATTTTATCCTCACCGCAAATGCGAGTTTTCTAGGCAAGGGTGTCGAACCGCACAGAAAAATCGGATGGATGGTGCGTTCAAGTCTCGACGCCGATTCTCCACACGGCTCGGCCGTTCTACACGGTGACGGACTTACGTCATTGCAGTTTCGCAAAACGAAAGGCGCTGCAACCGAGGAATTCGTTTCGAAAGTCAAAGCAGCGGATGTGTTGCAACTCGAACGAAAGGGCAACACTTACAGAATGTCTGTCGCTCGCTTCGGCGAAGTGCTGACGAGCGACGAAGTGTCTCTCGATTTGGGTGATGAAGTCTATGTCGGGCTCTTTGTATGTTCCCATAACAAGGACGTGACCGAACGGGCCGTATTCACCAACGTTCGCATCACAGTGCCCGCGAGCGACGACTTTGTTCCGTATCGCGATTACATCGGAAGTAATCTCGAAGTGATGGACGTCGCTACCGGCAAACGAAAGATTGTTCACACCGCGCCCGACTCCTTTCAAGCGCCTAATTGGACCAAAGACGGAAAGGCGTTGATCTTCAACCGCAACGGCCGGTTATACCGCTTCGATCTGGCGACACAGGTTGCGACACCAATCGACACCGGATTCGCCGTCAATAACAACAACGATCACGTTCTATCCTTCGACGGCAAGATGCTCGCCATCAGTCATCACAGCAAGGACGATGACAACGCATCGATCGTCTTCACGCTGCCAGTCACCGGCGGCAAGCCGCGTAGAGTTACGGCGAAAGGCCCGTCGTACTTACATGGCTGGTCACCTGACGGAAAATATCTTGTGTATACCGGCGGGCGCGACAACGAATATGACATCTACAAGATTTCAGTTGAGGGAGGCGGTGAGACAAATCTTACAAACAGCAAAGGTCTGGACGATGGGCCGGAGTTCACACCCGATGGTCGATACATTTACTTCAACTCGACCCGCTCGGGCACGATGCAAATCTGGCGCATGAAGCCTGATGGTAGCGATCCGGAACAAGTCACAAATGACGAATACAACAACTGGTTTCCACACATCTCTCCGGACGGTCGCTGGATCGTTTTCCTGTCGTTCCTGAAAGATGTGAACCCAAGCGATCATCCGTTTTACAAACACGTCTATATTCGACTAATGCCGCTGGACGTCGACACCGCCTCGATGAAGCCGAAAGTTGCTGCGTATGTCTACGGAGGTCAGGGAACGATCAACGTACCGTCGTGGTCGCCCGATGGAAAACGGATCGCCTTCGTGAGTAATACCCGGTTTTAGAACTTTATTTTCTCGAGATAACGAAGACTTTGGGGAATCTGCGCAACAGACGTTGGCGATTCGTCTTCGATGAAGTACCACTTCACACCGGCTTTCTTAGCGGCACGAAACACGCTGGGCCAGTCGATGATTCCCTCACCCACCACGACGTTGTTCGTTACGTCTGATTGACCCGTGAATCCGCCCGGCGTGCCGCGTTTCATGTCCTTAACGTGCATCAGGTCGATGCGCTTCCCGTACTTCTCGAGGAACTTCACCGGATCCTGTCCCGGATGAACAATCCAATAGACGTCCATCTCGATGTGCACGTACTGGGGATTTGTCTCGGCCATTAGTAAGTCGAACAACGTGCCGTCACGATAAGGCAGGAACTCATAACCGTGCGTGTGATAGAAAAACTTGATTCCGTGTTTCGCGAGTGCTTCGCCGGCGCGATTGAAAACGGCTGCGGCTTCGCGCGTCGTCTTTTCGTCAAAAGGATCTTTGTGCGGGATCCACGCGCAACCGGCGTACTCGACGCCAAACAACTTCGCCTCGCGTGCGACGTCTTCGATGTTGTCGCGGCATTGTTCATATCCAAAGTGAGCGCTAACTGCTTTGAGCCCGCGCGCGTCGAGTTCCTGCTTGAACTTCTCGGGCGCAACACCGTAAGTGCCCGCCAGCTCAACATTCGTGATGCCAAAGGCGCGCACCTGGTCCAGTGTCGCGCCCACATCCTTCTTGAACTGATCGCGCAGGCTGTAAAGCTGAAGACCAACCGGACCTTTGAAGCTTTCAACCGGCGTCGCAGCAGTTAGTGCCAGGGAAGCGAGAAGAAATAAAACTGCGATGCTCCATTTCATATTCAGCCATTATAAAGCGATTTGGGCGTAACTGTAGGGGCGGCCCTCCGTGGCCGCCCGTGGCTTTGATCGTGTTCGCCAAAACCGAGGCCGTCGCTCCTTGAATCCTTACTAAAACCACGGGCGGCCACGGAGGGCCTCCCCTACAGTACGTTCGTTGGCGCTCAGGTTATTTGAGCGTCAGGTACATCGTGTCGCCGGCGAAGGAGAATCCGTGACGGAGGTAAAACGTGCGGCTTCGCTCCGTGGGCCAGAGAATCACTCTTTCCGCATTCTTGCTTTTACTCCATTCCAAAACGGCTGCTAACAACTGTGCGCCAACGCCTTCGCTGCGATATTCTGCGCGCACGAAAAAATTAGTGAGATAAACGTAGGACTCTGGTTCCGCTACGGGATTAGGAATCTTCTCAATGAGCTGTGCCCACACCGCTCCAACGACGCTCGCCTCCCTTTCGGCGATCCAGCACTGCCAATCGGTTTCCTTCCGAAGCCGCTCACTCATCCACGACTCACAGCGCGCAAGAAACGCCTGCTCGTCTTCAACTATCGTGTGCGATGACGAACGCAACTCAAGGCGGAGTCTCGCCAGAGTGACGGCGTCGCCCGCAGATGCCAAGCGAATGATCATTGACCTCGAGCCATTTCCTGCGACGACATACGCTTTGAACCGGGATACGTCTGACTCCCCTTTAGAAGAGTCCAAAGTATTCGGTTGAACGCATCTTCGTCAGCCGCATCCACGCGATCCAAATCCAGTTCAAGCGATGCTCGTGCGGTCGCACTCTTCGGCGGATTCAACTCGTCCAGCGGTTGCTCCGGCTTAAGAGCGAGGTAAGGAGTGAAGTCAGGTCTATCCGCAAAGATCTCGCGCAACGGACGTCCATAATGGTCAAACTTCGAGAGCTTACCAAGACCGAGTATCTCTTCAACAGTCGCCAGCACATCGGTAGTGTTCACAAACCGGCGGCTCACTCCGCTACGATTGTAAGCAGAGATCACTAACAGCACTGAACGATGCGAATCGATATGGTCTGGTCCATCCTGTGCATCGTCTTCCAAAACGAAGAAGACCGTGTCCTTCCAGTACCGAGACTTTGAGACGGCCTCGACGAGGCGCCCCAACGCGAGATCGTTGTCGGCCATGTATGACTTCGGCGTCGGTCGCCCTGGACGTCCGCCCGAAGTGTGGTCTCCCGGAAGATGCATGATTTGCAATGCAGGCAAGTTACCGTCTCGTACAAACCCTTGAAACTCTTTCAACCATACGTCAGCGCGAACCTGATCGCGGATAGTTAGATTGTAGGCCGGATACTCGCGACTGGTATAACGATCGAGAGCGGATTTGACAGCTCGGTAACGAGCCGGCTCTTGTTTGTCTTTGCTCGGCATCGCTTCGCCAAACTCGCCGTAGTTCCGCAACGTGATGCCCTTCCTGATTGCGGCATCCCAAAGATATCCGGCGGCGGGTTCATCAACGTCGCCACGATCGTTTGCCGAGCGCCGGTCCGAATACAGTGAGGGAATTGTTTTCTCTCCATAATCGGTTACATACGCTGCCGTGCTCCAGACGTGTCCCTGTGAGCTGACTTCGGCATTACAAAAAAAGCGATCAAATAGACCAAACCTGTCGGCCAAGGCGTGATGGTTGGGCGAAATCGCGCGCGGGAAATAAACCAGCGACGCATCGCCGTCGCCTTGTTCTAAGTCGCCAAAGACCTGATCGTACGTACGATTCTCTTTGATGATATAGATGACGTGCTTGAACGGCGGATAGGTTCTATTGATCGTTTGAGTATTGTCCCAATTGTTTGCGTGCGCGACGCGGCGAGTAAGTGCCGGCAGTGCACCGGGCCTTAACTCTGCAGATAGTCTGGTAATGGTTCCGTTCAACTGACCGAGCGTATAAGCTGTACTGCCGTCGGCGAGTTCGACGTCCGGAGTCGGAAATTGCGGATTCGGGCGTGTGCCTCGGCCCTTGCCGTTCACAACAAACAAGGAATCTCGTTGCAGCAAAAGTGCGGCCGGATACCAGCCCGCCGGAATTCTCCCGATCAATCGACCCACGCCCGATCGCGAAAGTTGAAAAACTGCAACTGCGTTGTTGTCGGCTTCCGCCACATATAATTGACGACCATCGTCCGAAAGCGCGAGTGCATTTGGTGTGCTGCCCTGACTTGGACCTGCCGGTGGTGCATCACGAAGCGTCGTCTTGATCCGCAACGCCTTTGTATCGACCACGGCGATGCTGCTTGTACTGGCCGAAGCGACAAAGAGTCTGGAGCCAGTCTGGTTGAGCAGGAGCGCGGATGGATGCCGCCCGACATTAATCCGGCCACGCTCTTTGAGCGCAACATTGTTCGCCGGTGAGAACGCGGAGACTGTGGTGCCGCCCCATGTTGAGACAAAGACTTCGCTCGCCGCTGAAACTACGACTGCGTAAGGGTAAGGCTCAGTTCTCAATCGTTGGACCACGCGTTTAGTTTCCAACTCGACTACCGCGAGTGTATCGCCGAGGTTCTCGGCCACGAACAGGTATTTATCGTCACGCGAAACTGCCAGCCCTGCGGGAAATCGAGTGCCGTCTCTACGAGGTTCTTTCTGAGCGAGAACAATGGTGTCGACCAGTGTGGCGAGTTTGTTGCGCCATGAATAACGATAGACCACGTCGTCGTTACCGCCCGAGACGTAGAGCGTACGTCCATCATTCGAGAAGGCGAGACCAAAGAAAGCTGCAGGCTGTGAAATTGTTTGCAGGATTGTTCCAGTCTGCGCGTCGATCACCTGTATTCCCTGTTGCCGCCAACCGTTGAGTGAAAGCACTAAGCGATCGCCTTCCGGCGAAGACACCACATTGAGCGGCATGTTGCCAACGTCAAAGGTTTGCCCTGCCGGATCGAGACAGTTTCCGGTTGGTAAACAAGTCTGCGCCGCTCCAACAGCCCACGCGCAGAGAACTAACAGGAAACAGAGATAAGTCTTCATCGTGCCCGGCACGTTATCTACTAAATGGTATGTACACAAGCACCATTTTTCGTCATATCATAGGAACCAATTTCTTGGAACCATGAGCAAAATTGCTACTTCGTTTACGCACGTCGCTGTTGCACTGGATCGAGCGTCGAATACCGCACTCTATCGGCAACTTTATGATCAACTGCGGGATGCGATCCTGTCGGGACGTCTTGCCCCTGGCGCACGCCTGCCATCAACACGCGAACTCGCCTCCGAACTCAACGTCGCACGCAACACAGTCCTCAACACGTTCGAACAACTCTACGCCGAGAGCTATCTTGAACGCCGCGTCGGCGATGGCACCTATGTTTCCCACCAACTACCCGACGATCTCCTGCGTGTGACCAAACCACAATTCACGCCAAAACGCAGCGGTCAGTCGAACTCAAACGCAGCGACATTCATGCCTGTAAGCGTTGCCAATTACAGTGGTCCACCACGACCATTTCGCACAGGCACACCCGCCTTCGACGCGTTTCCGTATAAACTTTGGAGACGATTGCTGGTCCAGCGATGGTCTAACTCAGCCGGTGAGATGCTCCAGTACAGCGACTCCGCCGGCTATCTGCCGCTCCGAAAAGCTATTGCTGCTTACATATCCACGACTCGCGGCGTTCGCTGCGTTCCCGAGCAATTGCTCATCACCTCGGGTTCGCAACACGCGCTCGAAATCGTCATTCGAACAGTTCTCAAAACAGGCGACAAGGTATGGATTGAAGATCCCGGTTTCCTCGGAGCGAGGGCTTCATTCATCGCCGCGGGTGCTCACCTCGTTCCAGTGCCGGTTGATAACGAGGGCCTGAACATCGCATCCGGAATGGAACGCTGTTCCGATCCGAATCTGATCTACGTCACACCATCACACCAATACCCACTCGGCAGCACCTTGAGCTTAAGTCGCAGGCTTGCTCTCGTGAAGTTAGCCGCGCGCTGCGGCGCATGGGTAATCGAAGACGACTACGACAGCGAGTTTCGTTACGTCGGCCGGCCGCTGGCGTCGCTTCAGGGACTGGATAACGAGCAACGTGTAATTTATATCGGCACCTTGAGCAAAGTTCTGTTTCCGTCGATACGGATCGGGTACATCGTGGCGCCACCAGATTTGTTTGAGGCCTTACTTAGCGCACGCTGTCTCGGCGGACATCAATCGCCAACCATGGACCAGGCAGTGCTCGCCGATTTCATCAGTCAGGGACACTTTGCAAGACACATCAGGCGGATGCGAGTGCTTTACGCGGAACGACAACAGGCCCTCGTGAATGCCGCGAGGAGTGAACTGAAAGGACTACTCGAGATCAAACCAAGTGATGCAGGCATGCACCTTTTAGGATGGCTTCCGGAACACGTTGACGATCAGAAGTCATTTCGCGCCGCGATGGCCGCGGGTGTCGAGGTTACACCGCTCTCAGCTTACTGCATCGAGCCACCAAAACAAGGAGCCCTTAGACTCGGCTATACTGGTTACAAACCGAGAGAAATATGGCGCGCGACTCGTCGCCTCGCTGAAACACTCAGGAATCAACATTCAAAGGACAACCCACGATAAGTTGGGCTATTGCTTTTTTTGAGTATGTATTTCAGGTGTCCGCGAATCGGAACGGATCGAACTACTTCAGCGTGACATAACTCAAGATCATGCAGGAATGCATAACCTTGATCGTGTTTACGGTGTTTGCGCTTCTGGTATTTAGAGAACCATTGCGATGGAACAATCTGGTCTCATACGTCTTACTGATCGGCGCGGTCGCATTCGCCTTTTGGCCGCACTGATGGCCAGCCCAAAAGCCGCGAGAGACATTCTTTGACGCGGAAACACCATCACCGAACTTCATTGTGGACGCTCAGCTTGTTGTTCCTGCGTCTGGGCACAACTGCTTTCGGTGGTCCAGCTGCTCATATCGCCTTAATGGAAGATGAAGTCGTCCGTCGACGTCGGTGGCTGACTCAGGATGAGTTTATCGACCTCCTTGGGGCGACCAACCTGATACCTGGTCCAAACTCGACGGAGTTGGCCATTCACATTGGCCATCGACAAGCCGGTTGGCCCGGATTGCTTGTGGCAGGAACTAGCTTCATCCTGCCAGCAGTGCTGATCGTCACTGCTTTTGCGTGGGCCTACGTGCGCTATGGCTCGCTTCCTCAAGTTGCGGGTGTGCTTTATGGCGTCAAACCCGTAATCATCGTCATTGTGCTGCAAGCATTATGGTCACTGGGCCGAGCTGCTGTTAAGAATAGATGGCTGGCACTGGTCCTTGCCGGCGGAGTTGCGCTTACGCTTGCTGGAGTTAATGAATTGCTCGTTCTGTTTGGCGCCGGTGTAATCGTCGGAGCAGGAAGACTAATAACACGACAGATCAGGAGCGGCCACAATTCCCTCGTCGCGCTCTTAGCGCTGTTCTTACAAGCAAGTCCTGCAGCAACCGCTTCGTTTGGACTGTGGCCTCTCTTTCTCTTTTTCCTCAAGGTCGGCTCTGTGTTGTATGGCAGCGGCTACGTCTTGCTCGCGTTTATTCGAGCTGATCTCGTCGAGCGATGGCATTGGCTTACTGAAACACAACTACTGGATGCCATCGCCGTCGGCCAGGTCACACCGGGACCCGTTTTTACGACCGCGACTTTTATTGGGTACGTACTCGGTGGAACGCGCGGCGCACTGGTAGCGACGCTGGGAATCTTTCTGCCGGCGTTTGTGTTTGTCGCCGCGAGTGGTCCATTGGTTCCACGTATTCGACGTTCGCCGGTGGCCGGAGCGTTTCTGGACGGAGTCAACGTCGCTGCGCTCGCGCTGATGGCAGTCGTCACATATCAACTTGGTCGCGCTGCGTTGATTGATTTAACGACAATCATCATTGCTTTATTGAGCGCCATCATTCTCTTTCGCTTCCGAGTCAATTCCGCGTGGCTGATAATCATTGCCGCAATTCTCGGGTGGCTGTTATTTAGCCAATAAAAGTCTTGA
>Ga0207674_10006374_pt1 | contig 13889 bp, 11 predicted proteins | sample KBSCornC72_FD_184303 | JGI IMG/M metagenome (GOLD analysis project Ga0207674, IMG submission 184303) | Corn rhizosphere microbial communities from Kellogg Biological Station, Michigan, USA - KBS Corn C7-2 (SPAdes) (version 2) | ecosystem: Host-associated > Plants > Roots > Rhizosphere > Soil ... | reverse complement strand
CGACGCACAAATAACGGTTCAGCCTGAACCGCCCGTGGCCGGCTATGATTTCAACCAGGACGATCCTGCCGGCAAGATGGGATCGGGTACGATCGCGCCAGGTTATTCCGATACGACATTCACCATCGTCAACGCGGCCGCGAATCGGGACTTTATCTTCGTCGGCACTGGTTTCAACACCGATGGCAGCGCTCATCCGTATTCATCCGGTACCATCACCTCCATCCTCGAGACGACTGATGACACTCACACGCCGCTTGCGCTTCTTGAGCTGAATGTCGCGGCGGCCATTTGGTACAGCGCCGTTGTCGCCAAAGCGAATGGCGATCAGAGCCAACTCGAGGCGCTGACCCATTCATGGGTTCTGAATTTCGTTGGCGACGCCGGTGCCGATGCGTTCAATTCCAGCGACAATAATGACCTCTTTACCGGCAACGGCGGCAACGACACGTTCGACGGCCAGTTCGGCTACGACCGCGCCGCGTACGGCCACGCGACGGGACCGATCGATGTCGAGCTTGCCGCTGGCACCGTCACCGATATCGGCTCGAATCCAACTGGAATTGGCCTCGATACGCTGCGATCGATTGAACTCGTCACCGGCAGCAACGCTGCTGACATCTTCAATGCGACCGGCTTTAGCGCCACCAGCATCAACGCCGGCAGCACGGTAACGGCAAATACGCTCGGGCTCTTCAACGAGTTCGAGGGGCGCGGCGGCGACGATCTAATCACCGGCAACGGCTCGACGCGGATTTCCTATTATCATGCCACCGCGGGCATCACCGTTACGTTCGACGCCAATAGCTGGAACCCCAATTTCAACCCCAATGGCGGCGCGTCCGGCACGGCGGTGGGAGATCAGTCTGTCGGCACTGATCACTTCACCGGCGTCAACAGCGTTCGCGGGTCGTTCTTTAACGACATTTTTACCGGCAGCACCAATCCGTTTGGCACCGCCGAGAATTTCGAGGGACTCGGAGGCGACGATACGATTAACGGCGGCGGCGGTTTCGACCGTGCCGTCTATAGCAATTCGTTCGCGGGATCGGGCATCAATGTGCAGCTCGCAGATGGCACGGTCACGCCGATCGATCCGACCCATGGCATCGACATCGGCTCCGATACGTTGCGATCTGTGGAAGGAATTTGGGGCACGGATTTCGACGACGTCTACAATGCGGGCGCGACAGCCCTAAACCCGGGCGGCTTCAGCACCTCGAGCACGAACGCCGGAAACTCTCCAATCGCGCCCAACAACCCGGGCGCATCGAATTTTAACGAATTCGAGGGTGGTGGCGGCAACGACACGATCACCGGCAACGGCAACACCCGCGTTGCATACTACCATGCGACCGGCGGCGTGGTGGTAACGCTTGGTGCAAATGGATCGGGAACTGCCGATGGCAATGACTCGGTCGGCCATGACGTATTCAACCCGGGTCCCGCCGGCGTCGGAAGCGTCAACGCCGTAGCTGGCTCGGAATTCAACGACATCCTCACCGGCAATGGCGGCAACAACACCTTTGACGGGCGGGGCGGCAACGATGTGCTGAGCGGCAATGGCGGCAACGATACGCTGACCGGCGGCACCGGGAGCGATATTTTCGTATTCAAGGTTGGTGTGACGGACGGCAATAATCCACCTAGCAACAACGATACCATCACGGATTTCAGCCATTCCGACGGCGACAGGATCGATTTGCGGTCAATCTCGTCGATTCACAGCCTGGCCGATTTGCTGGCGCTTGGAACTCAGACAGGACCGGATACCGTCTTTACTTTCAGTTCTACCGACCCGACCTCGCTGACTCTCAAAAACGTCACGATGGCCAATTTGACGCCAAGCGACTTCATCTTCGCAAGCTCGCTGGGACCATCGGTTTCTGTCACCGTGCAGACGCCTGACGGTTACGACTTCAGCACGCTGTATGACGATATGGCGGCGAGCAGCCTTGCCACGTCGGCGGATACCGTAAATCACATCTTCGCTGTCGATGCCGCGAAAGGCATTACATTCGAGATGATCGGGACCGGATTCACTTATGATCCAACCTCGCATCTGCCTATCACCGGCACCATCACCGAGATCGACATTCTCAATACGACCGATCCGACCCAGACCACGCAGGATCATGTGCTGGTCAATACCAACGGCTGGAATATCAATGCATCGGCTTTCTTTGCCGACATCGGCCAATATGCCAGCTTGAATGCATCCACGCATGCATCCGGCCTGACCGCGCTCAACGGCATCTTTAATGCCGCGACCTACAGCGAGGTCGGCAGCGGTGGTGAACAATCCAACAACGGGCCTTCGCATTCGGGCGCAGACGTATTCTTCGGCGGCGATCATCCCGACGTGTTTAACGGCATGCCCGGCCCGTTCGGCCCGAACGATTCCGGCAACGACACCGTGGATTATTCCCACGCGACCGCAGGCGTCACGGCCAGTCTCTTGAACCCGGCGAGCAACACCGGTGCCGCCGCCGGCGACATCTATATTTCAATCGAAAATCTGCGCGGCTCGAGTTTCGACGACACGCTGACCGGCGACGGCAATAACAACGTGATCGAAGGCGGGCTGGGCAACGATACGCTCAATGGTGGCACCCCCGGTGGCATCGGCGACACGGTGAGTTATGAGCACGCGGCGGCGGGCGTAACCGTCGATCTCAGTAACTCAGGGCCGCAGAATACCATTGGGGCGGGCACCGATACGCTGTCGAATTTCCAAATCCTGCTCGGGTCGTCGCACGACGATACGCTGATCGGCGCCGGTTCCAGCATCATCGAGGGCGGGCCTGGCAACGATCACATCACCGGTATCGGTAACAACGTTACCGCGAGCTACGAGCACGCAGCGTCCGGAGTAACCGTCAGCCTTAACGTTCCCGGTCCGCAGAATACCGGCGGCGCGGGAACCGACACACTCACGAATATCGCCAACCTGTTCGGCTCGCAATTCAGCGATAACCTCACCGGCAACAACGCCGCCAACATCCTCGACGGCGGCTTCGGCGGCAACGACACGACCGATACCCTGACCGGGCTCGGCGGCGCCGACACCTTCGTTTTCAACACCGGCCACGTCACCATTACCGATTTCAGCGAGCTCCAACAGGACCAAGTCGATATCTCGCATGCCAACAACGGCTCCGGCTTTACGGTCGCCCAGTTGAACGCGTTGCTTGCTGCCTCTACCGGCGACACGATCGACTTCGGCAACAACAACCTGCTGACATTCGGCGGTATTACGAACGTCAGCGTGCAGCTGCATGCGGCAGACTTCGTGCTGACGCACTAGGCGATCGACAGGCATCGAGGACCATGGCTTTTAAAGCCGCCGGTCGAGCCGCCGGGACAGGCGTGCAGGCGTTGCAATTGTTTGTTAAACGTCAATAAGATCGCAAATATGCGGCAACCGGATCGAGGCGGAGTTGAGCTTGGGCGCCCAATTCGCAAGCTTCCGGGCAAATCCGAAATCTGAAAACACATGAAGCGGCTGAAGATATTACGAAGGTGGTTCGCGCGCAGGTTCGGGTATGCGAGGCTCGTCTGCCTGGCGCTCCTGATCGGGCTCGCGGCGCTGCGGATCGCCGATCCCGCTGCGATCGAGGAGCTTCGGGTCAGAACCTTCGATGCCTTCCAGGCGATCGAGCCGCGCAAGAAGACGGCAAGGCCGGTTACCATCGTCGATATCGATGAAAAGAGCCTGGCGAAATTCGGCCAGTGGCCGTGGCCGCGGACGCGGATCGCGGATCTCATCGCCAATCTGACCAGGCTCGGCGCCGTGGTGATAGCCTTCGATATCGTGTTCGCGGAGCCTGACCGGCTCAATCCCGACGCTGCGGCCGACACCATTCGCAACCTCGATGAGGAAACCCGAGCCAAGCTGCGCGCGCTGCCGAGCAACGATCAGGTTTTCGCCGATGCGATGCGCCGCTCGCGCGTGGTGCTGGGCGAATCCGGGCTGCCCTATGTCATTTCGGAATACGACAACGCGCTTCCCGTGACGGGGCTTGCAATGCTGGGCGAAGCGCCGCAGCCCTTCATGCTCGATTTTGCAGGCCTGCTGCGCAACGTCCATGTTCTGGAACAGGCGGCTGCCGGGCGCGGCCTGTTCACGATCAGGCCGGAACGCGACGGTATTGTCCGGCGGGTGCCGATGATCATGCAGGCCCAGGGCGCGACCATGCCGTCAGTGAGCTTCGAAATGTTGCGGGTTGCGACCGGCACCGACACCATCTTCATCAAAACCGACAAAGCCGGCATCAAGAGCGTCGCCGTCAAGGGTTTCGAGATTCCGACCGACCGCAACGGCCAGCTTTGGGTTCATTTTGCCCATTACGATCCGTCACTCTATGTGTCGGCGGTCGACTTGCTCGAAGGCAACGTCAAGCCGGAAATGATTGCGCGCAAGCTGGTGCTGATCGGCACCTCGGCGGTGGGGCTTAACGACATCAAGACCACGCCGGTCGATCCCGCGCTGCCGGGTGTAGAGGTTCATGCGCAGGTGCTGGAGAGTGCGCTGACCCGCACTGTGCTTTCGCAGCCGAATTACGGCATCGCTATCGAATTTTGCGCGGCTATCGTGCTCGGAATTCTGGTGATCGCGTTCACGCCGCTATTCGGACCCATCAGCCTCGTTGCGGTCGGTGCGCTGCTCGCATCGCTGCTGGTCGGGACGTCGTGGTATTTCTACACGCAGCACCGGCTGCTGATCGATTTTACCTATCCCTTGCTGTCGACCACATCGATATATCTCACCCTCATCTTCACCAGCTTCGTCAGGGAGCAGAAACAGCGGCGGCAGATTCGCTCGGCATTCGGCCAGTATCTGTCGCCGGCGCTGGTCGAACAGCTCGCGCAGGCGCCGGAAAAACTCGTGCTCGGCGGCGAGGAGCGCGAGATGACCATCATGTTCTCTGACGTCAGGGGCTTCACCACGATCTCCGAATCCTTCAAGCATGATCCGCAAGGGTTGACGAAGCTGATGAACCGATTCCTGACGCCTTTGACCAACGCGATCCTGGCGCGCAAGGGCACCATCGACAAGTATATGGGCGACGCTATCATGGCGTTCTGGAATGCGCCGCTGGATGACAAGGAGCACCAGCTCAACGCCTGCGAGGCCGCGCTCGACATGCTGGAGCGGATCGACGGGCTGAACGAGGTGCGCCAGCTTGAGGCCAAGGAAGGCGGTCACCCCTACATTCCGATCAATGTCGGCGTCGGCCTCAACACGGGCACCTGCGTGGTCGGCAATATGGGTTCCGACCTGCGGTTCGACTATTCCGTGCTGGGCGACAGCGTCAACCTTGCCTCGCGCCTGGAAGGACAATCCAAGGAGTACGGATTCCCGATCATCGTCGGCTCCAAGACCGCGCTCGCGGTCAAGGACAAGTTTGCGATTCTCGAGCTCGATTTTATCATGGTCAAGGGCAAAAAGGAGCCGGAGGTCATCTATGCCATTGCCGGCCGCGAGGATACCGCGCATTCCGGCCGTTTCCAGCGGCTGCGCAACCTGACCATCGAGATGCTGGCGTGTTATCGCAGCCGCGACTGGGAAGGCGCGCTGGCGGCGATCGAGCGGGGCCGCCGCACCGACGACGCCAATGCGCTGGAACTGCTGTACAATCTCTACGAGGCGCGAATTCGGGGATATCGGATGAATCCGCCGCCGGAGGACTGGAACGGCGCCTTCGCGCTGCTGACTAAATAGATCGCGGAAGCCGACTTCCGCTTCGCGCGCAATCGTCGTCACCCGCGAAAGCGGTTGATGATCCAGTATTCCAGAGTATCCGCGCTTTGGCCGAAAGGTCGCGGCGTACTGCGCAAGCAAACGGGGAGGATGCCGCATGACAAGACCTACGCCCAAGGAGATCAAGGCTATGGCTGACGTCGCAGGCGTGCCTGTGAGCGCTGAAGTTGCCACACGCATCGCCAATTCCATCGGTCCGGCATTCGAAGGCTTTGCGCCGGTTGCCGGCACGCTGCCGTTCGACCTTGAGCCCGCGACATTCCTTCTCGTGCAAGCCGCCAGAAATAATGAAAAGACTGCGAAATGAACGTCCACCAAAAGAACACTGAACCGGCCTTGATGTCGTTGACTTCGGTCGCGAAAGCGATCGCGCAAAAGCGCATCTCGTCGCGCGAGGCGACGCGATCCTGTCTCGACAGGATCGCGCAGTGGCAGCCCCGTCTCAATGCGTTCATGGCGATCGAAGCCGAACAAGCGATGGCGGCCGCCGATGCTGCCGATACGGCGCAGGCGAAGGGCAAGGTCAGCGGCGCGCTGCACGGCGTGCCGCTGGCGCACAAGGACATGTATTACGACGCGGGCAGGGTGGTCACCTGCGGCTCCAAAATCCGGCGTGATTTCGTCGCGACAACGACCTCGACGGCATTGCAGCGTCTCAAGGATGCCGGCACGGTTCGGCTCGGCTCGCTGCAGATGGCCGAATTCGCCTATGGACCGACCGGCCACAACTCCCATTACGGCGCGGTGCATAATCCCTGGGCTTTCGATCACATCACCGGCGGCTCGTCGTCGGGCTCGGGCGCAGCCGTCGCGGCGCGCTTGACGTTTGCCGCATTGGGCTCGGATACCGGCGGCTCGATCCGGATGCCCGCGCATTTCTGCGGCGTGACCGGATTGAAGACGACGGTGGGCCGGATCAGCCGCGCCGGCGCGATGCCGTTGTCGCAATCGCTCGACACCGTCGGACCGCTGGCGCGCTCGGCCCAGGATTGCGCCTTGCTGCTGGCGTTGATGGCGGGCGCGGATCCGGAAGATCCCACCGCGGTCACCGGGCCGGTCCCGGATTACACCGCGGCGGCGCAGCAATCGATCAAGGGCCTGACCATCGGCGTCCCCACCGCCTTCTATGTTGACGACCTCGATCCGGAGGTGGCGCGAATTCTCGACGAGACGATGGCCGTCCTCAAGCGCGAGGGCGCGCGTGTCGTTCAGGTCGAATTGCCTGATCAGCGCCAGCTCACCGCGGCATGTCAACTGGTTCTCGCTACCGAAGCGGCGGCGTTTCACAAGCGATGGCTGATCGAGCGTCCGCAGGATTACGGCCCGCAGGTCTTGATGCGGTTGCAGAACGGGCTTGCGATACCCGGTGTGCTGTATCTTGAAGCGATGCGCTGGCGCGGTCCTGCGTTATCAGCGCACCTTGCCGCGGTCGCCGGCGTCGATGCCGTGGTCGCCCCGGTGGCGCCGGTCGCGGCGCCGACCATTGCCGAGAGCGACGTCGGTAACAGTCCCGACGCCGAGGCGGTGATCCAGCGGCTGACCCGGTTCACCCGCCCGATCAATTATCTCGGCTTGCCGTCGCTCTCGATTCCGGCTGGTTTCACGGCCAGCGGTCTTCCGGTTGGCATGCAGTTGATCGGCCGTTCGTTCGACGAGGCCATGCTGTTGCGGATCGGAGCTGCGTTCCAGCGCGGCACCGATTTCCACGACCGGGTACCGGAATTGCCATGAGCAATCTCGTCGAAATACGCGGCCTCAACATTCGCTTCACCGGCGAGCGCACGGTCCATGCCGTCAACGAACTTAGCCTTGAAGAACTGTCGGCGTTTCGCGGCCAGACCGTCTCGATGATTTTTCAGGAGCCGGCGCTGGCGCTCGACCCGGTTTACACCATCGGCCAGCAATTGCGGAAACCGTGATGCGCCACGAGGGCAAAAGCCAGGCCGAGGCGAGGGCACGCGCGCTGGAAATGCTGGAAGTGGTGCGGATTCCCTCCGCCAAACGCCGGCTCGATGCCTATCCCCACGAAATGTCCGGTGGCATGCGGCAGCGCGCCATGCCCGGGTCGGCCCAGCGTTCGATCTGGGAAGCCCCGACAACCTGTTTGGGCTGATGAGGATTGAGCGTGCCCGCGCTGGCCGTCCAGCCTTTCGCCAGAATCTGCATCGCGAACAGCTTGGCGTCGACCTCCGATTTGAACGTGCGGGTTGATCGGACGGCGCCGGTTGCGCTGTCGTCCGTTTTCACCGCTCTGTCCGGGCCAAAGGCCACATACCAGGTATCGGGCTGCGTCATGGTTGCATAACGCCGATGAGGGGGTGAAAGTTTCCTCGACCAAGAGCGCTTCGGCGCTTAGTCCACCAAATGGCAAGCTCGACCGCGCCAAGAGTCCCGCAAATTGGAGTCGTCACATCGGGCCATTGTCGATAGGCTTGAACGGGCGAGCGGGAAATGGCACGAGCAAATCGGGGGAAGTTCTCATGCAAATCTCCAATGAAGGCATTCTCGTTATTTTATTCGTCGGCCTGGTTGCAGGCTGGCTGGCCGGAAAGATCGTGCGCGGCACCGGCTTTGGCATCATCGGCGATATTCTCGTCGGTATCGCCGGCGCGCTGGTCGCCAGTTATCTGTTTCCAAAGCTCGGCATCGCCATCGGCACCGGCCTCGTGCGGGAGATCATCTATTCGGCGATCGGCGCCATCCTGCTGTTGCTGGTGGTGCGGCTTGTTCGAACCGGCGGCCGGTTCTGACGCTCATTGCCGGAGTATAAAAATGGGAGCCGTCTCCACGGACGGCTCCCATTCGACTTGAGCGAAGCTACCGTCGTTTTACTCGACGATCTCGACAATCCGGCGTGTTCGCGGTTCGACCAGAACCGTGCGGCCGTTTACAACCGTGTAGCGATAATCCCGGGCGCCGTATTCCGGCGGCACGTCGTAATAGGTGACGCCTTGTTCCGGCAGAACCGCGCCAATGCGGACGTCCTCGCGATATTGATAGGAAGGGCGCCGCTGCTCGACAACATAATTGCGAAAGCGGGGACGCTCATCGACGCCGAGAACCCCGGCGACGCCACCGACGACGCCGCCAATGACACCGCCGACGACGGCGCCGACAGGACCGGCTGCTCTTTCGCCATCCCTCGAGCCTCGCTCAATTCCACCGGGAACTCCTTGGGCCTGCGCCACAGCGGGGAGCGCCACGGCGGTGGCAAGGACAGCTATTCCGATAAAACGGCGGATCATGATATCTCCAATGGTGCTGGGTAAGGTGGCAGTACAAGTGATGGGGAGCCATTAGGTTCCATCGGGCCGCTCGCCAACTCCCGCAGGCCGATCGCTCTACCGTTGCGTGTGTCCTGTCCTTGATCGGCCAAAGGGTCGTGGGTGGGCCCATTTCCGCTGTTCCGCCTCCAGCCGCGAGGCGGCAACGCCACCGACGGCGTTTAGGTTAATGTCACCTCAATAGACGTTAGCCGCAAAAATCGGTAAGATAGGCATCCGCGTACCCCGTGATTTTGGGGGCCGCGCGCCCCTCGTGAAGAGATCAGGATTGATGGCAGCCGTTCCCGGTGTCCGGCGTTCCGAACTCGGTGATGCGCTGCGCGCCTGTCGCAGTGCATTCCTTGGCGTCGGCGCCATGAGTTGCATGATCAACCTGCTTTATCTGACCGGCTCGGTCTTCATGCTGGAGATTTACGACCGGGTGCTTCCAAGCCGGAGCGTACCGACCTTGGTCGGATTGGTCATTCTGGCCGGCGGATTGTACGGCGCTCAAGGCATTCTCGACCTGATCCGGGGACGTATCCTGATTCGTATCGGAACCTCGCTCGATGAGGCGCTCAACGCCCGGGTGTTCGAAACCGTCGTGCGCCTGCCGCTGATGGTGGGCGGACGCAACGAGGGTCTGCAACCGCTGCGCGATCTCGACAACGTTCGTTCGTTCCTCTCCGGCATGGGGCCGGGCGCATTCTTCGATCTGCCGTGGTTGCCGTTCTATTTGGCGATCTGTTTCGCTTTCCACGTCCTGATCGGCCTGACCGCGCTGGTGGGCGCGATCATTCTGGTCACCCTCACCATCGTGACCGAGTTCATGTCGCGCGCGCCGGCGCGTGAGGCCATGGGTCTGGCGGCGCGCCGCAACGATCTGGCCGCTACCAGCCGACGAAATGCCGAAGTTCTGGTCGCGATGGGAATGGCCGGGCGCCTGACCAAGCGTTGGAGCGAGGCCAACCAGAATTATCTTGCGGGCAATCAGCGCGCCAGCGACGTCTCGGGCGGGCTCGGCGCTATTGCCAAGGTCATGCGTATGACGCTGCAGTCAGCGGTACTGGCAGTCGGCGCCTATTTGGTGATTCACCAGGAAGCCACCGCCGGCATTATCATCGCGGGCTCGATCCTGAGCGCGCGGGCGCTGGCGCCGGTCGATCTGGCGATCGCCCATTGGAAAGGATTTGTTGCCGCGCGCCAGAGCTGGCACCGCCTCAACCACCTGCTCGGATCGTTGCCCGCACGGGCAGCGCAGACCTTGCTGCAGAGCCCATCGAGCCGGCTGTCGGTCGAGGCTGTCAGCATCGTGCCGCCGGGCGATCAGAAAGTCATCGTCCAGGACGTGACGTTCGCCCTTCAGGCCGGAAACGGACTGGGCGTGATCGGGCCAAGCGGATCGGGCAAGTCTTCGCTGGTGCGTGCGCTGGTCGGCGTCTGGCAGCCGCTTCGCGGAAAGGTGCGCCTCGATGGCGCAGCGCTCGATCAGTGGTCGTCCGACGTGCTCGGCCGTCACATCGGGTACCTGCCGCAGGATGTCGAACTGTTCGCCGGGACGGTCGCCCAGAATATTTGCCGCTTCGATCCGGACGCCGGTGCTGACGCCATCATCGCGGCCGCGAAGGAGGCGGGCGTCCACGAGATGATCATCAAGATGCGCGACGGCTACGACACCCAGATCGGCGAACAGGGTACCGCGCTTTCGGCCGGTCAGGCGCAACGCGTGGCGTTGGCGAGGGCGCTCTACGGCAATCCATTCCTCGTCGTCCTTGACGAGCCGAACTCCAATCTCGATACCGAAGGAGATGAGGCGTTGACGCGCGCCGTTCGCGCGGCGCGCGAGCGAGGCGCCATCGTTGTGGTCGTTGCGCACCGGCCGATCGGGATTGAGGCGGTCGATCAGCTCCTGGTGCTGAAGGACGGCCGCATGCAGGCGTTCGGCCCCAAGGAAACGGTGCTGGGGCAGGTGCTGCAGCAGCGGGTTGCGCCGCCTTCTCCCATCAAGATCGTATCCGAGGGAGGAGTTGCCAAATCATGAGCAAGGTGCGCGGAGCGCGATCGTCGATACGGCTGCATTTGATCATCGGGCTGGCGGTGGTCGTCGTTCTCGCCGGCGGGCTTGGCGGCTGGGCATCCACGGCTCAGATCTCCGGCGCCTTGATCGCGCCGGGATCGATCGTGGTCGAATCCAACGTCAAGAAAGTGCAGCACCCGACCGGCGGCGTGGTCGGCGAAGTGCGCGCGCGCGACGGCGATCTGGTCAAGGCCGGCGACGTGGTGGTGCGGCTCGACGACACCGTCACCAAGGCGAGCCTTGCGATCGTCACCAAAAACCTCGACGGGCTGTGGGCGCGGGCGGCGCGGCTCGAAGCCGAACAACGCGGCCTCGACAAGATCGTATTTCCTTCGATGCTGCTCACGCGTGCCGATGACCCCGATGTCAGTAACGTCATCGCGAGTGAGACCAAGTTGTTCGAGGTTCGTGTCAATGGAAGGGTCGGACAGAAGGCGCAGTTGCGCGAGCGGGTCACGCAGCTGAACGAGGAAATCGCCGGTTTGACGGCGCAGGAGACCGCGAAAGACAAGGAAATTGCGCTTGTGGAGAAGGAACTGATCGGGGTTCGCCAGCTCTACGATCAGCACCTGGTGCAGATTTCGCGCCTGACGGTGCTGGAGCGCGACGCCGCCCGGTTGGCCGGCGAGCGGGCGCAATACATTGCATCGCGGGCGCAGGCCAAGGGCAAGATTACCGAAACCGAACTCCAGATCATTCAGGTCGACAAGGATATGGTCAGCGAGGTCTCCAAGGATTTGCGCGAGACCAACGACAAGATCGGCGAGTTTGTCGAGCGCAAGGTCACGGCCGAAGACCAGTTGCGGCGGGTCGATATCCGCGCCCCGCAGGACGGCATGGTGCTGCAATCTACGGTCCATACCGTCGGCGGGGTGATCACGGCGGGCGACGCCATCATGATGATCGTTCCACAGGGCGATGACCTCCAGGTCGAGGCCAAGGTCAATCCGCAGGATATCGATAAATTGCAGATCGGCCAGAAAACCCTGCTGCGGCTGTCGGCATTCAACCAGCGCACGACGCCGGAACTGAACGGTTTTGTTACCCGGGTGTCGCCCGACGTCACCACCGACCAGCGCACCGGACAAAGCTATTACACGATCCGCGTTTCGATGCCGCCGGAAGAAATCGCGCGCCTCGGCGGCGACGTCAAACTGATACCCGGCATGCCGGTGGAAGCCTTTGTGCAGACCGGCGACCGCACCATGCTGTCCTATCTGGTCAAGCCGCTCAGCGACCAGTTGATGCGCATGTTCCGGGAGAAGTGAGGCGATCCATAACGTCGTCCCGGCGCTCGCCGGGACGACAATAACGGCGAGCTATCGAACCCTCACCGCGACAGATTCTGCAGCAAAAAATTCAGCGCCGTGGAAGCGAACACGTGCATGTTGGCGAGCCGGTCGCTGCTGCCGGTTTCCAGCGTCATCGCGAGAGGCTCCAGGCCCGCGACCGCGATGCAGCTGTGGCCGGCGGCGTCGCCATAGCGGTTGCCGGTCGGCCCGGTGGCGCCGGTCTCCGACAAGCCCCAATCGGTGGAAAAGCGGTGGCGGATCTGGCTCGCCAGCAATTTTGCGTAAGGCTCGGAGGCCGAGCGAATTCCTTTCATCGCCTCATCGGGGATGTCCATGAGTATCCGCCGCGCATCGCGGGTATAGACCACGGCGGAGCCGAGGAAATAGGCGGACGCGCCGGGCACCGCGAGCAGCGCGGCAGAGATCAGACCGCCAGTCGAGGATTCCGCGACTGCGATGGTCTGGCGCCGCTCGATCAGCCTGGCGGCTATTTTTTCGGCGATTGCTGCGAGATCTTTCATCTATTCTCGACTCCTGCGGAAGAATCTTTTTAACGATGGCCGCTGGGCGTCGGGTTTGTCGGCAAGCGAGTGGTAGACGACGCGAACAAAATTCTTGCTTGCCAACTCGGTGGGCGCCCATTTTGCATCGAAATCCGTGAACGGTTTTGCCGCCACCACCTCGTCTTCGCTTTTCCCCTCCTTGACCAGCTTCGCCATGCGGTCGTGGGCCGATATCAGCATGGTCCGGTATTCCATCAACGCCGCTTTGTCGGCGAGCGGCCCGTGACCGGGAACGATCCTGGTCCTGGCGTTCACCAGCTTGAGATAGGCGTCGGTGGCGGCGATCATGCCCCTGATGTTGCCTCCATTGGCGAAATCGATGTTGGGATAGCGGCCATTGGTGAAGGTATCGCCAGTCGACAACACGTTCGCGGTTTTGAACCAGACATAGGTGTCGCCGTCGGTATGCGCGTTTGCGATGTGCTTGAGATCGGCGACGCGCCCCTCCAGCCTGATCTTGGAAAAGTTCGAATAGGTGTCGGAGGGCAGCGCGGCCGGCGGCGCGGGGGGTGTCTTTGCGCCCGTCAGTCCGTTGCTGGTTCCCGCCGCCAGCCGGTTCTTGACATTGACCTGAGAAACGATGGTGGCGCCGTCCCTCGCAAAGAGTTCGTTCCCGCCGGTGTGGTCGCCGTGAAAATGCGTGTTGATGAGATATTTGATCGGCTTCTTCGAGATCGCTTCGATAGCGGCCTTGATCTTGTCATGCAGCGGCGCGTACTGGCCGTCCACCATGATGATGCCGTCCTTCCCTACCGCCACGGTGATATTTCCGCCCTGGCCTTCGAGCATGTAGATGTTGTCGCCGAGGTCGGTGGTCTTGATCTCGACTTTTGAAAAATCCGGAGGCGGCGGCGCCGCGGCCGGCGGCTGCTGTGCGAAGGCCGGCCCCGACAACGCCATGATGGTTGCGACGACGGCAATTCCCGCCCT
>Ga0207674_10006373_pt1 | contig 13889 bp, 13 predicted proteins | sample KBSCornC72_FD_184303 | JGI IMG/M metagenome (GOLD analysis project Ga0207674, IMG submission 184303) | Corn rhizosphere microbial communities from Kellogg Biological Station, Michigan, USA - KBS Corn C7-2 (SPAdes) (version 2) | ecosystem: Host-associated > Plants > Roots > Rhizosphere > Soil ... | reverse complement strand
CGCTGCACCGCGGCGGATCATCTCGCCACGGCGATAGCAAGCAACGGCGTAGCGCCGCCGCGCATCGTTTCCAGCGCCGAGTTGAAGCCGGTTCCATCGGGCGCCGCCATTCAGGAGTGAGGGTGCGGGTGCGATCAGCCGGCTTTGACGGCCGCTCTTGTTGCAAATGCAGGATTGGAAAGCTCGGTCAGGCATGGCCGGGCTTTTTCATTTAGGGCTGATGTGTGGCGGCAGATGTCTGATTTGGGTGGGTAGCGGACAGGCAGCTTTAGGGCGTAGATCGCTTAGAAGTAGTCATTTCATCGTCGGCAATCACGCGCATGCAGGGGTGGAAAACACCAGTTTCTCCTTCCTCACGATGCCAGACCTCAACCACATGGTAGTACTCGAAATAGCCACCAACATCCTTGGAAATATACTCACCAAGGCGCGGTAAGAACATGAAATCACCTTCAAAGAGATGATTCATCTCGTCCTTCTCGTAGACTTCGACTTTCGGCATCAACGCCTCCTCGCCGCAGCCTTACAAAAAACTGAGATGTCAGCAAGTGGGCGTCCTGCCTTACCCAATTTACGACTACAAATGGTCGTTAACAGATATACCCAGCCCCGTTCGTCCTGAGTAGAGCGGAGCGAGTCGAAGGTCCCGTATCGAAGTATCTGCGCGACATCTCAGTCCTTCGATACGCCATTTCGACAAGCTCAATGGCACTCAGGACGAACGGCTCTTTGTGACCAGAGATGGTCACCCGCAGCCTATCTCACTCCGCCGCCGCAGCCGTGCGCGTCATCAGCAACCGCCCGCCTTTCACCGCGAAGGCCATGCGCCCCTCGACAAGATCGAGCGCGTCATGGCCGAACTGTTCGTAGCGCCACCCCTCCAGGATCGCGAGCCGGTCGCGCGCGCCCGCCGCCAGCGCATCCAGTTCCTCTCCGCGCGCCAGCAGCCGCGCCGCGACGTTGATCTCGCGCGAGCGTATCTTGAGGAGGAGTTTGAGGAGGTCGGCGACCAGCGCGCCGTCCTTGCCGGGGCCAGCGCGATAGGGCTCGCGCTCCGGCATCTCGTCCTTCGACAGCGGCTGCGCGTTGGCGATGGCGCTCATCAGGCGCGCGCCGATGTCGTTGGTTTTCCATGCCGGCGACAGGCCGCGCACCTTGACGAGGTCTGCCTGATCGCGCGGCGGATGGGCGGCGAGGTCGGCCAGCGTCTCGTCCTTGGCGATACGGCCGCGCGGCAGGTTCTTGTCCTTCGCCTCCGTCTCGCGCCATGCCGCGATGGCCTTCAGCCGGCCCAGCACATCCGCCTTGCGGCTCGACACGCGCACCCGTTTCCACGCATCGGCCGGATCGGCGGCATAGTTGGACGGATCGGCCAGCCGCTCCATCTCCTGATTGAGCCACGCGCCCCGCCCGGTCTTGCGCAACTCCTCCAGCATCATCGGGAAGAGGGTCGACAAATGGGTGACGTCGCCGATCGCATAGTCGATCTGGCGCTTGTCCAGCGGTCGCCGCGCCCAGTCGGTGAAGCGCGCGCCCTTGTCGAGCGTGATGCCCAGCCACGCCTCGACCAGATTGCCATAGCCGATCTGCTCGCCCTGGCTGAGCGCCATGCTGGCGATCTGCGTGTCGAACAACGGATGGGGGGTCTTGCCGGTCAGATTGTAGACGATTTCGATGTCCTGCCCGCCGGCATGGAAGACCTTCAGCACATCCTCATTGTCGACGAGCAGGTCGAGCAGAGGCTTCATGTCCAGCCCCGGCGCCTTCGGATCGATGGCGGCGGCTTCCTTGTCGTCGGCGATCTGGATCAGGCACAGTTCCGGCCAGAAGGTGTTCTCCCGCATGAATTCGGTATCGACGGTCACGAAGTCGGCGGTGGAGAGGCGGGCACACAGCGCGGCGAGAGTGGCGCTGTCGGTAATCAGCGGATGAATTTGCATAAGGCAGGCGATCTTATTATGGGCCGATGCTCGGTCGGCGGGCTGATGGGTTGACTGGCTTCGATCCTTAGCCCCGTCGCCGCACTTTGTCATTCATCCTTGGAAAATTCGGGAAAACTTGTCGATGCACGCCTATCGCACGCATAAATGCGGGGAACTCCGCGCCGCTCAGGTCGGGGAAACGGTCCGCGTGTCCGGCTGGGTCCATCGCAAGCGGGATCATGGCGACCTCGTCTTCATCGACCTGCGCGACCATTATGGCATGGTGCAGATCGTGACCGAGGTGAGCGGTCCCGCCTTCGCCGTGATCGAATCCCTGCGCGCGGAGAGCGTCGTCACCATCACCGGCCGGGTCGTGGCGCGCACCGCCGAAGCGGTGAACCCCAACATGCCCACCGGCGAAATCGAGATTCGCATCGATGAGGCGGTCGTCCAGTCCGCCGCGCAGGAACTGCCCATCCCGGTCGCGGGCGATCAGGAATATCCCGAGGAAACGCGGCTGCGTTACCGTTTCCTCGATCTGCGCCGGGAAAAGCTGCATGCCAACATCATGCTGCGCTCGGCGGTGATAACATCGCTGCGCAACCGCATGGTCGCGCAGGGTTTTACTGAATTCCAGACGCCGATCCTGACCGCTTCCTCGCCGGAGGGCGCGCGCGACTTCCTGGTGCCCAGCCGGATGCATCCGGGCAAATTCTACGCGCTGCCGCAGGCGCCGCAGATGTTCAAGCAATTGCTCATGGTCGCCGGCTTCGACCGCTATTTTCAGATTGCACCCTGCTTCCGTGACGAGGATGCGCGGGCGGACCGCTCGCCGGGCGAGTTCTACCAGCTCGACTTCGAAATGAGCTTCGTCACGCAGGAAGATGTGTTCCAGACCATCGAGCCGGTGCTGGCGGGCGTGTTCGAGGAATTTTCCAACGGCAAGACGGTGACGCCGGCGGGCAGCTTCCCGCGCATCCCCTTCGCCGAATCCATGCTGAAATATGGGTCGGACAAGCCGGACCTGCGCAACCCGCTCGAAATCAGCGATGTGACCGAGCATTTCGTGGGATCCGGCTTCGGCATCTTCGCCGGTATCGTCGAGGGCGGCGGCAAGATCCGCGCGATCCCGGCCCCGGGCGCGGGCGCGGGCAGCCGTAAATTCTTCGACGACATGAACAATTGGGCGCGCGGCGAGGGCCACTCGGGCCTCGGCTACATCAATATCAAGGATGGCGTGCCGGGCGGCCCCATCGCCAAGAACCATGGCGAGGAAGCCACCGCGAAGCTGATCGCCGCGCTGGGCCTCGGCCCCAATGACGGCGTGTTCTTCGCGGCGGGCAAGGAATTGCAGGCGGCGAAGCTGGCCGGCGCGGCGCGCACCCGTGTCGGCGACCTCCTCGGCCTGATCGAGCAGGGCTGCTTCAAATTCTGCTGGATCGTCGATTTTCCGATGTTCGAATATGACGAGGAAAACAAGAAGGTCGATTTCAGCCACAATCCCTTCTCCATGCCGCAGGGCGAGATGGCGGCGCTGGAAACGATGGACCCGCTCGACATCAAGGCGTGGCAATATGATATCGTCTGCAACGGCGTGGAGCTGTCGTCGGGCGCGATCCGCAACCACAAGCCGGAAATCATGTACAAGGCGTTCGAGATCGCTGGCTACACCGCCGAGGAGGTCGAGAAGAATTTCTCCGGCATGCTGAACGCGTTCAAGTTCGGCGCGCCGCCGCATGGTGGTTCCGCACCGGGCGTGGACCGCATGGTCATGCTGCTGGCGGATGAGCCGAACCTGCGCGAGGTGGTGCTGTTCCCGATGAACCAGAAGGCGGAAGACCTGATGATGGGCGCGCCGGGCAATGTCAGCCTCAAGCAGCTGCGCGAACTCTCCATCCGCGTGGTGGAGCCGCAGAAGAGCTGAGACGTTCGGCCATCGTGCAAGGGAGATTGTGATGGCCATCCACCTGTCCGATTACGAAAAGGGCGCCGATTTCGACGGCGATTATGCGAAGGCGCTGCACAAGGTCCAGCAGCGGCTGGAGCATATCCAGACCGCGCACATCGTCCACCGGCGGCGCAGCGTGGTGATGCTGGAGGGCTGGGACGCGGCGGGCAAGGGCGGCATCATCAAGCGCATGACCGCGATGATGGACCCGCGTTTCTACCATGTCTGGTCGATCGGCGCGCCGAGCGAGGAGGAGCGGGGGCATCATTTCCTCTGGCGCTTCTGGACGCGGCTGCCCGCCGACCGGCAGATCGCGGTGTTCGATCGCAGCTGGTACGGTCGCGTTCTGGTCGAGCGGGTGGAAGGCTTTGCGTCCGAGAAGGACTGGAGGCGCGGCTATGACGAGATCAACGAGTTCGAGGCGCAGCAGGTCGACAGTGGCACCGCGATCATCAAACTGTTCATCCACATCACGCAAAAGACACAGGACAAGCAGTTCGCCGAGCGGCTCGACGACCCGTGGAAGCGGTGGAAGACGGGCGCCGAGGACTATCGCAACCGCGCGCGCCGCAAGGACTATCTGGAGGCGCTGAAGGAGATGTTCCACCGCACCGACACGCGCTGGGCGCCCTGGACCGCGATCGACTGCAACGATCGCAAGGCGGGCAGGATCGCCGCGCTGACCACCATCGCCGACGCTCTGGAGCAACATGTCCCGATGAAAGCGCCAGAGGTGGATGCGGAGGTGGTGAAACTGGCGAAGGATGCGTTCGGCTATGAGCCGAAGGATTGAGATCGGCCTGCTCCTGGGATGGGTAGCGCCGCCCTATTTCCCCGCCCGCACATAGCGCAACGCACCCAGCCGTTGTTTCAGCGTCAACGCCTCGCCCTCGACCACAACCTCCGCTCCATCGAAATTCGCGACGCCCAGGTCATTGGGCTGGAGGGTGAAACGCAGCGTCTTCGTCCCGGCGGGGATCATGATCCTGTCCGAGGTAATGCCGTTGACCGGCTCGACGAGTTGCACCCAGAGGGGCGTGCGGCCCTCCAGCGATTCCGTCGACCATCCATAATATTGGGTATAGCCCTCCAGCGGATCGCCACGGTCCATCTCGACATGGAAATCCACCCCGGCGATGCCATTGGTATCCGGGCCGCTCGCGCCCGCGCTATTGGTATCGGGCGAGCCTTTTGGCCCGGCGACGAACAGGAACAGGGCCGCACCCTCCTTGCCCTCCGGCGATGCGGTGTCGAGCGTCAGGGTAGGGGGTTTGGGCTTCGGCTCCGTGAACAGGTGAACGGTCGCGCCGTCGCGCGTCCAGCGCCCCTCCGCGCCTTCGTCCAGCGCGCCTGCGGAGAAGAAGTAGCGGAAATGGCCGTCGGCGCTCAGGTCCAGTTCCGACGCCGTGTCCGGTCCCATCGCGCCGCGCCAGGTGCCGACAGCCGGATCGGTGGTCTGCGCCGCCGCGTGCGACGCGAGCATCAGCGCCGGTGCCAGCAGCAGCCGACACCACTCAGCCCTCATAGCGGATCTCCGCGATTTCCCATTCCTTGATGCCGCCGGGCAAGGCGACACGGCGCAGGTCGCCGAGCGCGGCGCCGCGAATCGCGCGGGCGAGCGGACTGTTCCAGCCAATGCGCCCTTCGCCCGCGTCCGCCTCATCGTCGCCGACCAGCGTCACGGTGCGCTGCTTGTCATCCTCGTCCGCCAGGGTCACGGTCGCGCCGAAATAGACCCGGCTCTTGTCCGGCTGGGCGAGCGGATCGACGACCCTGGCCGCCTTCAGACGAATGGCGAGGAACTTCAGCCGCCGGTCGATCTCGCGCATGCGCTTGCGGCCATAGAGATAGTCGCCATTCTCGCTGCGATCGCCATTGCCCGCCGCCCAACTCACCACCTCCACGATTGCCGGCCGTTCGGTGCCGAGCAGATGGTCATATTCGGCGCGCAGGGCGGAGAAGCCCGCCGGCGTGATATAATTGGGTGCGCGCTCGACCGGCTTTGGCGACCCGCCCGCCATTATTTGCGGCGCTTGGCGTACATCAGCGCGGCGACGAGCGCGGCGGAGCCGACACCGACCGCCGTACCCATCCAGACGGCGTTGGATTTCGCGCCATTTTTGGCTTTCGCCTCGCCCGTCGCGGGCTCGGTGGTTTGCGTCGCGTCTGGCCTGGAATCGCTGTCGGTCATGGCATCCATGTCTTTGTTGTTGATAGAAAAAATCAATCGGTTCAGCCGGGGCGGTACTTGCCCAGATAACGGCTGAGCGGAGCCGCGACGCGCACCCCGCTGTTCTGCGGATTGAGCAGGTCGTAGACCACCGCATTCTCCAGAACGCGTTGCACGTAATTTCGTGTCTCGGAAATCGGAATATCTTCGACCCATTGCACGATATCGCCGCCCTGGCGCGGGTCGCCATTGGCGGCGAGCCACTTGTTCACATTGCCCGGCCCGGCATTATAGGCAGCGACGGCAAGGGGATAGCTGCCATTATAATAGGTCAGCATCCGCTGGAAATAGGTGCTGCCGAGCTGGATATTATAGCTGCTGTCATTGAGGGACGAGGCGTCATAGCCCAGCCCGATCTTGCCCGCCGTCTCACGCGCCGTGCCGGGCATCAACTGCATCAGGCCGCGCGCGCCGGCGCTCGATACGATCTGGCGGTCGAACTGGCTTTCCTGCCGGGCGATAGCGTGGATCATCGTCCAGTTGGCGCTGTGCTGGGGCGGAACCGGCACGCGCGGAAAGCTGCTGTTGGTATAGCCGGACAGGCCACTCGACAACGCGCGGCGACCGGCCATGACGCCCAGGTCGGGACGGGCCAGCGAACCGGCCAGTTCCGCGACCATCATATGATCCTGGTCGGTCATCGCGCCATTGGCGATGGCGCGCAGCATCTTGGACTGGTCCTGCCAGTTGCCGGTCGCGCCGAGCCGGCGCGCGGCGCGCACCACCGTACGATTGGCGAAGCTCTGCCGGTCGGTCTGGCTCAGCTCCACCGGCCGTTCGGCGGGGGCGGGAAGGGAGACGGGCTGGCCGAGGCGTTCCAGCGCCAGCTGCCCATAATATTGATCGGGATAGACGGACGCGCGGCGGAAATGCTCCTGCGCCTCGGCGGTGCGTCCGGCGGCGGTGGCGGCCCTGCCTGCCCAATAATAGCCCTTGGAAATCGTCTGCGGCGAGCGCGCGCCGCCGGCATAGCGGGTGAACATGCCCACCGCGTCGCCGGGACGGCCCAACCGGTTGAGCGCCGCCGTGCCCGCCAGCCAGGTCAGGCTCGTGTAATCGTCGCGCACGCCGAGCGGCTTGTCGCTGATGTCGATGCCGGCGGGGAAGGCGTCATCGACCCTGGAGGCGATCGCATAGGCCATGCTCCAATTATTGTCCTGCCCGGCGGCGCGGGCGGCGGCGAGCAGCGTCTCATACCATTTTTCCGGTGCGCCGACCGGCGTCGACAACGGTTGCCGGTTGGCGAGCAGTGCGCGCGAACCGATCCAGTCGCCGCCGTCGCGCATCCAGCGCGACTTGTCCGCGAGGTAGCCGCCATCCGTCAACGCGCCCTGTGTCTCGGCGAAGGCGGCGCGGCTCGCGGCGTCGGGCCAGCGGCTCTGCAACGCAATGCGCGCATCGATGATGGCGCGCTTGTCCGCGCGGACCCAGTTAAGCGCCCGCGTCGCGCCCGCCCGGTCACCCGCCCACAGCAGCACGTCGGCATGGGCGAAATGGTCGTCGGGGGTAAAGCTGCCGGCGAAGATCGAGAGCAGGCGCTGCTCGTCATCCACCATCAACGGCCCCTGCAACCATGCGCGACGGGCTGCGTCGCGCGCATCGCCGGGCCGGCCGAGGGCGGACAGGGCGAGCGCGTAGCGGGCCTGCCCCGTCGCCGTGGTCGGCGGGAAGCGGGCGAAAAAGGCGGCCATCTGCGCCGGATCGACGCTCTGCGGATTGACCGATGTTTCCGCCAGCCGGCGCATCCTGTCCTCGCCCGGCCAACCGGGATTGGCGGTCAGGAAACTGGCGTAGGCGGAGAAGCCCAGCGTATCGCTGCCCTGCAACCGGCGCCATTCGCTGATGGTATAATCAATGCCCTGATCGACGTTCGACGTGGCCATGATCCGGCTGCTGGCGGTGCGCCAGTCCTGTACCGTGCCGGGAGTCTGGCCGGCGCTCTGCGCGGGGCTCGACGGCGGCATGGTCGATGGCGCGCTGGGAAAGGCGGAGGCGCCGGGCGGTATCGGCTGGACGATCTCCTGCGACGCGGCAAGGCTGGTCATGGCGACCAGCGTGATCGCCGCCATCCCCAGCGGGAACGCATTTCGGGGGGCTTTTCCCATGATAGACATTATGGCAATGCGATCCTGATCCGGCGGTGAACGGGCGAATGGTCGGCGCGTCGTTTGGCTATTATGCCGATGGCCCGATGGGATTTGAAGGAGTTTTCTCAAATGTTTTCGGGTTCTATCCCTGCGCTGATTACGCCCTTTCGCGACGGTGCGGTGGATGAGGCGGCTTTCCGGGCGCTGGTCGACTGGCAGATCGCGGAGGGATCGACCGGTCTGGTGCCCTGCGGCACCACCGGCGAGAGCGCGACCATGACGATCGAGGAGCATAACCGCGTCGTCGCCCTGTGCGTCGAGCAGGCCGCCGGCCGGGTTCCGGTGATCGCCGGCTGCGGGTCCAACGACACGCGCATAGCCTTGGAGCATATGTATGCGGCGCAGGCCGCGGGCGCGGATGCCGCGCTGGTTGTGGCGCCTTATTACAACAAGCCCAATCAGGAAGGCGTCTATCAGCATTTCGCCTGGCTGGCAAAGCGGTGCGACCTGCCGATCATCCTCTACAATGTGCCCAGCCGCACGATCACCGACATCGGCGTGCCCGTGATGCATCGGCTGGCCGAGGAATATCAGACCATCGTCGGCGTCAAGGATGCGACCGGAAACCTGGGCCGCGTGACCGCGCAGCGCCTCGCCTGCGGGGAGGATTTCTGCCAGATGTCGGGCAATGACGAGACGGCGCTGGGCTTCAACGCGATGGGCGGCTCCGGCTGTATTTCCGTCACCGCCAATGTCGCGCCGCGTCTGGTGGCGGAGTTTCAGGCGGCGTGCGCAGCGGGCGACTGGGAGAGCGCGCTGGCGTTGCAGGACCGCCTCTATCCGCTCCACGACGCCATGTTCTGCGATGCTTCGCCAGGGCCGGTGAAATATGCGCTCACCCGCGTCCGCCCGGACATGCCGGACGAGGTTCGCCTGCCGATCACGCCGCCCTCCAATGCCGCGCGCGCGACGGTGGACCGCGCGCTGGAGATCGCGGGGCTGGTGTAAGGGGCTTAACCACCCTACATCTGCCTGCCCTCTTCCGAACCGTTAAGGCATTATGGCACGCCCCCGTCCCGCAGAATTCGACAAGGTCAAGACCGTCGCCGAGAACCGCCGCGCGCGCTTCGAATTTTTTATCGAGGACGTGTATGAGGCCGGTATCGCCCTGACCGGTACGGAGGTGAAGTCGCTGCGTGGCGGGCAGGGGTCGATCGTGGAGAGCTATGCCGAGGTGAAGGATGGACAGGTGTGGCTGGTCAACAGCAATATCCCCGAATTCAGTCACGGCAACCGCTTCAACCATGAACCCAAGCGCGTGCGGAAACTCTTGCTGAACCACCGCGAGATCGAGAAGATGCATGGCGCCGTCGCGCGCAAGGGCATGACGCTCGTGCCGCTGACGGTCTATTTCAACGGTCAGGGCCGCGCGAAAATGGAACTCGCCATCGCCAAGGGCAAGAATGTCCAGGACAAGCGCGAGACGATCAAGGATCGCGACTGGAAGCGCGAGCAGAGCCGCATCATGCGCGACAAGGGCTGATCGTGAAGCGTCACCTGATCCGCATCTATCACGACAATGTTCCCAGCCGGGAAAGCCTGGAGAATAACCGGTTCATCCGCCCGGTGGCGCACCGGGTATTGGCCCCGGCGCTGTGGCGCTTCACGCGGCGGTCGGTGCCGCGCGGCGTGGCCCTCGGCCTGTTCGTCGGTATCTTTCTGCTGGTCCCCGGTCTCCAGATCGCCGGCGCCGCGCTGCTCGCCCTGCCATGCCGCGCCAACGTGCCGATCGCGGCGGCGATGACCTTCCTGTCCAATCCCGCCACCACGCCCTTCCTCGTCGGCCTTTCGCTCTATATCGGTAATGGCATGCTGGGCGGAACGGCGGACATCTCGCGTTTCTATGCGCTGATCGAGACGCATGCGAGCGTTCGCCAGTGGACCGGCTGGTTGTTGTCCGACGCAGCGCCCGCGCTGCTCACCGGGCTGTTCGTGGTGTCGGTCGTGTCGGCGGCGGTTGGCTATCTGGTCGCCAGCTTTTTCTGGCGTGCCCGCATTGCGACCAAATGGAAGTTGCGCGCCCATCACCGTGCCGAGGCGCGCGCGGCGGCGGAGGCTGCGGCCAAAGCAGCCTGCGCATCGGCATGACCGGCGGGAGGCGCTGACGCATGGCCTCGTCCCACCGCGAAGACCTTCTCGACATCGCCGGCCGTCCGTCGGATCGCCATATCCTGCCCCTGCTGGCCGTCGCCGCGCTGGCGAGTGCCGGGCTGCTGTATGCGGCATTGCGCGAGCCGGCGCTGGCGGGCGGATTCGGCGCGGTCGTGGTCGCGGGCGGTTTCCTCCTCTGGTATGCGCGGCGGCTGTTTCCGGCGACCGTCGATGCCAGCCAGCCGGTCGTCACGGACTGGACGGTCGCGCGGGCGGCGGCGCAGGCGACGGGCAACGCCATCGCCATCACCGATCGCAACGGCCGCCTGATCTGCGCGAGCGACCAGTTCGGCGAATGGTTTCCCGGCTATCCCACCCCCCCGCAGATCAAGGTGGCCGCGCCCGACGTGGACCGCCTGACCGCGGCCGGCCGTGCCGCCTGGCGGGACGGGGAGGCGCGCGTGGAGGGTATAGCGCGCGGCGCGTTGCTCCTCGACGCGGAGATCGTCCGCACCGGTCGTTCCGACGACTATCTGCTCTGGCGGTTCAGCCCGGTGCAGCAAGCCAATGTCATGGATGATTGCATGCGCATCATCACCGGCCAAGCGGGCGAGCATATGGCCGACGCGGGCGTGATGACCGCGCTGATCGGGGCGGAGGGCCGCGTGCGTGCCGCCAACGCCGCTTTCCTGCTGCGCGCCACCGGCAGGACCGACAGCAATATCACGGGCCGCGACCTCGCCGCCTATATGCGCGTCGATGCGAAGGGGCGCATCTTCTTCGCGCGGGAGGAACAGCGCGCCGTCCCGATCCGCATCGTCCAGGTGCCGATCCGCGCCAATGACCCGTCGGGGCCTATGCTGCTCATCCTGCTCGACGACAGCATGACGGCCGTCGATGGCCCGTCGAGCCTCGCCTATGTCGAGACATTGCTCTCCCTGCTCCCCTTCGGCCTCGCGATGGCGGACAGGGACGGGCGGCTGCTCTTCTTCAACAATGCCTTTGCCCGCGCCGCCAATATCGCGCCCAATGAAAAGCCCAGCTATCCCGGCGACCTCGTCATCTCGGAGGATCAGGCGGCGGTCGCGGAGGCTGTGCGGCGCTATGCCGTCGGCAGCCAGGTATCGGGCGACATAGCGGTGCGCCTGCGCGCGGCGGCCGAGGAGCCGGTGTCGCTGAGCCTGGCGGGCGTGCGCGGCCTCGGCGAGGCGTCGGTGCTCCTGTCCGTGCGCGACAACAGCGAGGAAACGCGGCTGAAACGGCAGGTCGCGCAACAGACCAAGATGCAGGCGGTCGGGCAACTCGCCGGCGGCGTCGCGCATGATTTCAACAATGTGCTGACCGCGATCATCGGCCATTGCGACCTCATGCTGATGCGCCATACGCCGGGCGACAGCGACTATGACGACATCCAGCAGATCAAGTCGAACAGCAACCGCGCCGCCAGCCTGACGCGGCAATTGCTCGCCTTCTCGCGCCAGCAGACCTTGCGCCCGCAGATCCTCCAGCTGCCCGACGTGGTGTCGGAAGTCTCGGCGCTGCTGAAACGGTTGCTCGGCGAGAATATCCAGTTGGCGGTCAGCCATGGACGCGGCCTTGGCGCCCTGCGCGCCGACCCCGGCCAGCTGGAGCAGGTGATCGTCAATCTGGTCGTCAACGCCCGCGACGCCATGCCCGGGGGCGGCACCGTCACCATCCGTACCTTTGCCGTGCCCGCGTCGGAAGTTCGCTCCATCCGGTCCGAAATCATGCCGGTGACCGACTATACCGCGTTCAGCGTCAGCGATTCCGGCACGGGGATTCCTCCGGAAGCGCTCGGCAAGATCTTCGAGCCCTTTTACACGACCAAGGAGGTGGGCAAGGGCACCGGGCTTGGCCTCTCCACGGTTTATGGCATCGTCAAGCAATCGGGCGGTTTCATCTTCGCCGAATCGGAACTGGGCAAGGGCACCGAATTCGTCATCTACCTGCCCGTCCACCATGCCCAGCCGGGCGAGATCGCGGCGCGACCGGCGCCGCGCAAGGCGGTGTTGCCGGACACCTGGGGCACCGGCACCATCCTGCTGGTCGAGGATGAGGACATGGTGCGCAACGTGGCCGAGCGCGCGCTGACCCGGCAGGGGTACAGCGTGACCGTCGCCGCCGACGGCGAGCAGGGCCTGGCCCGCCTGGCCGAGATGGCGCACGTCGACCTCCTGATTTCCGATGTCGTCATGCCCGGCATGGATGGCCCGGCGATGGTGCGCGAGGCGCGCCGCGCGCGTCCGGACTTGCCCGTGCTGTTCATGTCGGGCTATGCCGAGGAACAGCTGCGCAAATCCATCGACATTCCCAACGTCGCCTTCCTGCCGAAGCCTTTTTCCGTTGCCCAGATTGCCGAGGCGGCCAGGGATTCCATGGCCGCCAATCGCGTCGAACCCCCCGTACAGGAGCCGAGCATCCCGTCATGACCTCCGAACCGCGCCGCATCCTGATTGCCGAGGACGAAGCGATGATCGCCATGATGATCGAGGATTATCTGGAACAGCTCGGTTATGATCTCGCCGGCAGTTGCATGTCGGGCGCGCAGTGCGATGCGGTGCTCGATTCAGGCGATCGGGTCGATGCCGCGCTGCTCGACTGCAATCTGGCCGACGGACCGGTCTGGCCGACTGCCCGGCGGCTCAAGGAGGCGGGTATCCCGATTCTGTTCGCGAGCGGCGACGGGCATGGCATTCCCGCCGATCTCGCTGGCGCGCCGGTGCTCGGCAAACCCTATCTCATCGACGCGCTCGACAAAAAGCTGACCGCGTTATTCGGTGGCTGATTATCGTTCGTTCTCCTCTTGTTCTATGTGAACAAATGCGGTACATGGGTGCATCCGGCAGTCTTGCCGATTGACCTTTGCCTGCATGGGGACGAGAGATGAGCGCACAGTTGAAGCTGATCGACGGCGAAAAGAAGACGGGGACCATGGACAGACAAAAGGCATTGGACGCGGCGCTCGCGCAGATCGACCGTGCGTTCGGCAAAGGCTCGGCGATGAAGCTGGGGTCCAAGGCGACGATGCAGGTGGAGGCGATTTCCACCGGCTCGCTCGGCCTCGATATCGCGCTGGGCGTTGGCGGTCTTCCGCGTGGGCGCGTGATCGAAATATACGGTCCGGAAAGCTCGGGCAAGACCACCCTGGCGCTGCATGTGATCGCCGAGGCGCAAAGGACGGGTGGGACCGCGGCCTTCGTCGATGCGGAACATGCGCTCGACCCTGTCTATGCCAAGAAGCTGGGCGTCGACATCGACGAACTCATCGTCTCGCAGCCTGACACGGGCGAGCAGGCGCTGGAGATCGTCGATACGCTGGTCCGTTCCAACGCCATCGACGTGCTGGTGGTCGATTCGGTCGCGGCGCTCGTGCCCCGCGCCGAGATCGAGGGCGAGATGGGCGACAGCCATGTCGGCCTGCAGGCGCGGCTGATGAGCCAGTCGCTGCGCAAGCTCACGGGCTCGATCAGCCGCTCGCGCTGCATGGTCATCTTCATCAACCAGCTGCGGATGAAGATCGGGGTAATGTA
>Ga0207674_10006371_pt1 | contig 13890 bp, 10 predicted proteins | sample KBSCornC72_FD_184303 | JGI IMG/M metagenome (GOLD analysis project Ga0207674, IMG submission 184303) | Corn rhizosphere microbial communities from Kellogg Biological Station, Michigan, USA - KBS Corn C7-2 (SPAdes) (version 2) | ecosystem: Host-associated > Plants > Roots > Rhizosphere > Soil ... | reverse complement strand
GATGCGGGCCTCGAGCCCAGCATGGTCGACGTCGACGCCTTCGCGCTGCACAACGCGTTCGAGATCAACTATCCCGAAGCCATGCGCGGCATCGTCGCGCTGGTCAACATCGGGCACGACGTCACCAACATCAACATCCTCGACGAGGGGGTGCCGATCCTCACGCGCGACATCACGGTCGGCACGCGCCGTTTCCGTGAGGATCTGCAGCGCGAGCGCGGCATCTCCGCCGACGAAGCGCAGCAGCTCCTGCAGGGTTACGACCGGTCCACGCATCTCGACGCCGTGCTGGAGTCGCGCGGCGAGGAGATCGCCGTGGGCATCGAACGCGCCGCCGCGTTCCTCGCATCGTCGTCCCGCTCCGCGGGGCAGGTGCGCGCCATCTACACGTGCGGCGGCGGTGCCCGCATCCCCGGGCTCTCCGACGCGCTCGCTGATCGCCTGCGCATCTCCGTGCAGCAGGCCAATCCCCTCACCAATCTCACGATCCGCGATGGGGCACTCGACAGCCTCGTCACGGATGAAGTCGCGAGCCTCCTGATGCTTCCCATCGGGCTGGCAATGCGGCAGGTCGCCTGAGGAGCGCCGAGCGATGATCGAGATCAATCTGATCCCGGGAACGGGCAAGAAGGCCAGGAAGGGTGGCGGCGGCGGCGCGAAGTTCGACCTCGGCGCCTCCTTCGCGAACCTGAAGGCGAAGGTCCGCGATCCGTACATGCTCGGCGCCATCGGCAGCGCCGTCGTCGCGATCCTCGTGACGGGCGGCCTCTACTCGATGCAGGAGTCGCGCTCGGCGCGCCTCGACGACGAGCTGCAGAAGGCGGTGCAGGACTCGACGCGGTACGCGTCGGTACTGCGCGAGCGCGAGAAGGTGGAGGCGAAGCGCGACACCGTGCTTCGCTCGCTGAACATGATCCGCGCCATCGACGACGATCGGTACATCTGGCCGCACGTGATGGACGAGGTGAGCAGCGCGCTGCCGCCGTACACCTGGATCGTGTCGCTCGGCTTCAGTGGCGTGGGGCAGGCGACCGCGCCGGTCACCACCGTCCTGGCATCGGAGCCCTCGAGCACCTCGGGCCGCCGCCGCAAGCCGATCCCGACGCAGATCGTGCGCGATACGGTGCGCCTCCGGCTCGTCGGGAACACGGTCGACATCCAGGCGCTGACCCGCTTCATGAAGCAGCTCGAAGTCTCACCGCTGCTCGAGAACGTCACGCTCATGAGCTCACAGCGGGCGAACGACAACGGCAAGGAAGTCACCCAGTTCCAGCTCGACATGCGCTACGCGCGTCCTGGTACCAACGACGTGCGTCGCGTGCCCCTCGCGGTCTCGGTGAGGTAACCCCATGGCTTCCCTGAATCCCCGCGACCGCAACCTGGTGGTGCTCAGCGTGCTCGCCTTCGGGCTCGCCGGTGGGTACTGGTACCAGTTCTGGTCGCCGAAGAATCTCGAGCTCGATGAGATCGACGCGCACGTCCAGGCCCTCCGCGAAGTGAACCAGCACGCGAAGGCGGAGCTGGCCCAGGGCAAGACGTCGGAGCTGCGCGCCGAGACGGAGCGGTTCGAGCGTGACCTCAACGTCATGCGCGAGCTGGTGCCCACGGCGAACGAGGTGCCGGTGCTCCTCGAGCAGGTGTCGACCGCGGCGCGTCGCGTCGGTCTCGACATCGCCGACGTGCAGCCGCTCCCCCAGCTCAACGGCGATCAGTACGACGCCTACAAGTACCGCATGAGCGTGCGCGGCGACTTCCATCAGATCGGCGTGTTCCTCACGAACGTCGGCACGCTGCAGCGCATCGTCGCGCCGATCAACGTCTCCCTGAACCCGTCTGCACAGGCGATGCGCAACCGTGCACCGCGCTCGCAGGCGATCGACGCACGGTTCGAGATCCAGACCTACGTCGCCCGTACCGCTCCGGCGCCGAAGCCGGGCGCGACCAAGCTGGAGCCGGAGCCTTCCAAGCCAGGTGAACGATGATCGCCGCCCTCAAGCAGTACGGCACCAACGTCGCGCGTAACTCCGTCAAGCGGCAGGTCATCCGCTTCGCGGTGCTCGGGACCCTCGTCACCGTCGGCTTCGTCTACAAGCTGGTGACGGGCAACTCGATCACGAGCAGCGACGAGCCGACGAACGCACCGCCGCCGGCGAGCGCCCCCGCGCCCAAGGCAGCGGCCGCACCGATCACGTCGCCGGCGCAGGCTGCGCCGATCACGACGGGCGGCATCGATCTGAACGCCCCGAAGCGCGCCGCGCAGCACGCCGTCGACGCCACCAACGCGTCGATCGCCGCGCAGCAGAACGTCGCGCTCGCGACGGCGACGACCACGGCGCCGATCTCCGGGCCGGGCAGCACGCCGAGTGGCGCGCTCCCCGCGCCGTCGGGTGCGCTGCCGTCGGCGACGCCCGCGCCGAGTGCAAACGCGGTCACGCGCGAGGTCTACGACTACGCGGCCGTCGGCCGTCGCGATCCGTTCTTCTCGCTCATTCTCACCGACGACCTGCGGCCGCTCCTCGGCGATCTGCGGCTCGTCGGCATCCTGTATCAGAGCTCTGGACGCGCCGTCGCCGTCATGCGCGACGTCCAGACGAACATGCAGTACCGCGTTGCCAACGGCGGCACGCTCGGCCGGATGCGCGTCACACAGATTCGGCCGCGCGCCGTGCTGTTCTCGATCGATGAGTTCGGGCTGAGCCGCCAGGACTCTCTCGTCTGGTCGGACTCAACTAAGGTGAGGTTTTAGATGAAGCGCCTCCTGGCCGTCATCGTCGCTGCATCCATCGCGCTCGGCTCCCATGCCGCGCCCGTGGCAGCCTTCCCCGCCGAGGGGGCGGTAACCTCGATCAGCGTGGTGCCGGCCTCGGGCCGCGCCGAGCTGGTGATCGGGGTCGCCGGCGCCGTCGAAGTCGCCGACTTCACGCTCCGCGCACCCGACCGCATCGTGCTCGACATCACGGGCGCATCGCTCGGGTTCGGGTCGCGAGGCTACGATCACGTCGCTCGCGGCGCGATCACCGACGTGCGCGTCTCCCAGTACCGCAAGAACACGGTGCGCGTCGTCATCAACCTCGATGGGCCGCGCAGCTACGAGATCACCAAGGAAGGCGGCGAGGTTCGCGTCGCCGTCGCGGCGGAAGGGTCGGCGAGCTTCGCCGCCTGGCACACCGGGCGTCCGCGCCCCGAGGCCCGCGACGACTCGCCGGCCGACAAGCCCGCCGCGGGTGATCCGGCCGCCGAGCGGCGCGTCACCGAGCAGCCCGCCGCCGAGCAGCGTGTCGCCGAACAGCGTGTCGCCGAGCAGCTCGTCGCCGAGAACAGCTCGCGCCGCGAGCGTAGCGACGATCGCCGCCGCACGGTCGTGCAGCAGTCGCAGCAGCAGCGCTCGCAGCAGCCCCGCATCACCGTCACCTATCAGCAGGCGGACATCCGCGACGTGCTCGCGGCGTTCGCCGCGTTCTCCGGCCGCACGATCATCCCCAGCTCGTCCATCCCGGCGGCCCGCATCGACGCCGAGATCAAGGATCAGCCGTGGGACGTGGCGCTGCAGGCGATCCTCGCCGCGCAGGGCCTCGCCGCCACCGAAGACCGCAACGGCATCCTCATCGTCGACACGCAGGAGCGCATCGCGTCGCGCGCTCAGACCGAGCCGCTCCAGACCCGTGTCGTCCGCCTCAACTACCAGCGCGCCACGCCGATCGCCGAACAGGTGCGGACGCGCATGATGCAGTGCATCCCGTCGGAGCAGCAGACGCCGGGTGCCAATGGCGCCGCGGGCACACCGCCCGCCGCCGGTGCCCCGCCCGCGCGTCCGAGTGCGCCGGCGAGCCAGAACAATCAGCTGATGGACAACGGCGCCTGCCACGGCCGCGGCAACGTCTCGTTCGACGAGGTGACGAATAGCGTCAGCATCACCGCGCCGGTCAGCACGCTCGACGACCTCGTCACCTTCGCCGAGTCGCTCGATCTGCGCCAGCCGCAGGTCAACATCAAGGCGAAGATCGTCCTCGTGAACCGCACGGACCTCGACGCGCTCGGCATCAAGTACGATCTCGGCACGCGCCAGCAGTTCTTCAACCAGGTCATCCAGCGCACCGACTCGTCCGGCAAGCCCGGCTCGCCGCAGGATCCGCCCACGGTGCTCCTCGGTGGAAACACGGTGTCCGCGATCGCCAACGCGTCGGGCAACGTCCCCGGTGCGGCCCTCCGCCTCATCTATTCCACGGCGCTCGGCGGGTTCGACTTCTCGACCTTCCTCGACGCGCTCCAGGAAGTCTCGCTCCTCGACGTGCAGGCCGAGCCGAGCGTGACCACGCTGAACAACAAGACGGCGGAGCTGGTCTCCGGCGTCCAGGTGCCCTTCGTCCCGCTCATCAGCGCCGGCGGTGGCCAGACGCAGCTCAACGCGCCGGTCACGGTCGAGCGCATCCAGACCGGTGTCACGCTCCGCGTCACGCCGAGCGTCACGAACAACGGTCACATCATGATGCGCGTCGAGACCGTGAACTCGGACGTGAACTTCACGAACAACGGCACCCTGATCGACAACAACAGCAACAGGACGGAGCTGCTCGTCGCCGATGGCGAGACCGTCGTCATCGCAGGCCTCACGCAGACGAGCGTTCGCGTCTCGAAGTCGGGCATCCCGCTCCTCGTCGATCTCCCGCTGATCGGCCGGCTCTTCGGCTACACCACGCGGCAGGAGCAGCGGCGTGACCTCCTCATCATGCTCACGCCGCACATCATCGATGAGGGCGAGCAGCCCTCCGATGCCGGCCGGCGCTAGTCGACACGGATTTCACAATGACTCTGATCCGTAACGTCGCGCGGCTCTCCGCGCTCGCTTTCGCGGTCGCGGTCGTCGCGAGCTGCGATTCGCGTCTGCCGACGCAGACGACCAACGCCAACGACGACGTCGATCGGCCGGTGGTGAAGTTCACGCTCTCCGCCGGAGTGAACGGCACGGTCGACATCGGGACGCCGCTGACGGTCGCCGTCAACGGCACCGACAACGTCGGCGTGTCGTACATGTTCACGCGGATCAGCAACGGTGCGCAGGTCATCGGTGTCGACACCGCGACGATCAAGCCCACCCAGGGCAGCGTGACGCGCAACGTGCCCGTGCAGCTCGGCGGGCTCACGAAGGGCGACAAGATCACCATCCGCGCCACGGTCTCCGACGGCGCGACCAACGAGAAGACCGACTCGATCGTCGTCACGATCGCCGACTCGGCCGGCCCGACGCTGATCGTCTCCTCCGCCAAGGCCAGCCGGCCGGTGAGCGGGGGCGACACGCTCGACATTCGCGTCTCCGCCGCCGACAGCTCGGGCATCGTGTACGCCGGCTATCGCCTGCTTCGCATCCGCGCCACCGACAGCGTGCAGGTCCGGGCCGAGAGCACCTACGTGCCGATCGGCACCAAGCTGACCAACTTCCAGACGCCGCCCTACTCGTACGTCATCCCCGACACGCTCCTCACCGGCAACTACACGCTCGTCGGGTTCTCGCAGGACCGCTCGGGCATCGTCACCAAGATCGGCAAGCCCGGCCTTCCGTTCACCGTCGTCGACGGGCAGAAGCCGATGTTGACCTTCCTCACGCCCGTCCCGGGCGCGAAGCTCAACGTGGGCGACTCGCTCCTCATCACGGCACGCCTGACGGACAACATCGGGCTGCAGAAGGTGTCGTTCGACGGCGTGAGCGTCCGCACGCCTTCGGCGGGCATCGATGAGACCATCATCCGGTATCCAAAGGTCACCGCCCCGAGCACCGTCTTCCGGCCGGGTCTGCGCGATACGGCGATCCAGCGCTTCATCCGCGTCGCGGCGCCGATCGACACCATCACCGACACGCTGGTCGTCACCGGCGTGCTCACGGATCTGCAGGGCAACGCCGACACCGTGCGGATCAAGGTGAAGATGGTGAACGGCCCGACCGTGATCTTCCTCAGTCCGGTCCTGGGCGACAGCGCGATCAACGGCGCGAATCTGCAGGTCTCGCTCAAGGCGCTCAGTACGCTCGGCGTCACGAAGCTTGGCTTCCATGCGACGAGCGATCCGAGCTGGCCGACGCCGATCGATACTACCGTGATCGTCAACTTCTCGCCGCCTAACAAGGCGGCGACTATGCAAGCATCCGTGAAAGTGCCGGCAAATGCGCCGCTCAAGGGCGTCATCGCGATCACGCCGATCTCCACCGACATCAACGGCCAGGACGGTTCGTCCACGCCCGCGCTGATCGCGATCCGCGCCGGCACCGCGCCCGCCCCCAAGGTGACGCAGTCGCTGGGGACGCGCATCGAGGTGAAGGACACGCTGTTCGTCACCGCGACCGGCAACAGCATCGCCATCGTCGGCTTCGAGGCGCGGGATCTCGCCGGTGTGCTGCTCAAGCGCGACAGTATCACCGTCACCGACGCGACGCCGCTCCCCTACAACGTGCCACTGAGCTTTGCGCCGACGGTGCAGGGCAAGAAGATCAGCGTCCGCAGCTTCGCCTATGACGGCGGCGGACGCATGTCGTACAGCGTCCGCTCGACGTCGGTCGCCGGCACGTCGTTCGTCCCGGCGATCGATACGGCGCTCGTCGTCTACGGCCGCACCTACACGCTGCCGGTGAACCGCAACGGCGCGATCGCCGACCTGGTCGTCGACCGTTCGCGCGGCAACGTCTTCCTCTCGAACATCAACTACGGTCGCCTCGAGGTCTGGCAGAAGGCGACGCAGGGCTTCGACGCCACCGGTGTCGTCGTCGGCTCGCAGCCGTGGGGGATGACCATGTCCCGCACCGCCGGCGCGGGCGACACCCTGTACGTCGCGAACTCCGGCGGTACGAACCTCAGCCGGGTGTTCATCGGCTCGGCGACCGCCTCGAGCATGCGCGAGGATCTCACCAACCGACTCCTCACGCGCGTCTCCTTCATGTACAAGCTCACCGAGGTGCGCGATCCGGCCACCGGCAAGATCCGCATCACGGTGTCGGCGCCCATCACGTACTCGGATCGCCCGCAGTACGTGGAGCAGAGCAGCTCGGGCCGCCTGTACTTCTCGACCAAGCCCACGAGCGCGGCGCCCCTCGGCACCGTGCGCTACCTCGATCCCGCCGCGCCCGCGCCCGACCAGCGCTTCATTCTGGCCTTCGCGACGCCCGGTGCGGATCCGAACTCGTGGCTGGTCGCCAACATCGATGCGGCGTCGGTCGTTCCGGCCTCGGCGACGAGCGTCGCGAACGATGCGCTCACGCTCTGCGACCACGCCTCGGGTGCGACCAGCTCCGCCGTGTGCGTGACGTCGACGTTCGGCATCCTGGACGCCATCAACAGCCTCAAGACCGCGGTGCCGCAGTCCGACGTCGAGTACGGTGTCAACCTCGACGAGACCTCGATCGGTCTCAGCGACACGACCTTCGCCGCCTCCAGCGGCGACGGCAAGTGGATCTCGTTCGGTGAGGGCAACACCAAGAACGCCTTCGGACGCGATCTCCTCCTCCGCGACGATGGCACGGTGCCGGGTACGTACACGTACGCCTCGCCGGCGATCAACGTCGCGGACCTCATCAACAACGCGGCCGACAAGATCTTCGGCATCGCGCTCGACAAGACGGGAAAGACGCTCGGCATCCACGGCTCGGAGTCGTACTTCGCCGCGGTCGAGCTGCCCTTCACCCAGCGACTGCAGGGTAAGAAGAGCACCTTCGCCCAGGGCGCCGGCATCACCTTCCACCCGAACGCGGATGGCACGGCCACGACCGCTGCCGACCGCCTGGCCTTCGTCGCCTCGGCGAACGGCTCGATCGAGATGATCGACATCGCGTACTACGACTTCCAGCGCGGCTCGCTGGCGACGAAGTACAACCTCTACGGACCGCTTCGCGCCTCGCTCCCCTTCCCGGGCGACGATCCGTCGGTGGTGTTCAAGCTCTTCGGTGTGTCGAGCTCCGGTCTCGTCGTGATCGACGTGACGGCGGCGGACATCCTCCCCGGGCCATGACGAGCCGGTGAAGGCGTGATAGGTTGCACTGAAGCGAGCCCGGCGCCTTGCCGGGCTCGCGTCTTTCCCTCAGTCCTGTCGCCTTCATCGTCATGCTCCGCTTCACCACCGCAGGCGAATCGCACGGGCAGGCCCTCGTCAGTGTGCTCGAGGGTCTGCCCGCCGGTCTTCCACTCCTCGCGGCGCACATCGACGCCGATCTCGCGCGACGCCAGCAGGGCTACGGACGTGGGCGACGGATGCAGATCGAGCGCGACACCGCGGAGATCCTCTCCGGCGTCCGCGCCGGCGAGACGATCGGCAGCCCGGTCGCGATGCTCATCCGCAATCGCGACTGGGCCAACTGGCAGGCGATCATGGATCCCGCGCCGCGCGAGGGCGACGAGGAGGGCGCGCTGCGCCGGCGCGCCGTCACGCGCGTGCGGCCCGGCCACGCGGATCTCACCGGCATCCTCAAGTACGACCGAGAGGACGCACGTGACATCCTCGAGCGTGCCTCCGCGCGCGAGACCACGGCGCGCGTCGCCGCCGGTGCGATCGCGCGCCGCCTGCTCGACGAGCTCGGAGTGTCGATCGGCAGCCATCTCGTGCATCTCGGCGGCGTCGACGCCGCGCGCCCCGATCCGATGCCGGAACGCATCAACGAAGCGTCCGACGCCTCACAACTGCGCACGCTCGATCCGAACGCCGAGGCGCAGATGATCGAGCGCATCGACGCCGCCAAGCGCGCCGGCAACACCCTCGGTGGCATCTGCGAGGTCGTCGTCGACGGGCTGCCCGTCGGACTGGGCTCGCACGTCTCGTGGGACCGGAAGCTCGACGGGCGCATCGGGGCCGCGATCCTCTCCATCCCGGCCGTGAAGGGAGTGGAGATCGGCATGGGCTTCCAGGCTGCCCGCGTGCACGGCTCGGAGGTGCACGACGAGATCGCCATCGCGCCCGGCCGCACGCGCGCGGGCAACGTTCGCCGCGCCACGAACAACGCGGGTGGCCTCGAGGGAGGGATCACCACTGGAGAGCCCCTGGTGGTCCGCGTTGCCATGAAGCCGATCAGCACGCTCATGCGCCCGCTCGGCACGGTCGACGTGGCCACCGGCGCCGCGGCCAGCGCCACCGCCGAGCGAAGCGATGTGACCGCGGTACCTGCCATGGGCGTCATCGCCGAAGCCATGCTCGCTCTCGTCCTCGCCGACGCCATGCTGGAGAAGTTCGGCGGTGACTCGCTGCCCGAAGTTCAACGGAACCTCGATGGCTACCTTTCGCACATCGCAGCCCGGCTCGGCGGCTGATCCCTCCGTTCCGCACCTCATCCTCGTCGGGTTGCCCGGGGCGGGGAAGAGCACGGTCGGCTCCGTGCTGGCGCGTGAGCTCGGTCGCACGTTCCTCGATTTCGACGCCGAGATCGCCCGGCGCGAGGGGATGACGATCGCCGAGATCTTCGCCACCAAGGGGGAGCCGACCTTCCGTCAGCTAGAGCACGGCCTCACCGAAGAGCTCAAGGACATGGGCGGGATGGTGCTCGCTCCCGGGGGCGGCTGGGTGGCGCGCCCGGAGACCGTCGCCCTCCTCCGACCCCCTTCCCGGATGATCTACCTTCGGATCCGGCCGCGCACCGCGATCAATCGTATGGGCCGCTCGGTGGCCGGCCGCCCGCTGCTGAGCCGGCCGAATCCGGTGGCAGAGCTCGAACGCCTCCTGAACGAGCGCCGGGTCGCCTATGAGTCCGCCGACTACGTGGTGGACGTGGAACGTGTTGCCATATCAGAGGTTGTGAGGCGGATCGTCGCCGCTGTCGTGCCGTAGCGCACGCGGGCGTGGCACCCGGTACCATCGTCCGGTTGACTTGCGCACTACCTTAGAGCGATGATCACGCCCGGCCGACCGCGGAATCCCGCGGGGGGGCCGGAATGGCACCGGGACGGGGGCAGGGCGGGACGGACCCTCCGAGCCCGAACCGGTGTCGAACGAGTCACGATGATGCCGGCCGGCGCCCTGGAGGGTCCTACCCTGCGCCGGTCTACGAGGAGACATGACGATACGCGTTCTCGGACCACATGAGCGTGGGCGCTTCGCTCCGGATGCCTGGGGCCACCTGCTCGCGCTCTCCGGTGCCGGAGCGCTCGACCCCGCGGAGCTCGAGCAGGTGATCGAGCGCGCGATGCTGCAGTTCGACGGCCGCATCGCGCTGGACGATCTCCGCTCGATGATGGAAGGCGCCGGATTCGACGATCCTGGCGGCCCCGCCGCGGATTCACCGACCGTTCACTGAGACCAATGGCAGCCAGAAAGAGTGCAACCAAACGGCCCGGCACGGCGAAGAAGAGCGCCGGCGCGGCCGCCAAGGCGCCCGCACGGGGCGCCGCGAAGACCGCCGCCAAGCGCGGCGCTCGCGGCCGCAACGCGGCGCCCGTCGAGGACGAGGGGCCCCCGCCGGCCGCCGGAACCACGTCGCTGGTCATCGTCGAGTCGCCCGCCAAGGCGAAGACGATCGGCAAGTACCTGGGCCGCGGCTACCGCGTGCGCGCCACCGTCGGGCACATCATGGATCTGCCCGAGAAGAAGCTCGGCATCGACATCGACAAGGGCTTCGAGCCCGAGCTCGTGCCGATCCCCGGCAAGGAGAAGACGATCGCCGACCTGAAGAGCGCGGCGAAGGATTCGCGCGAAGTCTTCATCGCCACCGACCCTGATCGCGAGGGAGAGGCGATCGCCTGGCACGTGGCCGAGCAGATCCGCCCCAAGCGCGGGGTGTCCAGCATTCCCGTGCGCCGCGTGCTCTTCCACGAGATCACGAAGGACGCGGTCCAGAACGCCATCCTGCAGGCGGGTTCGATCGACGACAAGAAAGTCGAGGCCCAGCAGGCGCGGCGCGTGCTCGACCGGCTCGTCGGCTACAAGGCCAGCCCCGTGCTCTGGAAGACGGTGAAGAAGGGAATCTCCGCGGGTCGCGTGCAGACCGTCGCGCTGCGGCTCATCGTCGAGCGCGAGCGGGAGATCCGCGCCTTCAAGCCGGTCGAGTACTGGACGGTCGAGGCGCTGCTCGAGAAGGCGGGACAGCGGTTCACCGCGAAGCTCCACCAGATCGACGGCAAGAAAGCCGAGATCGCGAACAAGGGCGAAGCGGATCGCATCCTCTCCGACCTGCAGGGCCGGAAGACGTTCGGCGTCACCGAGGTCAAGCGGCGCGAGCGTCGCAAGAACCCCTCGGCGCCGTTCACCACGTCCACGCTGCAGCAGGAAGCGGCGAAGAAGCTCTCGTTCGGATCCAAGCGCACGATGCGCATCGCGCAGGATCTCTACGAGGGCATCGACATCGGGCCCGAGGGCGCGGTCGGTCTCATCACCTACATGCGTACCGACTCCACGCGCGTCGCCGAGAGCGCCGCGTCGCAGGCGCACGACTACCTGCGTGTGCTGTTCGGCGCCGAGTATCTCGCGAAGGGACTGCAGCTCTACGGCAACGGCAAGGCGAAGAACACCCAGGACGCGCACGAGAGCGTGCGCCCGACGGATCCCACGCGCCGGCCCGACGACATCCGCAAGTATCTCTCGCCCGATCAGTTCAAGCTCTATCAGCTCATCTGGCAACGCTTCATGGCGTCGCAGATGGCGCCCGCGGTGTTCGACACCACCACGGTGGACTTCGACATCCCGGCGAAGGAGCAGCCGCAGATCGGGCGTCGCAGCTATCTGTTCCGCTCCACGGGGAGCGTCATCAAGTTCCAGGGCTTCCTGGCACTCTATCGCGAGGCACGCGAGGAGGGCGACTCCAAGGCGCTCGAGGACGAGCAGGCGCTGCCGGTCATCGAGCTGGGCGAGAACGTTCCCGTCATCTCGATCACGCCGTCGCAGCACTTCACCGAGCCGCCTCCACGCTTCTCCGAGGCGAGCCTCGTGAAGGAGCTCGAGCGGCTCGGCATCGGGCGGCCCTCGACTTACGCAAGCATCATCAGTGTTCTCGTAGACAGGCGCTACGTGAACCTCGAGCAGCGCCGCTTCTTCCCCACCGAGCTCGGTGAGACGGTGGAGAAGGTGATGGTCAAGCAGTTCCCCGAGATCTTCAACGTCGACTTCACCTCCGGCATGGAGCTGGAGTTGGACAAGGTCGAGGAGGGAGAGCTCGGCTGGCGCGCCGTCCTGAAGGATTTCTGGGGACCGTTCGACAAGTCGCTCAAGAACGTGCAGTTCGGCGCGCTCATCGCCGAAGCGCACGACCTCTCGGCGATCGTCAACGAGCGGTGCCCCGACTGCGGCGGCAAGCTCGAGCCGCGCGGTGGATTCTTCGGGCCGTTCCTCGCCTGCGAGAACCACCCGAAGACTTGCAAGTACACGCGGCCTCTGAAGGGGGAGAAGGCGAAGCCGAAGATGACGGACATCCCCTGTCATCTCTGCGGCCAGCCGATGGTCGTCCGTCAGGGACGCAGCGGCGAGTTCCTCGGCTGCAGCACGTTCCCGAAGTGCCGCGGCACGCGCTCGATGCCTACGGGCGTCTTCTGTCCCAAGGACGGCGGCGAGCTGGTGGAGCGTCGCTCGAAGAAGCGCGGCACCGCGTTCTACGCGTGCTCCAACGAGACGTGCGACTTCGTGGCGTGGAACAAGCCGGTCGCCGAGACCTGCCCTGAGTGCGGCTACGTCGGCGCGGAGATGAAGTTCACGAAGACGCGCGGCGACTTCCGGAAGTGCCTCAAGTGCGGCAACGAATGGGACGTGCCCTCGGCGCCCGAGCCGCTGGAGGCGGAGCCGGCGCTGGCGGGATGAGAAGGGCGGTGAGTTGCTTGGTTCGATCGGTGGGATCGTGAGAAACGGCCTCGGGAGGCAGGAGCTTCCCGAGGCCGTTTCTCACCCTCTCACGATCCAACCGACCAACTCACTGGCTCAACGATCGCGCCCCTTCGTCAACAACGCCATCCGCTGCCTCGCGTCCGTGACCTTCGGCTGCAGCTCGGGATCGGCGTCCTTCCACAACTCGATGAAGGCGCGGTAGTGTGCCAGCGCCTTGTCGCGCTGACCTCTCGCCTCGTACAGCTCGCCGAGGCGCTTGTGGACGGCGGGCACGAAGGCACCGTCGACTTGCGTGCGGTCGAGGTACGGTGTGCTCAGAAACCGCTCGTAGACCACGATCGCGGAGTCCGGCTTTCCATCGAGGTCGTACGCCCGGGCGAGCATCGGCGCGTTGCAGATCCGGCATCCGATCTGATCCGCCGCGCGGAGCTCCGTCTGCGCCTGCGCGTACTGCGCCGTGAAGAGGGCGATGAACCCGCGCATCTCGTGCGCGCGCGTCGAGTCGCGGATCGACGGGGCTGTCTGGCGCCGCGTCTCCCACTCCGCCAGGAGCGCGCGTGCGCGGTCGGGGCGCCCTGCGAGCGCATACGCGTCGACGAAACCGACGTACGGCGCTTCGGTCATCGAGATTCGGCTGATGGGCTCGCGCGCGAGCGCGTCATCGAGCAGCCGTAATGCGCGTGCCGAATCCCCGAAGAACCAGGCAGCGTCCAGCGCGTCGTTCAGCGCGCGCCAGAGGATCTCCCCTCGCGCGCCGGACTGCGTCGCCAGCTCGTTCGCGCGCGCCGTGAGCTGATCGGCTTCCCGGATCCTGCCGCGCAGTCGCGCGTAGTCGGCCCTGAACAAGGCCACCTGGGACCGGATCGATGGCTCGGTGAGGCGCGAATCGAGGCGCGCCATCTGGACGCCCATCGAATCGTACCGCCCGCGCATCCACTCGAACAGGATTCGGAAACCCGGACACTGCACGTTCCGCGGAAACTGCTGCGTGCAGCGGTCCAATGTCGCCTCGGCGGAATCCAGCTTGCCCAGCGAGATCTGCGACCGTGCGAGATTCTCGTAGTGCACCGGCGCGACTGGCCCGACCTTGATCGCCCGCATCAGAAGCGACTCCGCTCG
>Ga0207674_10006370_pt1 | contig 13891 bp, 15 predicted proteins | sample KBSCornC72_FD_184303 | JGI IMG/M metagenome (GOLD analysis project Ga0207674, IMG submission 184303) | Corn rhizosphere microbial communities from Kellogg Biological Station, Michigan, USA - KBS Corn C7-2 (SPAdes) (version 2) | ecosystem: Host-associated > Plants > Roots > Rhizosphere > Soil ... | reverse complement strand
CGATGTTTTCCAGGATGCTGGCGAACAACAAGAGTGAACACCAGCGCACTGAGTTGATGTTGCGAGCCAGTGACGGGACATCGATTCCAGTACAGGTTTCGCTAATTTGGCTAAATACCGCAGGTATTCAGACCGTATGCGTCGTGATCAGCGATCTCACAGAACAACGCCACTATGAAGCCATGGTGGAGGAAGGGGAGCTTTCCCGCCTGATCCTGGAGCAGGCAGCGGAGGCCATTGTGGTGATCGACGCGCGCGGTATGATCCTGCGCTCCAGTGAATCCGCCCAGAACCTAGCGGGGCGAAACATCCTGCTCCAACCTTTCGACTCAGTGTTTCAATTGTGGGAGCGGGAAACTCGAATCGACACGGCGCGCCTCCTCTCAGCTGCACTCGTGGGAGAGGGATTCCAGAGTATTGAGGTCAGCCTGTTTCATGCCGATAAGCGGTATTCAACGCTGCTCCTCAGTGCGGGACCACTCTGGGGAGACGATCGTGAATTGCTAGGCTGCGTCGTAACCCTGACCGATATCACCGAACGGAAACGGTCCGAGGAGGCTCTGGTTCGGCAGGCCCAGGAACTTGAGCGCTCCAATGGCGATCTCAGGCAATTCGCTTATGCCGTCAGTCATGACCTGCGCGAACCGATTCGTATCGTTACGATCTACAGTCAGTTGTTCGAGAAGAAGTACAAGGGCAGCCTTGACGAGCAAGCGGACGCGTTCATTCAGCACACGATAGAGGCCGCACAGCGAGTGGAAACTCTTCTGGACGATCTCCTGGCTTATACGCAGACAGCCGAGGGCCCGCAGAGTGTCGATTCCGCTGTCGATGCCAATGTCTGTCTAGCCAAGGTCCTGGCGATGTTCGATGCCGCGCTTGTGGACAGCGGCGCGATCGTCACCAGTGACCCTTTGCCGTTGCTTCGCGTCAAGGAGGTTCACATCCAGCAACTTCTGCAGAATCTTATCAGTAACAGTCTCAAGTACCGCAGCGAGGAGTCCCCCCGAATTCATATCTCCGCGCAAAGGGATCGCGGCATGTGGAAGATTGGCGTCTCGGACAATGGGATCGGGATCGATGCCCAATACCACGAGCAGGTATTTGGTCTCTTCAAGCGTCTGCACGGAAGCGGGAAATATGCGGGGAGCGGAATCGGTCTGGCCATTTGTCACAAGATCGTCGAGCGCTACGGGGGCCGTATGTGGGTCGAGTCGGAAGCCGGCAAGGGCTCCAAATTCTTCTTCACTCTTCCCGGCGAGTAGGTTGCTCTCGCCAGGGCGTCCCGGGCCGCCATGTCCGCGACCCGGGAGCACACCCCGCTCTTTTAGCTTCGGTTTTCAGCTTCGGCGGCCGGACTCGGACTTGTCACCACTGCCGCCTTTGCCTTGATCGTGCTGGCCGGTCTTGCCATGTTCACTCTGGCCGGTCTTGCCGCGATCCATGGGCGCGGTGTTGTCATGCCCGTGCTGACCCTTGCCGCGGTCCTTCTGTTCGGACTCGGGCGTCGTCCCGTGCTTTTGTTGGCTCATTTTGCTATTTACTCCTTATGAGATTTACGGAGCATCTCATCCGTCATGCTGTAGACGAAGCACGGAGGCCGGTTGTGTCACACTTTTGCTCGGGAACTAACGTTAAGGCGGGAGCGCGCCACCGACACATGAGCACCGCCGCGGTCAGCTGGCTTTGGGGTTTTCGGGGATGACGCCGTGGCGGAGAAAATCATTGAGCCTGCGATGCGCGCTCATCATTTCCGCGCGAGCCGTGGATAATTCGAGCGAAGCCTGAGTAATACGAAGTGTGCCATCCGGATGGGGCATATCACCGGGGATGTCACTAATGATGACGCTAAGAATGTCGGCGGCCGCATTCACGCGATCGGTTGCCAGCCGGACCTCCTGGAGAAGGTAAGACCGTATTTGAGACTCAGTGGACCAGGCCCGCGGATTGACAACTCTCGGCCTGGCGCACCCGACGCAGAGGGGCGTGCCATTCTCATACAACTCGGTTTCGGCCTTACAATACGCGCATTGAGCCATCGATTGGTTAACCTGGCAAGCTGCCGCCGGACAGCAATTCACTTGCAAGTGTCAATTGCCCAGTAGCATGCGATTGCAAGCGACGCTGTTCGTTCACGCCGCCCGGGCCTTCTTTGACCTTTTTCCTACACTAATGCGAGCCTTTCTGCCGGTGTCTGGAGTGCCCGCCAGGCTCCGCTTCAGCGCTTCCATGAGATCGATCACAGGGGCCCTCTTGGGCTGGGCCGTGGGAGAAGCAGGTTTACCCTTTTGTTTTTGTTCGATTAGTCGCTCTATATTCTCACGATAAGAGTCGTGGAATTCCGAAGGCTTAAACGGGCCGGCGAGATGTTGGACCAGGCTCTTTGCGAGTTCGACTTCCTTAGGCGCCAGTTTCGACTTAGATTTCGGAGCCGCACGGTTGGCTTCGTGCAGTTCGTTCGGGTAAAAGAGGGTGTGCAAAACCATGGCTCCCTCCGCAGGGCGAAGGAGGACGATATGCTCGCGGCCATGCATCGCTAGCTTCGCGATGGCATGATATTTCGTTAGGGTGAGTGCCTGAAGGAAGAGCTGATAGGGCTTGGCGGCGTTTTCTTCCGGGCCCACATAGTAGGAACTCTCGAAATAAATTGGGTCCACGGCATCGTTGCGCACAAACTGCACGATGTCCATCGTGGTGGCAGTAGACGGCGCAATCTTTTTCAACTCCTCATCATCCACGACTACATACTTGTCCTTGGAAGTTGCGTATCCTTTTACGATATCGGCCCGATCGATTGGTTTGTTTTCCTCGGCGCAATACCAGACTTCCTTCACGCGGGAGAGATCTTTGCGGTGCAGCATGTGAAACTGCACATGTTCGGCTCGCGCCGCCGCGAACAGGCGCACCGGGAACGTAACTAATCCGAAACTGACGAAACCTTTCCAGACCACTGCAGCCATACTTGAAGGAGCTATCCCGGACGGACTTCGTTTCTCTGCAAAACTTTCGCCTTCATAGGAGCCCTTGGGCGACTCTTAGATCCTCTACGAATCGCGAGTACGCCGCCTGCCGGTCGACCCCGTCCGGCGTCCGCAAAATCGCAGAGGGATGAATCGTTGCGACCACAAATTCCGCTCTTCGATCCTTGACTGGCACACCTCGTTCCTGCATCAGTCGGAACTTGCTACCCAGCAAGGCCTGCGCGGCAGTAGCGCCAAGGCAAACGATCACCTTCGGTTTCACAAGTTCCATTTCAGCTTCAAACCAAGGTTGGCATGCACGAATTTCCGCCATCGTGGGCTTCTTGTGAAGCCTCCGTTTGCCTCGTTCCTCGAATCTGAAGTGCTTGACCACGTTGGTAACATATGCGTCGGACCGGTCAATCGCGGCATCCGCCAGCGCCCGGTCAAGAAGGCCGCCGGCCGGACCTACAAAGGGATGTCCCTGGAGGTCCTCTTCATTGCCCGGTTGTTCCCCGACCAGGACAACCCGCGCCGTCTTGGGCCCTTCTCCGAAAACGGTCTGCGTCGCATTCAAGTGGAGATCGCAACCCCGGCAGGATTGCGCGGCAACTCGGAGCTGGGGCAGCGTTCGGCGATTCGGAAGGAATCGCTGTGCACCGGGAAATGCAGCCGTAGAGGCCACAATCAGGGGATTCGCTGCCGGCGCTCCGCGTTTCGAACTCGAAACAGAATGGACTCCACGGAATCTATTTTATGAGGAAGAATAATGGCCAAAACTGCAAGTAAGGGAAAAGGTAAGGTCGAAAAAGTAATGCACGAATTCAAGGAAGGCACGCTAAAGTCAAGTAGCGGCCGCAAGGTTACCAACCGCAAACAGGCAGTCGCTGTCGCGTTAAGCGAGGCCCGCCAAGCGGGCGCTCGGATTCCGAAGAAGTCTTCGGCCAAGTCCTAACCAGGGTACCCCCCTACCCCCCTGTCAAATCCGTTCTCCAATATTTACTACCATTCGGGTGGCACGCAGGGGGGTCGTCCCCGAACAGCGGCCCGACGGAAGGAAGCTATGCCAGCCAAGAAAAAGATCTCCCCTCAAGCTATACCATTCCTGAAAACGGCCGCCGAAGCCATTGGGACCGCACTGGGAAAGCTCGCGGTCAAGACCGGCGTAGCAGCGCCAACGGGGGCGTCCAGGAAGCGGAAAAAAGCTTCCGTCGGCACCAAGAAGCCCGTCGCCTCGAAAAAGCCCGGCATCACGAAAAAAGGGGCGTCACTTCGAAAGAAGGCGTTTAAGCAGTCCGCGCGGTAGATCTGGCGGGCATTCAATCGCCTGCCAACCGTTGCGTGCGCGACGATTCCCGGCCCAGCCATTCCGGGTGCTGCGCGGTCGAGTCCAAAATCGAAGTTGTCTTGAATAACTCATATGCGCCGTCCGCCGCACCCCTGCCGATTTGGCTCTCAGGGCCGCTACTTGGTTCTAGTAAGGACCGGGAAGACACTCGATGGCAGATACCGCCCCACTCTTGAGAATGACTCCGCTTCCCATACTCTTCATTCCCAAGACCCATTCCCGTGGAAACCAAATCGGGGAGAACCTGCTTTTCAAAACTCTTGTAATTCGCGTCGAGCAGGTTGAGCGGCGGCTGAACTATATCGAAATGAAAGCGATGACGCCGCGCTGTTTCGAGCATATACAGGTGAACTTGTGGATCTTTTGTGCCCGGTGAAGCCGATGACACGTATCTTGCCGGCCTTGCGCGTGGCGAGAAACGCTTCCAGTGCGCCGCCTTCTGCGAAAATGCGATTCACATGGTCATAGCGAATTACTTCGTAGTATTGAAACAGGTCAATTCATCCACGGCCAAGCGCTTTAATGACTGGTCCAGCTGGCGGGCCGCTTCTTCTCCGTGCGCCCATCCATTTTTGACATGACGAAGGCTTAGATCGATCGCCATCTTCTAGAGCCAGGCCCAATCGCTTTTCGCTCTCGCCCTCGTGGTAATCCCAGGAACTATCCATAAAGGACAGTCCGCCGTCCAGGGGCCCTGATGATCCGCACGGCCTTAGCGCACGAAAGGCGCGGATCCCTATATGGGGAGTCCCCCCAGACCCCAGGCCGATACTGACGCACCCGTCCGCCCCAGGGCCCGCGGTGCGACGTGGCAGCCGTGTCGCTAGAGATGCGCACTCACTTAGTTAGCGCTTGGGCTTCGGCAAGATGGGCACGCAGTGTCGGAAGTGTTTTGCTCGCCCAGTTCTTCAGATCCGGATCATTCCCTGAGTTCGCTTCCTTCTCAAACTCCGCGATGTCCTTTTGGTGATCTTCCACCGCCGTGCGGGCAAATGCCTTGTCGAAATCATCGCCGCTTTTTGTCGCAAACGGCATGGAGGCGGCCATCTGAGCATCATCCCCCGGAAGAGACACTCCCTTTTTTTTCGCCAAGTCGGCCAACTCCTGATTTGCCGTCTTGTGGTCGTTTATCAGGTGCTGCGAAAGGCTCTTTACGGCTGGACTTGCGCCACGCTCCATTCCCAGCTGGCCCATATGAACTTCCATCATCCCGCCTTTCGCGGCGTCTTGAAGGAACTTCTGATCTTGTTCGCTCAGACCTTGCGCGGACATAACGAGAAAACCGCCCAGAGCCAGCATGGCGACCGCACAAAGGAAAGATTGTGTGTAGAACCGCATACGAACCTCCTTCGCTGGTTAGATCGCAACTTTCAAGGGATGTTTCGAGCGTTGTGACCCTCGAAGCGACAGCGCCGGCAGACGCGTCTTCGTTATCGCGCGACTACCGGCGCCAATGGATCAATGAAACTTAGTGTTTTTCGGCGGGTGATTGGGTCGACAGTGCAGAAATCAGCTCCCGCCCTTCCCGAGTCGGCATAACCTTTCCGGTTACGACTTCGCGGGTGTCCAATTCCTTGCCGTATAAGACCTCATTCTCTCCCTTATCTGAGCGTAAGGTGCTTCCTTTCAGAGCGATTCCAGCGAACACTCCGCGTGAGCGCGACCAGGATAGTATTTCGGCGGAAAACTTTGCGTCCGTCTGGGCTGATGCGTTGCGTCCTACAGGACCCGCCGCCACTTCCCCTTCTCCACCCAGCGTGAATTGACTCTGCATCAGGCGGTCGGCACCGCGTTGATTCATGACCAACAGGATGACGTCGGTTTCGGATCCACCAATCTGAAAGCCGACGCTGCCGCCCTCCATCTTAATGGCAGCCGGCGCGGACCATCCTCGATCATTGGCGCCGCGGCAGGTAATAAAACCTTTGCCGAATTGCCCTCCGACGATGAAAGCGCCTTTCTTCAACCCTGGCACGATCACAGCGCATTGGGCCTTGTCGACCAGGTCCTGAGGAATGCCTTTATCGCCAGCCCGCATAATCTCGCTAAACACCGTTGACGCTTCGGTTAAACGCTCGGCGGCCTCTTTCTTATCCTTTTCGCTGGGTGCAGCAAAAAGGCATGCCGTCATGGTTAGAAGTCCTATTGTTTTGCGCATGTCGCAAGTCTCCTTGGCTTTAGGGAAGCAATTCAACTTCCGCGGACCCGGAAATCGCATCTCCAACGAAACACGTACCGATGCGTACCTTCATCAAGCAGGAAATGCGCGATTGCGAAAATTTGACCGTCTGCCGGGCACTGCGGCTAATGGTACTGAGTGAACTTGATTGTCTCGGTAGGGGCCGAAATCCGCAACTTGTGATGAGCTCTCAAGGACGCGAGATCCTTCGCGTCCAACTCCTCGGAACACTCCAAATCGAGGTCATACATTAGCGACCGGGTATTGGAATTGTGTTTGAGCCCCAGCATGTGGCCAATCTCATGGACCGATATTCGATACGATTCCGCGGGCGTTAGCTTGACCGCCGGATTGAAGACGATCCAGCCCTGGAAATCCCGCCGGTCCGGAAATTGAGAGCGGGCGACCATATTATTTGGAGTTGGTTCAAATAGATCGCGCTCTCCATCGGAAAGCTCCATGGAACAGCTTTCGGTGCTATCTTCGTGCCATTCCAGATCCAACACTGTGGACCAAAAATCCATTGCCCGCCGGAATTGCTGGGCCAGGACAGGGTTGGTTGTGTTGAAGCGGACGCCCAGATTCAGGGGACCCTGCTTGAGTAGGTCGGAACGGTGGTTGCACTGAGGATAGGACGCGCTCCAATTGGCGGCAGGTTCTGCCGCGAGGAGGCCGGGAACCAATAACCACAGTAAGATGGAGCGCCCGGCCACGCTCCAAAAATAGCGTGTTCAGCGAATCCTGACATTTGGGAAAATACCCGGCACCTGCCGTGTAATCACCCTAGGTGAGGGCCTGTCGCCCTCACCTTCATCTATTTACGGCTAGTAGCTCGTCGCTTTCTGATTCTTGACTTGAACTTCATTCACGACTTGATCGACATTCGGAACCGCCGCGGCTACTTTGGCGACCTCGGCACGTTTGGCTTGAGAATCCACTTCGCCCTTCAAAACAACCACCCGATTCTTGACGTCATACTTCACTTGCGAATCGAAGCGGCTAGCGACTAGCGCTGCATGCAGATTCTTATCGATTCCTTTGTCGAGATCGGAATTGATGGTCTTGGCATCGCTTTCTGCTCCGGGAGGGATCACTGCCACTTGATTAGCGACTACTTGACCCGCTGCCATTGTTTTAGCGATGGATTCGGCCTGGCCCTTGGCATCGTCAGTGGCAACATGCCCGCCCAGTGTGACCACACCTTTATCGCGATCCTGACTGACAGAGACATCCTTCAAGCCGGCTTGATCGAGTGACTGACGAATCGCACTCGATACGTCTGGCGCCTTCTCCGCGGACCGGGTACATGCGCTCAAGGAGCAAAGCATTAGGAACACGGCAAAAATAGATAAGCTAAGTTTTCTCATAATTCTCCCGTTTCTTTTTTCTCGGCGGCTAATGTACGTGATTAAATAGGAACCACAGAACAATCAGTCCGGTAGGGACTCCTAGCAACCAGGCTCCGAAATATTTCATGTAGAAACCTCCAGCCAGCACTAGTGCAATCCTGAGACCGTAGCCATGCGAACGCCGCAGGTCATGGAGCATCAGAGACTTAGCAATCGGACTCGTTGGGTTCGTTTGGTTGCCATTGCGCTGAACCCGCGAACCCAGATGCAGAAAGTGCTTTGGCCGGTGGATGCACTGCGTATGCACCCACCGGTTCCCCACTTGGGCACTGGAGTTCCAGCGGCGCTGCCCGGGCTATATCCAACCAACTGAAATATAAGAGGTCCAGTTGGTCCGCGAATTGCCTTTTGGTCATCAATGACCCACAGGGACACTCCCGCATTGATTTTTGGATCTGGGCTCACTGCACTGGGCGTCCTGCGAAGCCTTGGGCGGCTGGGCCTGCCAACATACTCGGTTTGTGACGCCGGGGATCTCGCGACAAAGTCGCGCTGGTATCGGCCGGCTCCGGAGCTTCAAGAGCGAATGCCAGCCCCAAGCGAACTCGCTGTATATCTGGAGGGTCTTCCGTTTCAGACGGCCGTCCTGATTCCTTGCTCCGACCACTGGACCAGGGCAATTGCCGAATTGCCTTCCAATCTGCGGGACCGCTACCCGGCTAGCATCGCGAGCGCCGCCACCATCGAGATTATGACTGACAAGCGGCGGTTCGCCGAGATGCTCGAACGCGAGGGCGTGCCGCGGCCCAAAACGATCGCGCTGCAGTCTTACGAAGAGCTATCCGCTCTGCCCGATTCGTCGTTCGAAAAGATGTTTCTCAAACCTCTCGACTCGCAGAAGTTCTCTAATCTGACGGGAACCAAGGCGTTCCAGCTCGAAAGCCGGCGTCACGCGCTGGCGATCATGGCCGACATGGAGCGCAACGGCAAGGATGGTTTTCCGATTCTTCTGCAGGAATATATTCCGGGACCAGCCAGTAGCTATTTTCTGGTGGACGGATTTGTCGATCGCCACGGGCAATCGCCCGGGCTCATCGCACGGCGGCGTCATCGCATGTACCCGTCGCCCTTCGGCAACAGCACGTTTTCGGAGACCATTCCGCTCGAACAAGTGCAGGGAGCAATCGATAGCCTTGAGCGCATCTGGTCGGCGACCAAGTATTGCGGAGTGTTTGATGCGGAGTTCAAGTATGACGAGCGCGATGCCCAGTTCAAGATTGTGGAGATCAATGCGCGTCCCTGGTGGTTTGTTGAATTCGCGAGCCGCTGTGGCGTGAATCTATGCCAGATGTCTTACCGGCATGCTCTGGGTTTGCCGGTAGAATCAATTACGAGTTATCCGGCGGGCCGCCGTTGCTCTTATATGCTGTATGACTTCGCGGCGCACCGTTCGATCGAACCCGGGCTCCGCGGCTTTTCGCGCTGGATTCGCTCTCTAAAAGGATGCGACGAAATCATCTATTGCTGGGATGATCCCGGGCCGGCGGTGTCTCTCTACGTCCGGACCGCCAGGAAGCAATGCGCCAGGATCTTCGGCGATCTTTCGCGGCACCTTCATCTAGGCCCTCAGGTCAGTGCGCCGCGCACCCGAACACCCTGAACACGAAACCCGCGCTCGCCGGCAGGATCGCCTGAGCGCGGGTCTTGGTACCTCCGAAACCGGCCCCGCGTTTACTTGGCTAGAGCGGGCAACGTCGTGAACGTGTGAGCAACGGGGGTGCGTATTCCCAAAGCGCCGATTTGTACGCCAATGGGAGCATCGAACTCGACAGTGCCCTGAATATTCGCGGTCACCGGAAATTGGTTCTGCAAGACGATCGCGCTGTGGCCGTTGGCGGCAAGCGGGATTGTGCCAGTGCCGATCTGCGCTCCATTGGTGTCCCGGAAGATTACCGCGATATTCGCTGCTTGGGCGGAGACATTATTCACCGCTACGCCGGTGCCTGTTCCTGCTGTGTTATCAAAAGCAATGATATAGCCACCCGCGTTGCCGGTCTGGAGCGGGACCACGGCCTCGTTTCCATTCTCATAACCGAAGATTACGAATCCATTGACGCTGCCTTCCACGGTAAGCTGTGCGGATCCGACCATCAGGGGAGTCGAATCTATGCCAGTAGTCTGAATCAGTAGCGTCGATCCAACCGCCATTCCAGTGTTGACGGAAGTAGCCTGAGATACCGCAGGTCCTTGTTGCGGGTACGATATTGGAAGTGTCAAGGGGCTCCCGTTGTCCGCAACAAAATTGAGATGGACATTCGCCCCGCTCGTGCCGGTGTTCACCAGGACAAACGTGGTGGTCCAGCCGTTGCCCGATGCTATATGAGCGATGGAGCCTCTGCTGGTTCCTGGGTACGTCAATACCGGAATAGTGGTGAGCGCATTCGCCCCAGAGAAGCGAATGCCTAAGAGGCTGATTTGGCCTCCCACGGGGGTATCGAACTCAGCAGTACCGCGGATATGTGCTGTTGCCGGGAACTGGTCCGACATCACAAATGAGGTGTGCGCCTTGCCGGCCAGCGAAAGAGTGCCGTTCCCAATCGGAGCGCCGGCATCATTGCGAAGCACCACTGGAATAGTGGCAGTCTGGGAAGAGATGTTTTCGATGGCTACCCCGAGTGCCATGCCGCCGGTATTATCGAAGGGGAGAAGGTAAGACCTGGCGTTACGGGTTTCGAGCGGCACGACGGCTTCCTGCCCATCGGAGATGCGATGGAAAATTGCAAATCCATCAGCCGGGCCACTTGCAGCCAACTGGGCCCCGCCGACCAGCACGGGCACGTTTGCGGGACCGGTGCTCTTCATGGTGAGCGATGCGTTCCCGGCCACAGTACTGTTAAGCGAAGTGGTGGTTATTGAAGTTGTGGCCGGCGGAACGATAAGAGGCAGGAGGAGCGGATTTCCATTGTTGTCATAAGCCGACAGAGTTGGCGCAACGGGAGTGATTCCGACCTTATTGACCAGCGTGAATGAGGTGGTCCAATTTTCCTCCGTGGCTATGTGGGGCATCGAGCCGACAAAGCTCACAGTGGCAGGAGTGGCGGGACCAATCTCAAACCATTGCAGCGCGCTATCGCCTCCGGGAACCCGCTGCACCCACACGATGACAAACGAGTGATTGCCAGCTGCTAACGGGAAAGTGCCGCGGCTCATCAGCGGATCGTTCCAGCAGGCCGCCGGATTCGTTCCCTCGCCTGTGGTATCGTTGGCGCAAGTATGGTTCATATCTACCGGGCTCGCCGAGGTAGTGCCCAGCAGAACCCCGTTGTCATAGACCGCGAACATGTCGCCTTGGTGACCGCCATCGACAATCCTTAACACCTCAGGCGTGGTGGTTGTTACTGTCCACGGAGGATTGCTCGCGGCCACGTAGTAGTTAAAAAACGAAGACCCAGCCACGGCGTTTCCGTCCGCATTGGAGAAATAAAGGTTGTACCAGGTGCAACCTCCGGCCGCGGGGATACTTGCAGTCGGATCGCAACTGGTGTCCGGGGAACCTAGTCCGCCGGCGAAACATGGCAGAGAAACGATAAGAATGGTCAGGGCCAATGCCGCCAAGCGCATTTTCGAAACGGTGTGTGAGTTCAACGTCAGCCTCCAGGCAAATTTGCAGTCATCGCCATTCGCCATGCGGCATTGGCAACGTCGTCACTTTTGCAAACCGGGGTCCACGTTGATTGGTCGGGCTCGCGGCATGGCAATCAGCGCATTTGAAAAGAGTTAAGTTACGGCGGACCCGCCAATAGAAGATTCACGGTGGTCATTGCAGTATGAGATGTGGAACTTGCCTGCCTATCTCGACCACGTGCCCCGGCCTCACTAGGGCGAATACGACTTTAGCTTAGGGTCCCTTCCGAATAGTCGTGGTCGGACTTCGCTCCTACCATGACTTATGCGCCTAGAAATAGCTCCTCCGCTTCATTTCCACTAGAGCCCGCCGGGAGTGGAACTCACCTGATTTCCCCCGTTCGATAAACCCCAGACTTAGTTCCCGTAGCGAGGTAAGGTTTTGAATTTAGGCTTTCTAAATACCAGATTTCCAGGGTTGGCTATTGTCGCCGCTTTACTCGGCCAAGGCTTGACTGCGGCTACTTTTTATGTGGCCCCAAATGGCAGCGATGGAAATCCCGGCTCCGCTTCCGCTCCTGTTCGCACCATTCAACGGGCGGCCGACATGGCGCTTGCAGGCGATACCGTCGTGGTACGGGACGGTACTTATGGTCCTGAAAACTCGGTAACCGGCGGCGACGCCAGCGACACCGAGAACAGTCCGGTGGTGCTCTACAACTCGGGAACCCCTGGCGCGCCGATCACAATTCGAGCGGAGAATCAGTGGGGAGCGGTTCTGGATTGTGAGCTACTATGCGACGCCTATATCAATCTTTACAATGCGTCCTATATCGTTATTCAAGAGTTCGTGATCACCCGGGGGTACAAGGAAGGCATTCACAGTAACGATTCGGCACATCACATTACTTTACAGGGCAACCGCTTCGAATACATCGCTAACCGCTCGTCGGCAAGTCCTTTCGGGCTCAGCGGGTTGTATACCAACCAGAATTGCCACGACTTTATCATTGATGGCAATGTTTTTCATGATATCGGGCGTACTGACGCCACCTGGCTGGACCATGCTCTATACCTGCATGGTTCAAACTTCACCATCACCAACAACCTGTTTTACAACATTCCTCACGGCTGGTCGATTCAGGCGGCGGACGGTCTCAATAACGTGCTGATCGCCAATAATACCTTCGCCTTCCCGCAAGGCGGAGGACAAGATGGGCAGATCATGCTGTGGAATAGTCAATCCAACTTGACAATCGAAAACAACATCTTTTACAACGCGACGAACTACGCAATCACGCGCTACAGTTCGACAGTGAGCAACTGCTCGGTTGACCATAATCTGATTTATGGAGCTGCCGCAATGATGGCGGATACCGGTGGGTGCAGTATCGGTGTTACGCAGAGTGGAGTCGATCCCAGTTTCGTCAATCCCTGGAGCCTGCCTTTCGATTTCCACTTGCGTCCGGGCTCTCCGGCGATTGGGGTGGGGATTCAAGTGCCTGTGGTTTCTGGTCTTAGTAGCCTTGTTCGGGCCCTAAACCCAAGCACCGACCTTGGCGCGTATCCGTTCGCAGCACCTGCCTCGCTGCGGATCGTCAATACGACTACCGGCGCTTCGACTTGGGCGGTCGGAGACGGATGGGCTGTGACGATCACGGGCGCTTTGCCCAAGGCTCAGGTTGGAGTGGCTGTAGGAACCTGGTCCGCACCCTTGGGCTACGCGGATGATTCGGGCAGCTTTACGATGAGCGGCAATGCCTACCCGGGCAATATAGGGACCACCACCGAGTTGTGGACGGCGGGGGGCGCGCTGGTTAATCCGAACCCGGTCGTGGTCACGGTTGTCCCCTAACTGCCACCGTAAATCATTGAAAACCAAAGCCCATACTTTCTTGTAACCTATTTGGCCGAACTGGCTCTATTTTTGGTTGGAAGTGTGTTCATTCACTCGACCGCAGCCCCAATAGAATCCAGGAGAACAATGCACCATGGCCAAGCCACAGACCGTTGAAAAGCGCTCAAAAGTTCCCGCCAGCCGGGAAACCAATAAGCTCCTGAAGACCCTCATCGCTTTTAAGCGGGGCGATTTCTCGATTCGGATGCCGGTGGATCTGGTGGGGATGGATGGCAAGATTGCGGACGCGCTCAACGACATTCTGGAACTCAACGAAAAGATGGCTAACGCCCTCGACGGCATCAGCCGGTCGGTAGGTAAAGAAGGCAAGATCGCCCAACGCGCGTCGATTGGGTCGGCGAGTGGGGGGTGGGCGGCGTGCATTGATTCGGTTAACAGTCTGATAGGAGATCTGGTGCAGCCGTCCACGGAAGTCGCACGCGTGATCGGCGCCGTGGCGAAAGGCGATCTGTCGCAGACTATGTCGCTGAATGTGGACGGCCGGCCGCTGCGGGGAGAATTTCTGCACACAGC
>Ga0207674_10006364_pt1 | contig 13897 bp, 12 predicted proteins | sample KBSCornC72_FD_184303 | JGI IMG/M metagenome (GOLD analysis project Ga0207674, IMG submission 184303) | Corn rhizosphere microbial communities from Kellogg Biological Station, Michigan, USA - KBS Corn C7-2 (SPAdes) (version 2) | ecosystem: Host-associated > Plants > Roots > Rhizosphere > Soil ... | reverse complement strand
GCGATGTCCTCCGATCGTGCTGTTGCGGTATTTCTCACAGAGAGCACAGAGGACGCAGAGAACCGCTCTGCGCTCTCTGTGAGAAATCGAAGGTGCATCGCCCTCGACTCGCACTCCTCGTTCGGGATGACAGTAGTCATAGATTCTGCCTCCCCAGCTCGCGCGCGGCATGATCGACGGCGCGCGCCGTGAGAGCCATGTAGAGGATCGACGGGCTCTGATTTCCCGTCGACGTCATGCACGCGCCGTCGGTGACGAAGACGTTCTTGCACGCGTGCACCTGGTTGTGCTCGTTGAGCAGCGACCGTTTCGGGTCCTTCCCCATCCGCGCGCCCCCCATCTCGTGGATGTCGAGGCCTGGCGCCTGATGGTTGTCGTGTGTTTCCACGTCGTGACAGCCGGCCGCCTCGAGCATCGCCTTCGCCTCGGTGCGCCAGTCCTTGATCATCTTCTCGTCGTTGTCGTCGTACCTCACCGACGTGACGAGGAGCGGGATCCCCCACTGATCCTTCTGGGTCTCGTGCAGGCGGACGTGGTTCGACTCCTTCGGGATCGTCTCTCCCTGCATGTACATGTAGATCCCCCACGGCCCCGGCTGCGACAGCGCCTCCTTGTACGCCGCACCCACGCGCTCCGTCGGCTCGGCCTGCGAGCGATACGCGCCGGTGAACGTCGTGTAGCCGCCGACGAAGTCGGTGTCCTGCTTCCCGAGATTCCGGAAGTTGACGAGGATGCACTCCGTCGGATTGCGTCCGTAGAAGTACTGGTCCTCGAAGCCGGCCATCTTCCCGTTCGCGCCCGTGCGGTAGTTGTGGTGGCACACGTAGCGGCCGAGGAGGCCGCTGTCGTTGCCCAGCCCGTGCGGGAAGCGCGGCGACGTCGAGTTGAGGAGGATGAGGTTCGTGTTCAGCGCCGACGCATTCACGAAGATGACACGAGCCTTGAACTCGTGCATCGCGTGCGTGTGCGCATCGATCACGCGCACCCCCGACGCCTTCCCCGTCTTCTCGTCGTAGACGATCGATTGAACGACGGAATCGGGGCGGATCGTGAGCTTCCCCGTCTTCATCGCCCACGGCAGCGTCGACGCGTTCGAGCTGAAGTAGCCGCCGAAGGGACAGCCGCGCATGCACAGGTTCCGCGCCTGACAGGTGCCGCGTCCCTGCTGCAGATGGATCGCCTTCGGCTGCGACAGGTGCGCCCACCGGCCCTGCACCACGTGCCGGTCGGTGTACTTCGCGCGGAGCGAGTCGCGCAGGTGCTTCTCGACACAGTTGAAGTCGAACGGCGGGAGATACTCGCCGTCGGGCATCGCCTCGAGCCCGTCGCGGTTGCCGCACACGCCGATGAACTGCTCGACGTGCGAGTACCACGGCGCCACGTCGTCGTAGCCGATCGGCCAGTTCATCCCGTAGCCGAGCTTCTCCGGCGCGACGAACTCGTGCTTGCTCCACCGCTGGCAGGCGCGTCCCCAGATGATCGACTTCCCGCCGACCTGGAAGCCGCGGATCCAGTCGAAGGGCGCCTCCTGGACGTACGGCTGGTCGCGGTCCTTCACGAAGAAGTGCGCCGTATCCTCGCCGTAGCCCGCCGCCTTGCTGATGAGGGGGTTCTCCTTCAGCTGCTGCCGCGCCATCGCGCCACGATGCGGCAGTTCCCACGGATTGAGATTCATCGTGGGGTAGTCCTTGACGTGCTGGACGTTGCGTCCGCGCTCGAGGACCAGCGTCGTCAGCCCCTTGTCGCACAGCTCCTTGGCGGCCCAACCGCCGGAGATGCCGGAGCCGATGACGATCGCGTCGTACGTCGTTTGGTTTTGAGTCACGGCCCGATATTGTCGCCCGGGCCGACGATTGGCAAACCAGACGAACGGAGCCGCGTCCTACTCCTCCACGATCACCGTCTGATTACCCCGGCGTTCCATGCGCGCCTGAGCCACCGTGGGGTCGGCCGCCGCACGCGTCACTGCCTCGAAATAGGGCTTCGCCAGCGCCCATGCGGCATCGGGCTGCATGACGTACTGCATCGCGCGCGGCGGCGCTGCGTCAGCGACCACAGCGGCGAGATATGCGTTCGCCGACTCGGCATCGCGCACACGATAGAGCAGCGTGCGGATCCCATAGTAGGTGAGACTCCCGAGGAATCGCGCGTTGTCGCTCGCTTTCAGGTTGGACTCCAACTTCTGACGGAGCTCCGTCAACGCGACCTGCTCCTGCTGCGTCGGAAAGCGAATGGGCTCGACGATCTCCTGCATCTCGATGTCGATCCGCAGATGCCAGGTGTACACATCGTGCTCGGCACACCCGTCGAGCGCTCGGTTGATCATCCACGCGGCGGGCTTCCCCTCCGATTCGAACTGGATGATGGCGCAGCGCTCGTTGGGGTCGTTGGGACGCGACGTCGACGCCCGCCTGCGTCGCGAGAAGGGCCAGATCACGGTAGAGACCTCGGAGGGGAAACGACGACGCGCTTCGCGCGTCCGCGATTCGACTCGTTCAGGTCCGCCCATGTCACGCGTCGGGGCGAAATACGACGCAGTAGGTCGCGCCTACTTCTGCCGCCGAGCGGGGTCGTTCGCCGCGAGGACGTCCGCGGCCCACTGCGTCTGCTTCCACCCGGGGACCGGCGTCGGCACGGCGGCCCGCGGCACGAACCGTGACCGCTCGACGAGCTGGTAGTGGTGGATGTACCGCGGACAGTTCGGGTAGATGCGATCCACCCTCACCCGCACGATGAACTGCGCCTCCGGATAGCTCGCGATCAGCGGATCGTCGAACGCGAGCGTGGCCGCACCTTCGACGCGGATCCGGTCCTGCCCCGCGAAGTCGATGAAGAGCAGGCCGACGCGATGCGTCGCCGCCAGGTTCCCCATCGAGAGGAACATCCCGTTCCCATCGTAGTTCGGGAACACGAGCGTCCGGTCGTCGACCACGCGGACGAATCCCGGATCGCCCCCCTTGTACGAGCAGGTGGGCTGCCCCGTCGCGTCGACCGAGGCGAGGAAGAACATGTCGCGCTGCTCGATGAAGGCGCGATCGTCGGCGGTGAACCGGTCGTGCACCGTCACCTGCACGAGCCGATCGGCGAGGCGGCGCGTATCGAAGCGGTCCTGCAGCTCCCGCGCGGCGGACGAGTAGGGCAGCGTCATCGGCGACTCCTCCCTGGAGGGTGCGAGGCGCCAACATGCATTGCTCGCCGCATCATGGTCAACCATTCGCGGGCCTCGCGTGTCCCCACTCCTGGAAACGGAATCCTGGAGTGGGGACGTGAAGCGACTCGGAACACTGCTGGCGAGCACGATCGTGCTGTCGTCGACGATCCTTCGCGCACAGCCGACGGCGACGTCTGCTGTCGACACGCGCACGATCGAGGCCCCCGCGCCGACTGGCACGTACACCGTGGGCAGACTGTCCATGGTCTGGACCGACTCGTCGCGTCGCGACCCGGTCGATTCCACTCGGCTGCGCGAGATCCCGGTCTGGATCTGGTATCCGGCCGCGCCCGCGCCCGACGCCGAGCACCAGCCCGTGCTCCCGCCGGCATGGCAGGCTCGGCGCATCGAGACGCTCACGCCGAAGCTCGGCCCCGCCGTGGCGCGCGCCGCTGGATCATTGAAGGTCCACGCGCGTATCGCAGCGCCATGGCAGGCCAGCGCTTCGCGTCATCCGGTGCTGCTCTTCGCCCCGGGTCTCGGCTGGCTCCCGAGCGATTACAGCGTCCTCCTCGAGGATCTCGCGAGCCATGGCTACGTGATCGTCGGGCTCGCATCCCCCGGCTTCGCCGACGTGGTTCGGTTCGACGACGGCCGCGAGGTCGTGCGCACGCTCGGGATCGGCGAGAAGATCGGCGCCGACCAGGCGATCGTGCACGCGGACGCCGCGTACGTGCTCGACCACCTGCGCGCGATGGCCGACGATCCGCACGGCCTCCTGCACGGTCGCGTCGACCTCACACGGATCGGTGCGTTCGGGCACTCGCTCGGCGGCACCACGGCCCTGATGCTCGCCGCGCGCGACTCCACCGTCCGTGCCGCGGTGAACATCGACGGGGATCCGATGGGCGACGTGCTCGGCATCACGCCGCGGCAGCCGCTGCTGCTCCTCAGCTCCGAGTCACCGACGATCGCCGAAGCGCCACCGGGTGGCTCGAGCGAGCGCATGGAGCTCGTACGTCAGGGGCTCGAGCGGAGCGAGCTGCGTCGCACGAACGACTGGCGGCGCATCTCCGCTAAGGCGCGCGAGGCGCATCGGGTGCGCGTGCTCGGAACGCGGCACCTCAACTTCGAGGATGCGGCGCTCGCGTCGTCGTGGCTCGCGACGCCGAAGGAACGGTGGATGCGTGTCGGTCCGATCGACGGCGCGCGCGGGCTCGCCGTCACGGCCGAGGTGGTGCGCGCCTTCTTCGACGCCACCCTCGGCGGTGGCGACGAAGATCGTGCGTTCGGCGCGCTCGCCCGCCGCGTGCCGGAGATCCGCGTCGAGGACTAGCGGATGCGCCGCGTGCTCGGCGTGAGCTGACCCACGCCGCGCGCTGGCGTCGTGTCGGTCTGGCTCACCGTCGACGCCATGTTCGGCTTGAACACCTCGACCGCGAAGGTGAAGGTGCGTCCTTCACCCGGCTGCAGCGCGCCGACCCCGACGATGTGGCGTCCCACTTCCTCGCCCTTGTCGTTCGTGATCGTGACCACCGCCGAGTACTCCCACGCCTCGCCTCCACTCGGGTGGCGGATCGAGCCGTCCACCCGGAGCGGAGTCATGGTCGGGGCGACCTGGATGTCGCCCGAGACCTTGAGGTGCTTGCGGCACGACGGACAGACGCTGGAGCTCTGGAGGATCACCGCCCGGCAGTGCGGGCAGGTGCGCGTCGCCCCTGCTGTCGTGCGTGTGGCGATGCTCACGAGACCTGGCGATTCCCCAGCGTGAGCGTGGAGGAGTGGGACTCCTCGCCCCAACCGAATTCGGCGCGGCCGCGCATGCGCGATCCGGCGGCGACGGTGAGCGAGCCCGCCTTGACGTCGCCATTGATGACGCCCGACGAGAGCAGCTCGACCTTCTTCGCGCTGTCGATGTTGCCCTCGACCTCGCCCGAGATCGCGACCGACTCGGCGCGGATGCTGCCCGTCAGCTTGGCACCCTTCTCGATCGTGAGGTCGCCCTCGATGTGGACGTCGCCCTCGAACTTGCCGGCGATGCGGACGTGGCCCGCACCGACGATCTTCCCGGTGATCGTGATGTCGGCGGCGACGACCGACTCCTGCGCGTCGCGAGCCCCGGCGCGGCGCGGCGCGGGCGAGATGTCCGTGGGCGCGTAGTCGGGCTCTTTCTTGAGTGCAGCTTCGGCGGGCGGAGGGGTCATGATCGGTGCATCCTTGGTTGGGGCGGGAGCGGTGGCCGTGTTTGAGTTTTCCTTCCAGAGTGCCATGACGAGATCCTGTGTTGGAGTCACGCAGCCTAGCAATGAGGTGGACGGCCCGCTGTCACCCACGTCACGAATCTGCTGGCGGCCTCGGCCATTGACGACGTCGTCATCCTCGCGTGAGCGTAGTGAGTCGAGGGATCTGCGCTTGGGGTTTCTCACAGAAGGCACGGAGAGCGCAGCGGACGGCCTCGCGGCAGCGATCTTTCCGCCGGGCCATCAAGACCGTTTGGGGTTGTGGATGGAGAAGAGCGTCGCGCCGGCGCGAGTGGCTCGACCTGGACAGCAGTTCTCTGTGTCCTCTGCGCTCCCTGTGAGAAAGTCTCTGGCCGTGGGAGCCATCCGCAATGAGTCTCGGCGGCTGGCAATCGCGCTCACGGCGCTGATCTCAGTCGCCTGCTCCTCGGGGCGCCCATCTGCGCCGAGCCCGAAGGAGCTCCAGCTCTTTCTCCTCGCGGGTCAGTCGAACATGGCCGGGCGCGGCGTCGTCGAGGCGCAGGACCGCGTCGCCGACCCGCGCGTCGTCATGCTCGACCGCACCCTGCACTGGGTGCCGGCGACGGACCCGGTGCACTACGACAAGCCGATCGCCGGCGTGGGGCCGGGCCGTAGCTTCGCGCTGGCGATCGTCGCGCGAGATCCGCACGCGCGCGTCGGTCTGATCCCCGCCGCCGTCGGCGGCTCGCCGATCTCGTCGTGGGAGCCCGGTGCGCTCGATCCGGCGACGAAGACGCATCCCTACGACGATGCCCTCACCCGCGCGCGCGCCGCGATGCGCGACGGTCGGCTGCGCGCCATCCTCTGGCATCAGGGGGAATCGGACGCGCATCCGGGATCGTCGGAGCGCTACGCCGAGAAGCTGCGCGCGCTCATCGCGCGCTTCCGCGCGGATCTGCACGCGCCCGATCTCCCCTTCATCATCGGAGCGCTCGGGCAGTTCTCCGGCAAGCCGTGGGACGCCGACGTGCGGCGCATCGACTCCGTGCACCGCGCGATCGCGGCGACGGTGCCCGACGTCGCGTACGTCTCGTCGGACGGGCTGCGCGACAAGGGCGACACGCTGCACTTCGACGCCGCGTCGCAGCGCACGTTCGGGGAGCGGTATGCGCGCGCCTACCTCGCGCTGATGAGCGCGCGGCGCGCGCCCGCTCCCTAGGATTCAATCGCGACTCATCGGAGATCGCGGAGCGTCTTGCGGCGCATGTCCTCCGTCACGGTAGGCGGACCGCGTACTGACCAAGAGCTCGCACGGCAGCTACGTTTGCGCTCCCCCCTTTCCGCTACACCCCCCGAATCCCCGCCCCGTGCCGAACGACGTCCTCGCTCGACTCAGCGAGTCGCTCGCCGGCCGCTACCGCATCGAGCGCGAGCTCGGCGCCGGCGGGATGGCGACGGTGTACCTCGCCCACGACGAGCGCCACGACCGCGACGTCGCCATCAAGGTCCTGCACCCCGACCTCGGCGCGGCGCTTGGCGGGGAGCGCTTCCTTACCGAGATCCGGACCACCGCGCGCCTCCAGCATCCACACATCCTCCCCCTGCTCGACTCGGGGAGCGCCGACGGGCTGCTGTACTATGTCATGCCGCTCGTCACCGGCGAGACGCTGCGCGCGCGGCTGGATCGTGAACGACAGCTCCCGATCGACGACGCGGTGCGCATCGCGAGCGAGGTCGCCGACGCGCTCGGCCATGCGCACGAGCTCGGGGTGATCCACCGCGACATCAAGCCGGAGAACATCCTCCTCCAGGCGGGCCACGCCACCGTGGCCGATTTCGGCATCGCTCTCGCCGTGCAGCAGGCGGGTGGGCACCGCATGACACAGACGGGACTCTCGCTCGGCACGCCGCAGTACATGTCGCCCGAGCAGGCGATGGGAGAGAAATCGATCGACGCGCGGAGCGATCTCTATGCGCTCGGCGCCGTCACCTACGAGATGCTCGCCGGCGAGGCGCCGTTCACCGGCCCCACCGTGCAGGCGATCGTCGCGCGGGTCATGACGGAGGAGCCGCGCCCGCTGCACGCGCAGCGCAAGGCGATCCCGGAGCAGGTCGAGGACGCCGTGATGCGCGCGCTCGAGAAGCTCCCGGCCGATCGTTGGAGCTCGGCGCGCGAGTTCGGCGACGCGCTCAAGGGCGCTTCGACTTCGTCGGCCTCGCACGGCAGCAGTGCCACGATGCGGCCGCGTGGCGCCGGGCGCGGCGGCGTGACCTCGCGTCGGCGACTGCGCGATCCCCTCGTGCTCACGCTCGCCGCTGCGGCCGTCGCGGGGGTGGGGCTCGCCGGATGGACGCGCCTTCGCACCACGACGGAGGCGCCGAGTGTCGTGAGATTCGTCATTCCGGCATCGCATGGTGCGCGATCGAACTCGCTCGGCCTCGCCACACTCGCCATCTCGCGCGATGGCCACGCTCTCGTGTACGTCGGCCTGGATTCCGGCCGCGCGCCACAGCTCATGCTGCGCTCCCTCGACGACGTCAACCCGAAGGTGCTCACCGGAACGGACGACGCGCTCAACCCCGTCTTCTCTCCCGACGGCCGCTGGGTGGCGTTCGTGCGAGGCAACCAGCTCTTCAAGATCGCCGTGGACGGCGGTCGGCCGCAGATGCTCGCGCCCCTGCCCGGTGTGTTCGCCGGCATGAGCTGGTCCTCGACCGGCGTCATCGTGGTGTCGGGCAACATCGCGCTCTTCACCATCCCGGATCGTGGCGGTGCGCCTCGGCCGCTCGGCAAACCGGATCGCGCGCATGGCGAGGTCGACCAGGATTCGCCGCTCGTCCTCGACGAGGAAGGAGTCGTCCTGTACGGGAGCACGACCAGCAGCGCGCTCAACACGACGCGGATGGCGATCGCCTCGCTCGAGACGGGCGAGCAGACCGTGCTCGACGTGGCCGGCGTGCAGCCGCTCGGCATCGTCGACGGGGTACTGACGTACGTCGGGCTGGACGGCGCGCTCATGGGCGTCCGCATCGACGTGCGCAAGCGGCGGCTCACAGGCAAGCCCGTGCAGCTTCTCGCCGACGTGGCGGTCAACACGACCACCGGACTGGCGCGCGCTTCGTTGAGCCGCGACGGTACGTTGTTCTATCAGAACGGCGGCGAATCGTCGCAGGTCGTCTCCGTCGGCGTGGACGGCACGACGCGCGTCCTCCTTACCGCGCCGCGCGACTACGCGTTCCCCCGCCTGTCACCGGATGGCCGGCGCCTCGCCGTCGTCATCAGCTCGGCGGATCGTCGCGACGTCTGGCTCGACGACCTCGCCTCGCAGACGATGACGCGGCTCACGACCGACGGCACGACGAACGACCGGCCCGAGTGGACGCCGGACGGCACGCGCGTGCTGTTCCGCACCGACCGCACCTCGCATTCGGCGATCTGGTGGCGTCCGGCCGACCTCAGCGCCGATGCGACGCCGCTTCTCGAAGGACCGCACATGGACGTGTACGAGGCAGTCGTATCCCCCGACATGCGCCAGGTCGTCTATCAGTTCGACACGACTGGCGCGGACATCCTCTACCGCAACGTGAGCGGCGATTCGACGCCGCACGCCGTCGCCAACGGGGTGCGCGCCATCGAGACGATGCCGCGCCTCTCGCCGGACGGCCACCTCGTCGCGTTCATCACGGACGAATCCGGACAGAACGAAGTCGTCGTGCAGCCTTTTCCCGGACCGGGCGGTCGCCTGCAGGTGTCCGCCGGCGGCGGGAGCGAGCCGGTGTGGTCGCACGACGGAACGCGCCTCTTCTATCGCGGCAATGGACACCTCATGTCGGCCACGATCCAGACGAGCCCTTCCCTCGCCGCCGCCGCGCGCGATACGCTGCTCACCGACGACTATCAGTTCGCCGCGAATCCGCACGCGAACTACGACGTCGCCGCGGACGGCTCGCACTTCATCTTCCTCAAGACGGTGAGTCAGGGGAACATGATCGTGGCGACGCACTGGGCATCGACGGTGGGTCCGAGCATGGCGAGAAGCGCCACGCCCTGACGTCCGCTTCGTCAATCCTCTCTCGCACATGACCACTCAGACCGGGCGCCTCGGCGTCTCGCTTCGCATACTGTGCGGCAGCGTGCTGATTGCCGTAGTGGCGAACGCCTGCGGGGCGGATCACGCATTGGCTACTGATCCGCCGGCCACGATCGGGCCGATCTCCATCATCTCCGGCTTCGACCAGTCGGACACCGTTGCGGCGCGTCCGGCGGAGCCACTCGTCGTCGAGATCCGCGATTCGACGTCGAAGCGCGTGGTGGGGGCGACGGTGCAGTTCAAGAGCATCGTCGACCCGCTGGATCCGAGGCGTGTGCCATTCGTGTTCGTGGCTCCGCCCAATGAAGCGGTCTATACCTCGCTCGCCAGCGACGTGACCGACTCGCTGGGCCGAGCGAGGACGTTCCTGACCTATGGATTCGAGCCCGGCACCGCGCGGGTGGAAGTCTCGGTTCCCCAACTCGGTGTGGTCGACACCCTCGTGTTCTCCGCCGCGCACGGCGCGCCAGCGCGCCTGTCAGTCGCACCGGCCGATACGTCGGTTGCCGCGGGCGGCACCTACCGGCTTCGCGCCGTCATCTCCGACCAGTACTTCAATCCGATCGCCGAACTCACCCCATCGTTCTCGGCGACCGGCGTCACCGTGACCCCGTCGGGTCAGGTCACCGTTCCGAGCACCGTGCCCCTGCGCGGGAAGATCGTCGTATCGTATGCTGCACTGCGCGACACGGCAGGCGTGTCGGTCGTGCCGCGCTTTCCGATGATCCTCGTGCGGGGCGGCAGGATCGAGCGCATCAACAGTGACGGCTCGGGCTCCACGACGCTCGCGGCCACGCCATATGCGCAGCTCTCACCGAGCTCGGTACCGGCGACGCCGACCGTGGTGTTCTACCTGGGCTACCCGGGCTCCGACGCCAGGCTGTGGGGCGTTCAGCCGGGTGGAACGCCGCAACCCCTGATCGGGGGCTCGACGAGCGCCGACGCATGGCCGCGTCTGTCCCCCGACGGCGCATGGGTGTACTTCGTGCGCAACCTGACGACGATGTGGCGCGTGAAGCTCGACGGCACGGGCCTCGACAGCCTCGCGTCGTTCACGGTGCTCAACAACATCCAGGGTTACTACAGCGCACCGACCATCTCCCCGGACGGCCGCTCGGTCGCGATCGAGGATGGTACGGGAGTCCAGATCATCGATGTGGCGACGAAGGCGACGCGCACCCTGCCCGTGACCTGCGGCGCTCCACGCTACTCACCCGATGGCGCCTTCTTCGCGTGCGTGAGCCGGACCGACGTCTCGATCGTCGGGACCGACGGAACCGGCAAGCGCGTCGTGGCGCAGTTCCCGGACGGCGACGGCCCGGACGAGTACTCGGGAGTAGACTGGTCCCCCGACGGAAAATGGCTCGTCGTGATGCCGCGGATGTGGCCCGCGCTCCTCGTCGAGCTGTCGAGCGGCACCACGATCCCGCTGACGGGACTCGGTGTGCAATACTCTCAGCCGTCGTTCGTGAGATAGCACTTCGGTCCGCGCTACGGCCGCGGTGCCTCCGGTGCGCGCGGCGGCTCCGGCGCGGTGCGTATGTTCGTCGAATGGCCCGCGTGGCCGGCATGCTGGCCCGGTCCCAATCCGCCCCCCCTCATCGGCACGGGCTGCGTCGACACCGGCCGAGGCGCCGTCCATCGGGCGATCTTCCACGTGACGACCGCCGTCGCCGCCACGAGCGCGATCGCGCCGGCGATCAACGCGCCGCGCAGCGACGCGAGCACCTGTCGCCGCATCGCGGCGAGATGGATCGTCGAGGCGGCGACCATCGGCCACAGCTCCGGCGGGGCGGTCGCGCGGACGCGCTCGCGCTGCGCCGTCGTGACCACGTCGCGCGTCTCGTCCACCGCGCTGCGGCACGACGCGCACGACGCGAGATGCTCCTGCACCTCGGCGCGCGCCGCCTCGTCCATCACGCGGTCGACGTACTCGTTGACCTGCGCGTCCGTCAGGTGCCTGTCCTCGCGCGCGCTCATCGCAGTGCCTCCCGCAGCTGCGACCGGGCGCGATGCAGATGCGCGCGCACCGTCCCCTCGGCGACGCCGAGGAGCTCAGCCACCTCGACCGACGAGAACCCTTCGACGTCGTGCAGCAGGAACACCTCGCGCGCGCGTTCGGGGAGCCGAGCGATCGCCGCATCGAGGGAGAGCCGGCGCACGGGCAGGGGCGTGCCGAGCTGCGCGCGCTCGAGCAGGGCGGGCTCCGCCACCGGTGCGACGCGCGCGACGCGCCGCTTCTCCGACCGCATCGCGTTGAGCACGACGTTCGTCGCGAGGCGCCAGAGCCATGCGCCCGCGTCGCTTCCCGGCTGGAGGCGGTCGAGCTGCTCCCAGGCGCGCACGAACACGTCCTGCGCGAGCTCGGTCGCGCGCGTCGCGTCGCCGCTCATGCGCAGGCAGAGGCCGTAAACCCGATCGGCGTGCTCGCGGTAGATCTGCTCGAGCAGCGCCGCGCGCGTCTGCTCGGCCGGCGTCCGGACCGGCGCGGTGATCGCGCGGCGCGAGACGGCCGAAGAGAACCCGGAGCGGAGCGTGGACAGCATCGACACCCGGCAAAAATTCCTTCCGGGACGACTAAACGCCAGCCGATCGGGCGGTGTTGTGAGGGGGAAGGCATCGACCTCGACATCCACGGGAGCCCTCTCATGAAACCGCATATCCTCCGCCTCGCCATCGCCCTCTCGGCGATGCTGCCCAGCTGTCTCGGCGCGCAACCCGCGCCGACACAGGCCACAAAGCCGTCGGACGCCGAGCTTCCGGCGACTCCGTTGGGCCGGCTGGCCCACCAGCTGCTCGACGTCGTCGAAGGCGGCGACTCCGTCACCATCACACGCTTCGTCAACGAGCACCTCGGCAACGACGTCCGTGGACGCAGCCCCGCGCAGATGGCCGCGCTGCTCGTCAAGCTCCATGGGCAGAGCAACGGCCTTCGCGTCGAGCACACGATGATGGCGGGGAGCGCGCTGCGCATGATGACGACGTCGCGCACCGGTAACCACAAGCTCGGCATGGAGCTCGAGCCCGAGCCGGGGGACAGCACGCGCATCGCGAGCATCACGATGGTCGCGATGGACGGCATGTCGATGGGCGGCCCGCCGAAGCCGTGGCACGAGGGACCGCTCGACGACGCGCACATCGCCGAGCTCATTCGGGCGAAGGTGAAGGAAGCGGCGGACTCCGATCGGTTCTCGGGTGTGGTCCTCGTCGCGCACGGCGACAGTGTGCTCGTGCACGACGTCTACGGCTACGCCGACCGGGAGAACGACCGGCGCAACACGAAGGACACGCCGTTCGCGACGTACTCGATGGGGAAGATGTTCACCTCGGTCGCCATCGCGCAGCTCGTGTCGCAGGGGAAGCTGTCGTGGGACGACACGCTGGCGAAGGTGCTGCCGAGCTATCCCAACAAGGAGGCGGCCAAGCGCATCACGATCCGGCAGCTCCTCACGCACACCGCCGGTGTCCCGGATCCCTTCCTCTCGAAGCGCTACGGCCACGGCAAGAAGTACGAGTCGCACGAGGCGATGCTCCCCGACTTCGCCGACGCGCCGCTCAACGCGAACGCGGGGAAGAGCTTCGACTACAGCAACGGCAACTTCGCGACGCTCGCCGCGGTCGTCGAGCATCTCAGCGGGCTGCGCTACGACGAGTACCTGAAGCGCCACGTCTTCGGCCCGGCCGGCATGCGCTTGCCCGACACGCCCCCCGCCCTCGGCTACGCGCGCTTCACCGAGTACGATCCGCTTGGCGTCGAGCCGCGCCGCTCCGAGAAGGTGCGCGGCGGCAACGGCGGGATCGGTCGCGCCCTCGGGTTTGGCGGCAGCGCGTACACGGCCGAGGACCTGTTCCGCTTCGCCCGCGCGCTCCAGACGGGCAAGCTCGTCTCCAAGGCGATCGCCGACAGCATCACGAAGGGCGAGGTCGTGATGGGCGGGCCGATGAAGTACGCCCTCGGCTTCTTCGACCGTCCGACGAACGGCCGGCGCGTCGTGGGACACTCGGGGTCGAACCCCGACACGGGGCACGACGCCGATCTCCAGATGGTGTGGGACGATCAGTGGACGGTGATCACCCTCGCGAACTACGACGCACCGGCGGGGATGATGCTCGAGATGCCGATCCTCGATCTCGTGACCGGAAGCGCCATCCGGCGCTGACGCGCTGGAGGGGTCAGATCCTGAGGTCGGATCCTGAGGTCGGATCTGGGGTCAGACACCGCAGGTGTCTGACCCCTTGGCGCGACGTCCTCATCCCGAGCGAGCGAAGCGAGTCGAGGGATCTGCGCCTGCCGAGCGGTGAGCGGCGAGCCGTGAGCGGTTGAGCCGTCGAGTGGCGAGCAACGAGCGACTGAGCGGCGAGCGGTCATCCGAGCGGCGAGCGGTCAGCGGCGAGCCCTCAGCGGTCAGCCCACACCGTCAGTGGATCAAGAGGGTCAGGCTCACTTGAACGTT
>Ga0207674_10006362_pt1 | contig 13899 bp, 11 predicted proteins | sample KBSCornC72_FD_184303 | JGI IMG/M metagenome (GOLD analysis project Ga0207674, IMG submission 184303) | Corn rhizosphere microbial communities from Kellogg Biological Station, Michigan, USA - KBS Corn C7-2 (SPAdes) (version 2) | ecosystem: Host-associated > Plants > Roots > Rhizosphere > Soil ... | reverse complement strand
AAACGTCCTGTTGCATCGCCGCTTGATCTCACGAAGGCTGATCGTGAACGGATCAAAAAAATTTCTGGTGATCAAAACGTTCCTTTGTGTGCTATTGAAAGCATGTCAAATTTTGCAGGCCGTTATATGGAAGACAGGGAAAATAATCTTGCCATGATGCGAATGGTGCTGGAACTTGCAAAAGACCTTGGTGTTGATCTGGTGAAAATTTTTGCTGCCTGGCCTGGTATCATTGACGACGAGGAAGCTGTCGCCATGTATGGGGAATATGAACGCGGCAATTATTACAAACGACTCTTCCCGGCGGAACTCCGCCGCTGGAATCGTTGTGTGGAAGGTATTCGCGAAGCAGCAGATATGGCCGCAGATATGGGCATTACCCTGGCGTTGCAGAATCATGCACCGGTATTAAGTAAAGGCTATGAAGATACATTGACAATGATGAAGGAGGTAGGACGTAAGAATGTGAAGCTTTGTCTTGATGCACCCTTATTCTATGAACGACAGAGTGATGAATATATCCACGAGGCGGTTCGGAAATGCAGTGAGTATTTAGTTCATACACATTATGGGGCATGGAATTTTAGCCAAAATGAGAACGGAGAGATTATACAGGACCCGTCACCGTCAACAGGCAATCTTGTCAATTACCAGGCTTTTATCGAAGAACTCCATAACATCGGATATAAAGGCTATCTGACCTCGGAGTACTGTTTGCCGGTATACAAAGATCATCAATATACAGACATTGAAGAAATAGATCATGCGACAAGCATAAGTTTGCAGTACATGAAGCAGCTGGTGCATAATACGATCTTTGCTTAACCCATCACAATAACAATGGAGGCACTAAGTTCCCGAAGCTGCACAGAGAATCTCCATGAATCCCTGAACCAGGTCTATGTGTCCATGCTACCTGATGGCAGGCGTGGTATTTAACAAAAGAAGTAAAATAAAATTAAATTCTCTGCAATGTAATATCGTACCGCAGAGAGGTAGTGATCTTCATGATATTGCTCCTGATCTGGAGGGTCGAAGGAGCGCAGGGTATTTGGGACTGCAAATAACAAGCATGAAGTACTGTAAGAAAATTACTGCCCCATTCATCTTCCGCTACCTTAGTCATTGAAAAACTTCCGAAGGTTATTGCATTGGCCAACTGGCCATATGTGCCTTCGGTAATTGTATTTCGGAGAGTATGCCCTGCAAATGAATTTCCATTCAAAAAAGTGACAACGACATCGAGATCAGAGCCTGCAGGTTTATGGCTGACGGTAGACGTATTCTTATCATACACTTCTACGAGTTTCCACGAACCAGTTATACCTGCAACATCACTGCTATTCTTCTTGCAAGAGAAAAATAATACTGTAGAAAGGCAAAGTATCGGCAGAATTTTCTTCATATGAAAACAGCGAGGCAAAGTTATAAAATTATTCGTTCCGTGTCACAAGGCTGGCGCTGAGTTCGGTTTGTTGCAGCAAATAAACCATGAAGGTTTGGGAAGGCCGCCGGATCATCATTACAAGTCAGCCCGTTTGGAAGAGTATTTAAAAAAATCCCCGCCACGACAGCAGGGAATTTCATAGGCTTACATGGAAGAAACGCTGGATATTTTCATGGGTTTGGATCAGGACGGTTGGACGTTAAAAAGGGCGGTTGGTTTTGGCTCATCAACACGACAAAGCTAAGCCAAACATGGTGGGCTAATTTTTATAATAGATGAAAGGACCAAAATTTTCGATTAATAGTTTGAAGCCTTGGTTAGAAAATGGTATGGTGAAATTTTGCTCGTAGATATACGAAGAAAATGTACTCAACAATTTTAAGATCTGCCATTCCTCGTAAAAAATTGGATAAAAATAAACAACATGCCTGTCATAATAGAAACGTCCGCCAGGTTGAAAATACCCGTTTCAAAAATCCCCACCTTTACAAAGAGAAAATCAGTGACTGAACCGTACATGATCCTGTCAAATAAATTTCCAACCCCACCACCGATAACAAAGCAAAGACCAATGAGCATGTTACCCGAAACCGGTTTTAAAAAAAGATAAACCAATCCAAGAACCATTGCGATTATTGGAATCAATGTCAGGAAAATTTGTTTAGACGTTTTCGACATGGCATCGCCAGCACTCAGGAAAGCACCGGAATTTTCAACCCTGGTTACTGTTAGGTGGTCATTAAGGACGCGGATCGTTTCATAAGGTAAAACCGATCTTTTTACAATTTTTTTTGAAAACTGGTCGCAGCCAATATTAGCAGTAATAACCAGGAGAATTAGGATTATTCGTATGATATCTTTTGCGATCATTCCAGGTCAACTGGCTTTTGAATTTCCATCGTTTTTATCAGTCCCTGTTCAAACGTATAAATATGATGAATTATTTGATCAAGCAACAGGTTTCCCTCGAGGTCATGAACAACCTGGTGAACGGTGATATTGATCCGGCCATCGCCCTCGCTTCTAAACTCAACAGGATCCACATGAGGGTCAAGAACTTTCCATTGCCTTGTCCAATAATTTCTGACGGCTTCGTGACCATGTTCGATCTCTCCTTCCATTCCATTAGGCCAGTCAACTTCAGGATGCATCATTGCCAGTGTAGCGTCAATATCCCTTTCATTGAAATGTTGGTAGGTCTGTTTTAAAATTGCCTCATGTTCATATATCTCCAATTTCGCCATAACGAGATTCGTTAATATTGATTACTCATTATTCATTATTCATTACTCCTTACTGATCCTTTATCGCATCAACTTATCCCTGATCTCTCTCCACGTGACCAATTGAATATTCTGTTCTTTCAACAAAGCTCTGCACTTGTCGCTCGAAAAGAAATTAAAGTCAGCTTGTCTCCAGTCAGCACCATAGTCCGGATGGTCGATGGCAGCTGCCTGCATTTCACTATCATTGTATGCTGCATGGAAAATAATCTCACTCACGCCGGGCTTTAAAGATTTCAAAATGCCCGTGTAAAAATTTTCCATCCCATTTTTATAATCCTGCGGATAAGCCATATAGATCATATCAATGGTGACGTCCCTTTCTGTTGTCAAGCTGTCAAGATTAACCTGGAATGCAAGTTTAAATATGGGCTTACAAAGCAAAACGGGCACTTTATATTCCCTTCCAAGTTTAATGAGCACTTCCAGGTAATCTGTTCTTCCAAACAAAGTGCCCATATGTGAGTCAAGGTGTGTGATGTCAATTCCCAACGATTTCGCTTTTTCAATTTGTGCACGAAGCTCTTTTTCTACTTCAACAGCGGTAGCACTTCGATATACTGAATCCACCGATGAAAATAAAAATCCATTTTTATTCAGCAAACCGGGAACATTTGAGGAAGGCGCAACAGATCCCCATTTCAGATAATTCCATTCGCTTGTCAATGTAAGGTGCAAGCCAAAATCCGCTTTTGGATGGTTGTGCTGATAGTTGGCTGCTTCACTGATCCAGGGTGTTGGGATCATGATACTCGCTGAACTAATTGAACCATGCTCGATACCATAAAACGTCGCTGCATTTTCGGAATGAGACATTCCCAGGTCATCAGCATGAAGAATGAGCAGCTTTGCATCTTTGGAATAGCCCAATCTTTCCTGTAACGTTTTTTGCGCTGTAACAGAGTTAATCGACAACACAAGAAATGGCAGAAGTAATCTTTTCATGCAGTATGTTTTTGCATCTAAAGTTATGAGTTGCGCAATTGAATTACAAAACGTATCCCGATGTATCAGGACAACGCAACAACTCATAATTAGTATTGCCAGAGCTCGACTACTTAAGAAAAAGCTACTCCATTCAGAAGTAGCTCGCGAAAACCTTGTTCTTGCATATCCTTTTTATCTTGCGATCACAAATTTTCTATTAAGATTCAACTCACCCTTGGAAATTCTTAAGAAGTACATTCCCGGTTTGATATCGCTTATGGAAATCCTAACCTCGTTGTAGCCCGTGAGAACATTAATTGTCTGCCGTTTTACAATTTGACCCAAAGAATTCAATACGTCAACTTCAGTAGCTCCTTCATGGGCGCTGTTAAAATGCAAATAAATAAATTCCGTTGCAGGATTGGGATAAAGGGCCGGCCTATTGGGGAAATTCGTTATTTCATCAGTGAGACCAGACACATGAGACATCTGTCTCATGGTGCCCGAAGACACATATGCGACCAAATTATAACACTGGGAGGCATTAAAAACTCCATTCTTCCCAACTACCTTAATATAGTAGGTGAGGTTTTTGCCGCGTGCGTTAATACTGACTGTTTCATTTCCGGTGGTGGTTGACGAACCTACACGCGAAAGATTTCCGTTATAGACATAGAGGTCATAATCGGCCGGTTGATTACTAAGGAAAACACTAATAGTTGAATTACCTGGCACAGTGAATTTAAACCGGTCAACATCGGTGCCAGAAGAAATGTTTGCAAAAATTGTCGTTCCGGAGATAAGTGGTGTTGCCTGGCCGGATGAGTTGTTAGGTTCGTACATATCGTTGCAGGCAAGAGTTGTGAACGACGACTGCGCATAGCCCCCCTGGGTTGATACAGTGCAATTGACAATGACTCTCCAGTCGTATGCCGTGCCGGCGGTCAAGGGGGAAAGCGAATAAGAAGGTATCGTGAGACCGGTTGTAGCAATTATCCAGGTAGCAGACGTGGATGGTTTGTACTCGAGATTATAGCTCACCCAATTTGCAAGAGGTGACCAACTCAAGGTTGCACTGTTTGCAGTAACGTTAGTTGTTGTTAGGCCCGAAGCTGGACCACAAAGCGTCTGAAATTGTGACTGCCTGTACGGAGATGATGACGAACCGCAGTTTGTTCTGATTCTCCAGTCATAGTACATCCAGGAACTTAGTCCGGAAACAGTCACTGACGTAGAAGTTGTAGCCGTCGCTGCGTTTGTCCACGTGCTCGAAGTATACGGCTTATAGTCCACATCATAACTGGGTGCATTAGCAACAGCCGTCCAGGTTAAAGTGGCTGAATTAAATGAAATATTCGTGGCACTTCCCCATGGCGAATTGCAAACGCCGCCCAGGTTGGCCAGTGTAAAGGTTCCAGAGGTGGTTAAGTTATTCCAAGTCACGGATCCATTCGTGATCATCCCGACGCCGCTGCCGCCATGGCTATCCCATTTCCACGTGCTGAAATTAAAATGAGCCAATGTTACATCAGAGACATTGGTGACATATGGTGAAGAACTGCAACCACTGCCGGAACTCCAACCAACTGTTACATTTAACGGATAATTGGTGCTGAGACCCGCCACGCTCCAATACTCACAATTGCTGACGTTAAAGATGCCCGGGTCACCTATTGAACCGAGATCCGACGCGTTTGACCGCAGGTACTGAGCAGTTACAGATACACCCTGGCTTGCAGGTGCAGAAATTGACAGTGGCGCATATACGTTTCCATTCCCAATCGGAAAGGTAAAGGTATCATCTCCGCCCTTAGTAACGGGCCCATCTACAAATGACGCATTAGAAGCATCCGAAGCAGTGGCGCCATCATAAAAAAATATGGAGCCATTATAGCTATATGATAATTGACAGTCTGCATTACGACTAAGTGGCGGTGACAGTGGCCTCACAATGCCATTGATAAAATTTGCATTCCCTTTGATAAACATAGGAGTGATGACGGTGAACGCGGCTCCGTTGAAAGTTACATCCTGGAATTCAATTCCACTCGGTCCACTGTCAATCCAGCCATCAGCCGCATTAAAAACAACACGTAATTTATCATCCTGGTTAATGGCTTGAAAAGTGGCAGGAATAAAGGAGTACGGCACACAGTAATCAGAAGGATCAAAAATTTTTATTCCGACTTCAAAGTTGCCTCCCACAGATAAAGTATGCATCTTAGCACCCGTTTGGTTTGCAATTGTTAATTCACCGTGGATCCTCAATGACCCCGTAATATTTAAAGAAACGGGATTTTGAGCACTGATCGTGACACGACCCGGCAGCAGAAGCTGGTTAGTATCTGCACTAATATCGAGAGACGCTATGGCATTGGGAATGCTTACAGTGATTACTATTTCCATTTCATTTGAAATTGTAACCGCACCTGTTCCGGTATTTTGACCGGGATAGGACGTAGCACTGACCCAGCTACTACCATTATATTTTTCCCATTTTGTTGGATCGTTCCAGTTGCCGCTGGCAATGGATCGGTAATCACCTGCAGATTGCGCTGATGTTTTGACCATGGTTACAATAAATATAACCAGGAGAAAAAAAATACATTTCATAGTTAAAGTTTTAATGAGCGATCGCACTTCGTGAAATTCCACTAGAGCAACTGCTGCAATCAGAACCTGGAGTTCGACTGGGTCCTACTTAAACGCTTGAAAAAATTTTTATTCGCAATCGCCTTGTCGCTGGAGTTCTATGGCACTGAATATTCTACGGTCATTTGCAACTGGTCAAAATAAGCGTAATAAAAATTCTTGTCAGGGAAATTTGTAAGCAAGTAAAACCCAAATGCAGGATGGTTAATCATTGTCGGGGTCCATTGATAAGGTTTTGTGATATTGTTTTCAGGATCGAAAATTCCATTAGGGCCACTTCCGCTTTGTGAATAACTCACTTCGGTTTCAATTCCCGGCCATAGATTCGCTGGATTTGCCATCTCTACACCATATGGTAGCCAGCCTTCGTAAGGGTCAGGTTGGGGAGCGAGTAAGTGAACAAAGCAATCTTTAACTTGGGAACCACCCGTTTTAAATCGTCTAACCCTTGCAGTTATGTTGTGAATTACTGCGTTTGAAGGGATTGTGAAATCAAAATCATGTAAAATAAGATAGACCCTTTGAACTTTGAGCACTTTCTTAGTAAAGGCATAAGAGTTATCGTCTGCTGCAACGTACTGCGTCCCCCACTGCGCATACTGGCTCGTAGTAAAGGGCTCCCAAGAATTGGCAGTCCTGGTCTGAGAAAGCACGAGTGTAGCGTCATTTACAATGCTGGTTTCTGTGTTTAGTGTTGACGACTTTTTAGGGACAGTCGGGGTCGTCATGCCATGGTCTTTCCGGCAACTGCTAAATGCCAAGAGAAGCAGTAATGCCAAGCCGCACGCGGTCGATTGAAATGAAGTCTGTTTCATAAAATGTCTTTTGCGACGATAAAGTAGTTTTGCATGATGAATTTCCAACCGCTGAATAGTCGAGCCAAGCAGGAATTAATGAATGCTGGATTTGGATTAATAAACGGCAGAAGAAGAAACAAAGCGAAATTTCAATCCAAGTGCTTAAGAAGATCTTAATGCGTGTTATGCGGTATCCTGCTCCTCTTTTCGCGGCTATTGCAAGGAATATTCCACGGCGACTGAAACCAGGTCATAATAAACCGTTACATCGCCCGGGCCAAGGGGTGGAGTCACGTCGATTCTCACTCCAAAAAAAGTATGATTAACAATCGCCGGAGTCCATTGGTATTGCAGGTCATGATGATATCCACCGTTATTTCCACTTCCACTTTGGGAAAAAATATATTCTGTTTCAGTGTCCGGGTAGGTTTTTCCTGGATAGGTATCCAGGTTAGTCCATTCTACACCATACCTGCACACGCCAAGATCGCAATTATACCGTTGCATTAAAGTAAGAAAATAATCCCCGATCGTTGCCTCACCTTTTTTGAATCGTCTTAACGTCAAAGTAATTTTGTTTATAGTAGCAGTATCCGGAATCGTGAATCCAAAACCCTGGAAGGACAAGCTTGCATAGGAATTTACGGTACTTAGCTTATAGGAATGAGCAAATGTGTCGTCATCGGCTGCTACGTCCGAAGCCCGGGCGTCAGGATACGCATTTAGATAATAGTCCTGCCAATTATTCAGGTTATTAAGGTATCCTGGGGTCCTTGTCTGAATCAGTATCTGGGTGTCGGCATTAACGTTAACTGGTGGCGAAGGATTCGGTTGAGACTGTGTTGCCGGGTTGTCCTGCTTTTTGCAACCGAAGATAAACGCAAGCAATAACAGGACCATAAGCCCGGATATGTTTTGAAACGAGGTGTTTTTCATAACGCAATTTTATTTTATGCAGCCAATTATTTTCGATATGAAAACGAACCTACCCAGTGAATGCCAATTTGTATACTGAATTCCGCCCTTCGTTTCGCATGCTAAATTTCCCGTTGAGAAGAATCTCTTCAAAGTATCAATTAACGAAGGATGCAGTTGGATTAACGAATGGAAGAAAAAGGTAAGCAAGGAACCGACGTCTGAATTCGTTGAGTGCCGGAACAGATCGCAAAAATCTTCTCCACGTTAATATGATATAGAAGCTCATGTCCAATTTCTTTCTATGCTTCTTCCCCTACCGGAATGGAGGGAGCAGTTCCCTATACCGAATCAATTCCTTTTTCTTCATCGGCTGCCATTTCCAATATGTAACTGATCGAAGCAACCATTCAAAAGGCCCGAACCGAAAATGCTTCAACCACCACGTACTGAAGATGCCGAGGAAAACAGCAAATACAGTCGCGACCATCACTTGTTGTATGGCCGGTACTTTAGACCAGAGATTAAAAATGACAAGATAAAATGGAATGATAATTATATCTGGCAACAGATAATGTGTGATTGCCATTCTACCAATATTCGTCAATGGTTGCAGCAATTTTCTTGTTGTATTGCTGCGAAGCAAATGCAGAATAACGGTTATATACACTATATCAATCCCCCTTTGCCAGGTAAAAAAATATTGGCTGCCTGGTGTATAAACTTAAATGAATTGGTTTTCTCCTCACCCGGTAGTATTCCAAGATTATCCCATTCGAGAAATAAAACAAACAATACTTCGATAATCGCAAAGCCTCGGAGTGTATCAAGACTTTTTTCCCGTTGTGTTTCTGTTACGAGTTGAAGAGTGGTCGGCATATTAGTCGGGGTCCATTTGGTAGCAGTGGTGAGTGGCTGTTGGCTAGTTTTGGCTAAATAAAACAATTCCAGTTTTTGAAAGACATTGTTGTCTATCATCTATTCGTTGGAATAATTCCAAACCCAGCTATTCTTCAGTTTATCTATTCTCCCCAACCCTGGAAAATCAAAATGAAAAGCATTCACGAGCATATTTTCCTGGTGAGCTAGTTCAAGCATTTTGATGCGGGATTGCTTCGCCTTTTCGTGGTCTGAATCGTAACTAGTTTCCCAATCGAGATGTTCAACATGACCGGGATGCAGGAATGTATCGGATATATAAAGCAGTTTTTTCTTTTTCGATTCTATTGCCAGGCCAATATGCCCCTGTGTATGACCCTCTGCTTTGATGGCTGTTATGCCCGGTAACACTTCAGCAAAGTCTCCTGTAATTAATTTGAGGTTATGATACTTCAATCCTTGTACATTTTTCTCAATAAAATACCTGAACACAGCAGAACGACTGAGTGCCTGTTCTGTGCTCCAGTAATTCCATTCATCTTCATGAGTTATAAATTGGGCATTTGGATAAATAAGCTTAGCATTATCATCAAAGATGCCACCAATGTGATCAGGATGAAAATGGGTGAGGATAACATGTGTGATCTCATCTTTCTTTATTCCCTGCTTCAATAGCAATTCCTGTAGAACCCCTTTGAACGGAATGGGTCTTCCGTTTATGATCACTTCTTTTTCAGAATACCCGGCACCTGTATCTATCAATACTTTTTTGTTGTCAAACTCCAGTAGCAGTGCAATAAACGGAGAGGGAATACTGTCGGGTGTTGCTCTGTATTTTACCAGCAGTTGACTTAACTCAGGTTCTGTTGCATTAGTAAAAAAATCTTTAGCCAGGTATTTAAACACAAAGTCGCGGAAAATTGTGCAACTGATTTTCCCAAACCTGAATTTAAAAACGCTTAACTCGTCCGCCAGGAAAAAATTATTTGCAAAACCAAACGGTGAGCCGGCAAATGGAAGTGCGGTAAAAATTGCCGCACTACTTCTGATGAATTTTCGTCTTTGCATAGTGTTTTTTATACTATTTCTCGCTCTTCAATTTGTTAACAATGTCTCTAGCCGCCGTATTTGTCGGATCCATTTGAAATGCTTTTTCATAATTAATCATTGCATTTTTTGTGTCTCCTTTTTTCAGTAATGCCTCGCCATAGCTATCGTACACATTGGCTGAGTTAGGATAGTTCTCCACGTTCTTCTTAAAAAATTCAAGGGCTTTGTCAGTATCATTAAAATCATTTAAAAAACGATAGCCATAATTATTTATTTTGCCCTCCGGTGGTTTCATTTTATACCCATAAATTCTTGAAAGTCTCTCGTAATAGTTTTCAAACAACGAATAAGATATTTCCGTTGGTGCTTTCCCCGCATCTGGCGGCTCTGTCTGAAACACATAATTTAACCCATCAAAAAGTGTTCTTATTGTGGCATGTCCTTCCGCCGGATAATAAGTAAACCGATAAGAAAGACCTTTCAGATTTTTTTTCAGTAGTAAAGAATCAAACTTTCTTGAGTCATTCACAATACTGCGGGATTCATTTCCTGCACTGAAAAATAGACGACAGTTTCTCTCACTGGCATTATTAATCGCTTCTTCAGCTATCTTCATATAAGCGCTTTTATTCATCCACATTGCAGGGCTGCTGGCGATATAAGCATTAAACATATCGGGATGCTGTAAAAAACTATGTATAGTCAGAAACCCACCTAACGAACAGCCAATAATAACACGATAGGGCCGTTGCTTATGATCTTTCTCTACCACAGGCATCAGTTCTTCACGGATGAACTGCAAAAATTTTTCTGCCCCTCCGCTTGTAGGATATGATGAGCTGTCTTTAGCTACGAGAGGAGTTAAATCTCTGTCACGACCGATAATATTGAATTGACCGGTTGGCGAAATCATGCTGGGCTCATTTTCAATACTAACAACCGTAATGGGAGGAAGTTCGGGGAATCGTTCACACCAATAATTTACCATCGTACAAAAGAAAAAAGAAACCCATTCACCGTCGAGAACATAGATAATTGGTGATACTGCTTCTGCATATTCAGGAAGGACCGGCGGTCTGTATACACTGTATTTTCTTTCTTCACCCAAAATCTTTGAGTGAATTGTAAAATCTTTAATGTCTGGCTTTGCTGTACTATATCGCGATTGCGCTTTTATTTGCAGTGAGAAACCGCTGCAGCTAATGGTCAGAAGAAACAGAAACATCTTACTTTTCATAACAATTAATTTTTAGTTTAATGCCCGTAATGATTATTGATCGTTCGCTACGGCTGCCGGGATGCAGTTTTCAGAGATTCGGTGACAAAAAGAAATAATCTTTAGGGATTACTTTGAGGGCGGGCCGCAAGTTCAATGCATCAAATTCACGTTAATTTAATATAACTAAAACGGATTTGCAAGAGCAACCGCTTGTCCCTGATCAAGAAAGATGTTTTTTCAACAGGATAGCGGGAGTTGAGTTACAATTGGGAGGAGAAAAGGCTCAGTGAAGAGCTATGACCCTATGACCCTGAATAAATATTCATAAACTCTTCTTTCCGCTGTTTTGATACAGCAAGCGCGGCGCCATTTGACATGATCAATTGCCCCCCTTCTCCACGAACATACTTTTGAATTTCCTGCAGGTTAACGAGATAAGATTTGTGAATGCGAAAGAAGTTATATTCACTCAACAAGTCTTCATACTCCTTTAAATTCCTGGAAGTAATTATTTTTTCCGGTTGCTTCAAAAAAAACCAGGTATAAGGTCCGTTGCTTTCACAATATATAATGTCACTAACCTTTACAAATAACAATCCTTCAAGAGTGGGCAGCGCAATTCTGTGGTTATTTTGTGAGTTGCTCTTTATGTTGTTCATCAGCGCCTCCAGGTTCTTGTTCATATATTCGCGATTCAAGCGTTTCTCGGCTTTTGCAATGGCTATTTGGAGCTCGGCAATATCAATGGGTTTGAGCAAATAGTCAATCGCACAGAATTTAATTGCCCGGAGGGCATAATGATCAAAGGCGGTGGTAAAGATCAATTCGAAATTTATTTCGGGAAGCAGTTCCAGGATTTCAAAAGAACTTTCGGACTGTAATTCAATGTCCAAAAAAACAATTTGCGGCTTTAGCTCGGAAATTGCCCCAAGGCCGGTTTTAACCGTATCGGCCTCGCCAACAACATCTATTTGAGGACAATGCTCGTGAAGCATTTGCAGCAAAGTGCTTCGGCTGTACTTTTCATCTTCTATAATTACGGTGCGAATCATAGGCGCTTCATTTTTCGATCATTAAAAAGCCGCGTTTCATTCGTCTTCCTTCACTGGAATTGTTATTGTAACCCTGGTTCCCAGTGGCTGGTCTTCATCGGCCGATGTTTGTTTTTGTTCGCACAAATCCTCAATTGTTACGTCGATTTTGTAATCGAGCAATGTTGATAAAGTTGCAATCCGTTCATCTGTAACCTTGATGCCGAGCGATCTATGTTTCGAAATTTTTGCCTGCTCAATTTCCCTCGCTTTTGTTCTCCCTATGCCATTGTCCTCTATTCCGCACACCAGCATTCCGTTATTTCGTTGCACTGATAACCACAGGTCACCTTTGCCATCTTTATTCAGTAATCCGTGCAGGATCGCGTTTTCGACATAGGGCTGAATAAGCAACGGCGGTATCTGGGTATTTTCCAGGTCAATTTTTTGATCAACATCGAAGTGGTAGTCAAATTTGTGATCAAATCTCAGTTGTTCAAGTTGTATGTAGAGTTCCAGTAACTGCAACTCATTACTCAAACTCACTGTATTTTCTCTTGAATTTTCGAGAATTTTCCGAATGAGTTTCGAAAACTTTGAAAGGTAGTTAAGCGCTTCCTCCTTATCACGAACCGTAACAAAATGCTGAATGGCGTTAAGCGAATTAAATATGAAATGCGGATTCATTTGAGCACGTAAGGCTGTCATTTTTATTTCAGCGATTTGTTTGTTGACAGCGGTTTGCGCAAGTTGCTCCTTTTTGATTCTGCTTTCACGAAGCCTGAAGAAAACAGCCACCGCAACCACAAATAAAGTGACAACAAGTGTCCTGAACCACCAGGTGACCCAAAATGGTGGAGTGACTGTAAGCACAAGTTCAAATCCTGCCTCATTCCAAATACCGTCATTATTGGAGGCGACTACTTTGAGTGTATAATTACCCGGAGGCACATTGGTATAGCTAATTGTGCGGTTTGTTCCAAGCTGCACCATTTTTTTATCAAACCCGATCAGCTGGCATGCATATCGGTTTTTCTCCGGATGATCGTAATTCAGCGCGGCAAATTCAAAGGAAAAAAAATTCTGTTTATATGAAAGGCGCAGTCTTTGTAATTGTGAATAAGGACTTTCAGTAGCCAAGGGCTGGTCAAAAATCATAATGCGCTTTAAAACTACAGGTGGAATGAAAGGATTTTTTTTTAGAGAATCGGGGTGAAACATAGTGAAGCCTTTCTTGTCACAATAACAGAAGTACCCATCGTGCGTTCTATATGCAAAATGATCACCGAATTCCCATCCCTGTAACCCATCGCTCGAATCATAATTTGTAAACTGCGTCCTTGCTTCATTTAACATACTGATACCCCTGTTAGTGCCCATCCAAATTCGGTCCTTATCATCAACCATCAACTGTGCAACGTGAACATTGGGTAATCCATCTTTTTCTGAAAGGGTTGTAAAATTTCGAATGGTTTCATTAAAGCGGCACAGGCCCGACGTCGTGCCTAACCAAAGAATCCCTTTATGGTCCCTCACAATAGATGCAACATAGTTTGAGGCAAGGGAAGTCGTGTCGTTATCGACCTTGCTAAAGTTTTCAACCTTGCCGGTTTTGCGATTATAACTGATCAGGCCATAATTGCGCATTCCGAGCCAAATCACTTCCGGGTTATCTTCAAAAACTACGTTAATCTGATCA
>Ga0207674_10006361_pt1 | contig 13903 bp, 12 predicted proteins | sample KBSCornC72_FD_184303 | JGI IMG/M metagenome (GOLD analysis project Ga0207674, IMG submission 184303) | Corn rhizosphere microbial communities from Kellogg Biological Station, Michigan, USA - KBS Corn C7-2 (SPAdes) (version 2) | ecosystem: Host-associated > Plants > Roots > Rhizosphere > Soil ... | reverse complement strand
GATGTGCCGGTGGGCTGCTATCTCAGCGGCGGCATCGATTCATGCGCGGTGCTCGGGCTGGCGGCGCGTCATCACGCTCGTCCCATTCGCGCCTTCAACATCAGTTTCGATGTTCCGCGCTTCGACGAGAAAGAGGTCGCTAGAGAGATGGCGGCCAAAGCGAACGCCGAGTTCGTTACGATACCCGCCCGGCAGGATGATCTCGCGGATAACTTTGTCGACGCGATCGAACAGGCCGAGACGCTCTGCCACAATGCCCATGGCGTAGCCAAGTACCTGCTGAGTCGGGTTGTGCGCGATGCCGGATTCAAGGTCGTCGTCGGCTGCTCCCCGGTGATGCCTCTCATCAACGACAGCAAAGATAGTTTAGACGCTGTGGCGCGCGAGGCTGCCGCAGCGGGAGCGCATCGGTTATGGGCGAATGTTCTGTTCCTCAAGCCTTGCGCGTATCAGGTGTTCATGCCGTTCCTCGAGGAGCGTTTTCCCGAACTGGTGCGTAAGTATCGCGAGCGATATGCCCGCGTCGCCTACCTGCGCGGTTCGTATCCGGAAATGATCCAGGAGCGCGTTGAGAACGTCCGTAAACTTCACGGACTCGATCGTCCGAGTGAGGCTCGCGAGCCGGAACTCTGGCCGCAAGTCCGCCAGATGGGGTTATTCGGCGAGTAAAGCGGGACCCTCTGGACAGTGGTACAAATGTTCATTATGCGCAAACCCACACGCCGCGATTTTGTCGCAACCAGCTTGGCCGTACCTGCGGGACTCGCCGGTCTGATGTCCAGCCCTGAAGCTGTGGCTGCTGCCACCGGAGGTCCGGTCCTTGATATCGCCGAGTGGAGCTTCTTCTGGACCGGCGTCGAGCGCACGACCTTGCCAGGTGGGACCAGCCCCGTGGTCATCGGCAAACAAATGTATGTCGAGTATCAGATTCCCGCCAAAGTGAGGCATCCTTACCCGATCGTGCTGGTGCACGGCGGCGGCGGTCAGGGACTCGACTGGATGGGCACTCCGGACGGCCGTCGCGGCTGGGCCACAATCCTTCTTGAAGAAGGCTACAAGGTCTATGTGGTCGATCGGCCCGGCCACGGCCGCTCGCCCTATCATCCCGATCTGCACGGAGGCTGGCCCGGTCCGCAGACGCTCGAATCGATCTCGGGCTTATTCACTCCGCAGCGAGCCAATGCTCCCGCCGGCGGACGCGGTGGTTTTGGAAATTCCGCCAACGCCAAACTGCACAACCAGTGGCCGGGAACCGGCGCAGTCGGTACGCCTGAGCTGACTCAGTTGGTCGCTTCTCAGGGCGGATCCTTCGGCAACGGCATGGGTGTGATCAAGGATTCCCAGGTCGCCGTCTGGCAGAAAGCCGGCGCAGAGATGGTCAGAAAGATCGGCCCGTCCATCATCATGACCCACTCGGCCGGCGGACCATTCGGGTTTTACGTTCTCGAAGCCGAGCCAACGCTGGTGAAGGGAATTGTGGTCGTGGAAGGAGCGCAGGGATCGGCCTTCGCCGGGCAAAGCCGCTGGGGCCTGATCAACCTGCCCGTGGCCTACGATCCGCCTGTGACGGATCCTGCGCAGATCAAAACCAAGCAGGTCCAGCCCAGCGAAGCCGACGCGAAGCTTGGAATCGGTCCGTATAACGTTCAAGAAGAGCCCGCGCACAACCTCAAGAACTGGAAGGATTGCGCCATTTGCATTTACACATCGGAGGCGTCGTTCGTGCTTCCCAATCCTGGAGCGGTTGCTTACCTGAAGCAGGCCGGAGTTCACGCCGAAGAAATCCGGCTGGCCGACCAGGGCATCCACGGCAACGGCCATCTGATGATGGGCGAAAAGAATAATCGCGAAACGCTCAAGCCCATCCTCACGTGGCTGGATAAGAACGTCAACGGGCGCGCTCCGCTTCCTAAATATGCTCCCAAGAAGGGCGATGATTCGACCGCGCTGAAACTCGCGGACCAAGGGTACTTCTGGGTCGGCCAGGAAGAGAAGAAAATTCCCCAAGGAACCATGCTGGTGGGCCAGATGTTCGTGCAGTACCTGAAGCCCCAGCAGAAGCGTCATCGCTACCCTGTGGTTCTGGTGCATGGCGGCGCGGGGCAGGGCACGCATTACATGGGCATCGGCGGTAACGCCGGCTGGGCGCACTATTTCGTGCAAGCCGGTTATGACACCTACATCGTCGATCGCGTGGGGCACGGCAGGGCCATTTATCATCCCGACGCTCTAGGTCCCATCGGGCCGGTGTTCAATTACGCGAGCATCACGGCCGATTTCCTGCGGGCCGCGGTCCAGCCCAACCGGCGTTGGGCAGGAACGGGCGATGTGGGCGATCCTCTCATCGATCAGTTCCAAGCCGGACAAAATTCGACGCCCACAGATAACGCGCTGGCTCAAAGACTGTGGGCTCGCGGCGGCGGCCAGTTGCTCGACAAGATCGGTCCGGCGATGGTGATGGTCCATTCGGCCGGAGGACCGTTCAGCTGGTTGATTGCCAACGAACGTCCTGGCATGGTGAAAGCCATCATGAACGTCGAGGGCGCGAGTCCGATGTTAGCGGGGGCCTGGCCTCTTACGGCAGTTCCTTTGGCCTATGATCCACCGGCAACCGATCCGGCGCAGTTCGCCATGAGGGAAGTCGCGGCTTCGGACGGCGGCGCCGCTTATCGTATTCAAGCCGACGGTTCGGTCAAAAAGCTGAAAAACCTGCAAGGCATCCCCATCGCCTACATCGTCGCCGAGCGCTCCACGCGCCGCAGCGAACCTGTAGTCGCGTTCCTGAAGCAAGCCGGCTGCGACGCCGAAGCGCTGAACTTGAAGGAAAAGGGCATCTTCGGAAACGGCCACTTCATGATGCTCGAAAGCAACCGCAAGCAGGTATTCGAAGCTATCCGCGGGTGGCTGGAAGCTAAGGTTCCACCGAAGGCATAGTTCCGAAAGCTCATTAAAAGTCCATAAGACTCAGGCAGTTCGCGAAACGCACGACTCCGAGATCTCGTCTCCCGTTGTAGAAAGATTGGGAGGCATATTTCGGATGAAGATCAGAAACGCAATTCTAGCCGCTGCGGCGATCCTGGCCGCGGTCCCCAGCTTTGCGCAACCGCAACCCCCGTTGATGCGGCCGGCGGATCTCGACCATCTGGTCGCGCCCATCGCGCTTTACCCCGACCCGCTGCTGGCCCAGGTGTTGGCGGCTGCGACCTACTCCGATCAGCTACCCGACGCCCAACGCTGGGCGGATGACCACCACTACCTGACGGGACAAGCTCTCGCTGACGCCATTTCGAACGATCAATTGCCGTGGGATCCCAGCGTGCAAGCTCTGCTGCCGTTTCCTTCGGTCCTGGACACCATGACGAGGGACATGAACTGGACCCAGCAGCTCGGTGACGCGTTTCTCGACCAGCAGCAGGACGTGATGGACGCGGTCCAGCGCATGCGGCGGCAAGCCGCGGATTTTGGGTACTTGCGGAGTTCGGGACAAGTGGTCGTGAGCAGCGGTCCCTACATATCCATCACTCCAGTCAATCCGGGATTGATCTATGTCCCCTACTACGATCCTAGAGTGGTTTTCGTCGCGCCCCGGCGCGGTTTCGCCGTGGGCGGAGCCATCCGATTTAATTACGGCATCAACATCGGCGTGGCATTCCAGCCGTGGGGCTGGGGCTATAACCGCTTCGATTGGGGATCGCACGTGGTGATCGTCAACAACGCGCCCTGGAGGCGAACCTGGGGCAACCGGGCAACCTACGTTCATCCCTACACTGTTCGCCGAGCCCCCGCGCCGCGTCCGGCCGAGAGGCATGTTATCGAGCAGCGCAACGAACGCGAGCGTCAAGCCTACCCGACCGGGAATCGACGCGTGGAACAACATCGCGCGCCGCCGCGCGGTCGCGATGACAGGGGCAAAGGTGACGGTAAAGGTAACGACAGGCGGTAGATTGTTTTTCGAGGAGGGCGGGCTTCAGCCGGCGCGGGACTTCAGTCCCGCCTTCCTAATTTTTTAAGCCGGGTAGTCCCGAAACCGGGCCGACGTAGGCGAGCAATCGCCCAGCGGTAACAGCTCCGATCCAGCAGATCAGGGAGAGCCAGGCCAAGCCCTTCGCCGTTCCCGAAACCGGAGCTGTATCCAGTTGCGGATCGCCAAAGACTTTCTTGCGCATGATCTTGAGTATCACGATTCCGGAAAAGACGAACAGCATCTTCACGCCAAAGTCGGGATTGGTGAGCTTGGTGGTCGCATCTCCCATCAACAACGAAGTGCCGGTAATCGCATTCAACCCAAATCCCCACCACATCCACGGATAGAGGCGTTCCATCGGCTTGATCGGAATCTTAGGCGACATACCCAGCAGCCGAAGGTCGATCACGGCGTTGAATCCTGCTACCAGCGCCATCCCCATGCTGTGCAGGAACAGAATGGTGGGGTAGGGCGTTTGGAGCACCCACATGCTGAATGGCAACTGCTCGATCTTTGAAAGAAATTCCAGCATGCGCGTTTAGTCCTTGTCCCGATCTGCGCTTTTGTCAATCAAATAACCGACGATACCCATGGCCGCAACCGCTCCCAGGACCACACTCACAACCATGACGGCGATGGCCATTAGAAGGCCTTCCCGAGGAACGGCAACATACGGCCGCAGAAGATGACGCCGACCACCAGCACGAATGCGGATGCCGCGACAAACTTCGCGCGCGGCGGTGCGTCGTCTCCCGATCCTATGACCCACGGCTCATCGAAGATGGTGAAGTACAGTACGTTGATTCCAGCCAGCATCATCAGCGCCAGCTTCCAGTGGAAGACTGCGTTAGTCGTGTATTGATCCGACGCTGCCACAAAGAACAACATTCCTGTGATCAGGTTGATGCCGAATCCCAGGATTCCCCACGGCAGCAGGCGGTGCATGGCGGAAAACGAGACGCTCTTCATTACGCCAAGTACGCGGAGATCCACAATCGAGGCTATCCCGAATAGTAGACACAGGCCGATGAAGTGGAGCGTTTCGGCCATGGCCCACACCCATGTTTTGCCGACTACGAAGGTGCCTACGGCGCGCGCCAAAGGCTGACCGTTTACCTGGGCAGCCGGCGCCGGATCGCGTATTTCCGGATGCCGGATCTCGCCGCCGATATTCGCCGCCTGGGCCATAAGGCCGAAGGTGACCAGGGAAAAGAATGCTACGGCCGCCAGGTTCGCGCGCGAAAAACGCGCCATGCGGCGGAATTGCCATAGTCCCAGCCAGGCGAACGCACCGGTAAGCTCCATGAACGCTAACGCCAACAGAGCCGCACCTTCGTGCCGCTCAATCATGTCCTTGGATACGCCGGGATCGGCACAAGGAGCCTTGCCTTGCCCCTTGCAGATCATTTCCTGCGCTGCATTACCGCTCATGTAAGTGGGCAGCGCCAGCAGTGCGATTCCCAGAAAAACCACCAGGCTGGCCTTCTTCAGATCATCACTCTTTCCCATTAATGCCAGCAGGAACAGCCCGATCCCGATGATCATGCCGACCGTCGGGAAATGATTGAGTAATAAATGTATGTGGGCCAAATTCATAGATGACTCATATGTGACTCTGAAGACGCGCGCGAGGCTGCTCGATGCTCACGATGTGCGAAGTTTCTATGCTATCTCGCCGAGCAAACCGAAGGGTTCCATTTGGACCCATCCGGCTCCTTCTTGAAATGGGTGCTGGTGAGAAACTGCTGCTGAAGGTTCTGTGGATCGTCCACGATCGTGCTGACGATCAGCAGTGTTTCGCCATCCGGTTCCGTCACCTTGTCGAAATTTTCGGTGAGGACGGTATTCGCGCTGTAGGGAACTCCGTTCTTCCGCAGGTAGCCGGGCTTCATGCGGGTCGTTACCAGATGGAGCGAGCCTGGCCGAACCGGTTGCGGACCCTTGGCCGCTTCGGGGCCGCCCGTGAGTCCGGCGCCTCCGCCCGGCAGACCGAATACGCCCCGTCCGCCGCGACCCAGACCTTCCCAGGATGCGACGGTGTAGCCTTGATAGCCCGCATCGCCAGATGCCGGCGGGGTCCCGCCGAAATGCAGCAAGCGGGTCTGTGTTCCGGCGTCCAGATCGATTTTTAAGGTGTTATCGTCCTGCCATTCGATATGCAGTCGGCCGGGAACGCGCATGATCGCCGCGGCTCCGTACGCCTTGCATTGCTCGCCCGCAGCTTCGTCCTTGGACGGATCCCAGGCGTTCGCAGCCTGCTTCCCCTGGTTGTTCAGAGGAACGCTGGCAGTGTCGCCCTTGGCTGGAGTCACCATGCGATACAGCCAGTCTTCGGTTACCAGGGATACCCAGTAGCCGGTGATGTCGATCGGCGCCGCTGCGCGTGGAACAGCGGGAGCAGGCGGTGCGCCGCCCTTACCTTGCCCGCCTCCCTTGCCTTGACCTCCTCCACCGCCGCCCTGCGCGGAGATGAACATTGGAATCGTGAGGGAAATCGCTAACGCCATCACGGACAGCCATGGTCTCGTACGAGTAGTCTGTTTCATTCCCTCACCTGCGGAGTTGGTCAAATGTGAAGCCGTTTAGTTAAACGTCTGGTTGCCGACCGGCCACGTCCAGCCATCCGACGGCCGGGTGATGGTCCGCATCCGCAGCCGATAATCCTCTGCGTTACGGCCAGGGCTTCCGGTGACCTTAACTTTGTCGCCGACCTTCAGCGATCCAGTCCGTACGCCCTGCTGGGCCAGTTGCCCGGCTGCGCCCCATTCGATCGACCAACGGATGGGCTCGCCCGTCTTGGGATCCTTCTTGCTCGCGTCTTCAACGTGAACGAAGGAATGAGGATTCCGCACCAGGAACGCCACCAGAGTGCCTTCCACCGTCACCGGCGTAGCGTCTTCCAGATAGGTTCCCGCAAAAGAGTGATGCGCCGAAACCGGCGATCCAATAAGCATGATGCCGACCGTCGCGGTGATCAGCGCGAGCCTCGTTTTCATCAAGATAACCCTCCACTTTCCGTGTAATCCAACAAATCCTCTACCTCGAAGCCTAGCATGAGACCGGCGCTACTTTTTCGCCGATGACAGGCTCTTAAATACTGCCTCTACAAACATATCCGTAGTCCAGGCACCCGTGGTTGAGCCGTACCGCCCATCGTATTCGAAGGTCGGCTTCGCGTCTTTGACCTGCTGCAAGGTCTTCCCGCTCTTGATCATGTTCTGCACCCGGTCCCGAATGATGGTCACCATGTCGCGATACTCCAGAACGTCGTGCTCATCGGTGAGCCGGCCATGCCCGGGGATCACGTAGGTTCCGCCTTCTTGTTCGTGCTTGGGAATGGTGATATCCAGCACCACATTGAGTGCTTTGATCACGCCCTGAATATTGCCGCCCTTATCGACGTTGATCACCGGGAAACTATTCATGTTGAAGATGTCGCCGGTGGCGATGACGTCGGAGCGGCGGAAGAACACCATGCTGTCGCCGTTGGTGTGCGCTGCCGGCTCGAACATCACGATTACCGGTTCTTCGTTAAAAAATATTTCTTTCTGGCCCTGGAAATACGTGGTGGTGGGCAAAAGGTCGGCATTTGTATCGGCCTTGCCTTCGCCGCCCTCGCTCATCGCGCGCAACACATTCTCGTGCGCGACGATAGTTGCGCCGTTGTCGAACGCGACCGCGCCCAGATTTCCACCGATCACCGGCGCGCCGGCTCGGGAGATCTTGGCGTTTCCGCCGGTGTGATCCGGATCGGCGCTGGTATTGACGACGTAGCGGATCGGCTTGCTGGTCAGCTTGCGGATCTCGGCCACGATCTTGTCGGAAACTTCTTCATACTGCGTATCCACCACCAAGGCACCCGAATCGCCGATCTGCACGGCCGTGTTCCCTCCCGGCCCCACAATCATATAGACGTTGCCCTGAACTTTAAGGGTATGGACTTCGGCGTTCGCCAGCGCGGGATTCTGCGGCCGGGCCGCGGGAGGAGCGGGAGCGGCCTGCTTCCCGCCGCCACCCTTGCCTTTTCCTTGCGCGTGGGCGACATCGGCCGGGACGAAGGTAATCAGAAAAGCCGAGGCGGCCAACATTATTACTACCGAGAGCTTCCATCTCATGGGTTGCCTCACTTGGCTGCCTTCATCTTCTTGGTGTATTCCGGATACATGGTCTCAGCTCCGCCCAACGCCGCGTCCACCGGAATCTTATATTTGTCGGCGAACTCGTGCAGGAACGGATTCTCGCCAGGCATGTAGCTGGGCACTTTGGTCAGGTCCGAGTTCGGCAGTTCCTCGACATACTCGCAAGGCCATAGCCAGTTGCCGCCCGAATTGTTATTGAGCACGTAGTCTTCGCTCTTGATCAGGGGCTCGGTCAGATACACCGGATCGGTAACGACGCTCACGTGCGTCAGGTGATTGTCGTGCCGGATGAAATGCTCCACCAGGGTGATTCTATCGCTGGACGGGATCCCGTTTCGCCGATGCCAGCCCTGCTTAATGTGGGTAGTGTAAACCGTCAGGATGTTGCCTTCCCACTTGCCGGTCGAAAAACCCATCCAGGTGTGCGCGGCATACTCGGGCGGATGCGGGCGGCCGTCCATATAAATGGTTCGATTCTGCTCGTAGGTGCTGGTGTATTGCCGGATAGCGATCAAATCCTGGGTTTGCGGATCGCGCTCTTCCCAGATGCGCAACGCCAGCGGACCGCGATAGATGTAAGCCGCGGTATGCACCTGGCATTGATGTTCGGGAAGCCCAAGGCGATCCGGATCCCAGCTCAAAGCCCACTGCCGGGCAGCGGCGTTGATGGGAATTCCCAAATAGTCCACCAGTTCAGGACCGGGAATGCGCTCAGGCTGATCCTCCTGATACTGGGGATTCCAAGTGCCGGACAAATCCACCTGAGCGTACGCTGGGGCGGTCATCAGAGCCGAACAAAACAAAGCAACAGGGCCTAAGATCTTGGCATGGTTCAGGATGCCCACACTACCTCCCAGCGAACGTACCCGAATCGGTCACAGTAACACTACAATTCTATGCTAGTCAAGGCGTCACGCCGTGCCATTTGGATACATGGGTTTCCAAATTTTGCCGCCGCTTAGCCGCTAATTTTCGGTTGGAACGCGATCCAGATCGTCGATGACCAGGATCGGCGGGTGTTAGGGTTGCCCCCAATTGCAGTCAGGCCCCTCTCTGAAAGCGGCGGAAAAGTAATCGGCCTATCGAACAAGCGCCGAGTACTCGGGATGCCGCCGAATATAGGCAGCGACGTAAGAACAGACCGGCACAACCTTTAGTCCACGCCCCGCCGCGAAGTCGAGCGCGGCCTGCGATAACTCGCCTGCGATTCCTCGGCCCCGGGAGTCCGAAGGCACCTCGACATGGAGTAGAAACATCGAATCTGCATGCAGGCGGTACCGCAAGACGGCTAAACCGCCGTTAACCGCAACTTCAAATTGACTTAATGGTTCGTTGTTCGTGATCGTCATGCTGCTCGTGTACATCGTAGCTGGCGGCGCCGGGTCTAAGACAACACATGTCTTGGGCCTGTCACAGATAACTCATCGTCCCTAAACAATGGTTGAAAAGAGATCGAACGACCCACCCGCATTGCTCTTGTATGACATCAGGGCCCGCACATGCCTCAAGGAAATACATCTCGAACCCTCACAGCTGAACGTCCTGTTCGGCATCTACTCCGCCTAATCCTAGCCCTGTCGATGCGTTTTATTCCGGTTTCAGAATGATGACGCCCAATGGAGGCAAAGTAACTCGTCCGCGCGCTGGCTGCCCATGCGATGCGACGTCCTCAGACTGCAAGCAGCCGCTGTTGCCGATGTTGCCACCGCCGAACATTTCCGCGTCGCTATTGAAAACCTCGCGATAGCGGCCGTGGCGAGGCAGGCCGATGGTGTATAGTTCGCGCGGCACCGGAGTGAAGTTGCAGCAGAACACAAGGAAGTCCTCGCGATTCTGCGCGTAGCGCGCGAAGCTGATCACGCTTGCTTCGGCGTCCCGAAAATCGATCCACTCAAAGCCTCGAAACTCGTCGTCCACTTGATACAGTGCCGGCTCCTGGCGATACAGCCGGTTCAGCTCGCGCACCATGGTCAGAAGCTTATGGTGGACGGGAAACTGAAGCAGCCACCACGGCAGTCCCTCATCGTGATTCCATTCCGAAGTTTGCCCGAACTCGGTACCCATGAAGAGCAGTTTCTTTCCAGGGTGGCCGAACATGTACGCCAGAAACGCCCGTACATTCGCGAACCGCTGCCACTCGTCGCCAGGCATCTTCGAAATCAGCGAACCCTTGCCGTGCACCACCTCGTCGTGCGAAATCGGCAGCACGAAGTTTTCGGTGAAGGCGTACAGCATGCTGAAGGTGATGTTGTGCTGATGGAACTTGCGGAAGACCGGCTCCTTCGAAAAGTACTCCAGCGTGTCGTGCATCCAGCCCATATTCCACTTCATGGTGAAGCCGAGACCATTGAGGTAGGTGGGTCTGGAAACACCCGGCCACGCTGTGGACTCTTCGGCCATGGTGACGGCGCCGGGGACCTGGTGCGCCAGCTCATTGAAGCGCTTCAGAAAATCGATGGCTTCCAGATTTTCGCGGCCCCCGAAACGGTTGGGGATCCACTCGCCTGCATTGCGCGAATAATCCAGGTACAACATGGACGCGACGGCATCCACGCGCAGGCCGTCGATATGGAACTCCTTCAGCCAGTACAGCGCGTTCGAGAGCAGGAACTCGCGAACCTCATTGCGCCCGTAGTTGAAAATCAGCGTGCCCCAATCGCGATGCTCGCCCAGGCGGGGGTCCTCGTGCTCGTAAAGCGCCGTACCGTCGAAGCGGGCAAGACCATGCGGATCGCGCGGAAAATGTCCTGGCACCCAATCGAGCAGGATCGCCAGCCCAGCTTGGTGACATCGATCGATGAAGTAGCGGAAATCGTCAGGCGTGCCAAACCGCGACGTGGGAGCGAAGAATCCGATTACCTGGTAGCCCCACGATCCAGAGAACGGATGCTCCATGACGGGAAGGAGTTCCAAGTGCGTGAAACCGTTCTCAATCGCATAGGCCGGAAGCTTGTCGGCCAGCTCACGATAGGTCAGCCACTCGTTCAAAGGACCGCGCAGCCAGGATTCCAGATGCACTTCGTAGATCGAGACCGGCTCCCGCAGCCAGTTCCGCGCAGCTCGATGCTCCATCCATGCTGCGTCGTTCCATTCATAATTCGAAAGCGGCCACACGATGGAGGCGGTCTTGGGCGGCACCTCCGCGAAGAAACCGTATGGATCGCTGTGATCCTGCTCGCGGCCGTCGGGCGTGAGGATGGAATACTTGTAGTGCGCGCCCACTCCCAGGCCAGGCAGAAAGATTTCCCAGATGCCGCCGTCGCGGAGACGCATGGGATGCCGCGTGCGATCCCAACCATTGTGATCGCCGGTAACGCTCACCACCTCGGCGTTGGGAGCCCACACCGCGAAGCGCACGCCTGGGACGCCTTCGCAAACGGCCGCGTGCGCGCCGAGCGTTCCATAGCTTTCGTAATTCGTGCCCTCGCCATGCAGGTGCAATTCGAACGAAGTCAGCAGGGGAGGGAAGCGATAGGGATCGTCGATTTCCTGCACTTCACCCGAGTGGAGCGTGATGCGGAGGCGGTAATCCGTCGCTTCAGTCTTGGCGATGAACAACCCAGCCGGAGCGCGCTTCATCGGAATGACGTCCGCACCGGCGAGCACTTCGGCGTCCTGCGCCTGCGGAAGCCACGCCCGGATCTGCCCTTTATGAGGTCCCAGGAAAGAGAATGGATCGCGATGACGGCCCTCTACAATGAGCTCAGGCTGGGCCGCGGGCATTTATCATAAGTCCTGGCCGCTATTATTACAGGAATGACGCGGGCCGAACTTCACCTTCATCTGGAAGGAGCTATCGAGCCGGAAACATTGAAGGAACTGGATCCGGCGCTAACAGACGAGGAGATCCGCTCGGCACACTCTTATACCGATTTCGCCGGCTTCATCCAAAGCTACGTCTGGGTCAATCGCAAGCTGCGCGGTCCGGCGGATTACGCGCTCGTGGCACGCGGGCTGTTCGAGCGTCTGGCCGCGCAAAACATCTCCTACGCCGAAGTTACTCTGTCCGCCGGCGTGATTCTGTGGAAAAAACAGGATCTTAACGCGATCTTCGATGTGCTGGTCGGCGAAGCCACCCGGAGTCCCATTCCGATTCGCTGGATTGTGGACGCTGTCCGCCAGTTCGGAGCCGAAGCCGCCGAGCCCGTCTTCGATTTCGCCGCGGAACGAATGTGCGACGGAGTGGTCGGGATCGGCATAGGAGGCTTTGAAGCTGAGGGACCCGCTCTCTGGTTTCGCGATCTGTACGCTAAGGCTCGCGATCGTGGACTGCGGCTTACGTGTCACGCCGGAGAGACAACCGGCGCGCAAAGCGTCTGGGATGCGATCGAGATTGGAGCGGAACGAATCGGCCACGGCATCCGCGCGATCCACGATGCGAAGCTGCTGGCGCATCTTCGGGATCACAATATTCCGCTCGAAATCTGCATTAGCAGTAATGTGCGTACGGGCGCGGTGGCGTCGCTGGCGGAGCATCCGGTGCGGAAGTTATTCGATGCAGGCGTGCCGATTATCCTGAACACCGACGATCCGGCTCTGTTCGAATGCACTCTGGATTCCGAGTACGAACTGGCTCAGCACGTTTTCGGATTCACGCCACAAGAACTAACCGCGATCGCGGGCAACAGCCTGAAGTATGCCTTCAGCGCTGCGACATCTTTTGGTCCTGCAGGGCCTTGACGGTCGCTTCGAGCTCCGCTACTCGCCGGGCGAGTTCATCGACTAGTTGCCCCTGGGGATCGGGAAGATTGCCATGCTCCAGCGCGTCGGTTGGATCCAGATTGCCGACGACGCGTCCTGGAATCCCGACCACCGTAGACCGATCCGGCACAGGTCGCACCACGACGGAGCCCGCGCCAACCTTCGAGAAATCGCCGATACGGATGTTTCCCAGAATCTTCGCGCCCGTGCCGACGACCACTCCGTTGCCCAACGTCGGGTGACGCTTGCCTGTCACCTTGCCGGTGCCGCCGAGCGTGACGCCCTGGTAGAGCAGCACATCGTCGCCGATCTCGGTGGTCTCGCCGATCACTACACCCATACCGTGGTCGATGAAGAACCGGCGTCCGATTTTCGCGCCGGGGTGAATCTCAATCCCGGTGAAAAAGCGACTAACTTGTGAAATAAGCCGTGGGAAGAAAGGCACATTAGCCTTGTAGAGACGGTGGGCCACCCGGTGCAACAGCACGGCGTGTAAACTGGGATAGAGCATCACCTCAAAGACATTGCGTGCTGCCGGGTCACGATGGAAAACACTCTGGATATCTTCTCGCAAACGCTCGAACATTTTTAATCCTTCCGCTTAAGAAGCTCGCCACGGGCCGCTTTCTGGGTTTCCGTGAGGATGCCACGCAATATATTCATTTCCGCTCGACTGACCGAGCTGCGCCCGTACAACCGACGCAGGCGCGCCATCAAGTGCCGTGGTTTTTCCGGATCGAGAAATTCGATGGCCACCAGGGTTTGCTCCAGGTGTTCATAGAACCGCTCCAGCTCGTCCATGGTGGCCAGTTCGCCACTTTTGGTCGACGCAACTTCATCCTTCTCGACCTTGCTCGGCTGGCCTTCAGCAGCCAGCCAGGCCATGCGCACCTCGTAACTCAGCACCTGCACCGCTGCCCCGAGGTTCAGCGAGCTGAACTCAGGGTCTGATGGGATGTGCACGTGATAATGACATCGCTGCAGCTCTTCATTGGTCAGGCCGGAGTCTTCGCGACCGAAGACCAGGGCGATTTCAGCGCCACCGGCCGCCTCTTCCACCACTTTGGTCCCGCATTCACGCGGATCCAGCAGTGGCCAC
>Ga0207674_10006355_pt1 | contig 13910 bp, 6 predicted proteins | sample KBSCornC72_FD_184303 | JGI IMG/M metagenome (GOLD analysis project Ga0207674, IMG submission 184303) | Corn rhizosphere microbial communities from Kellogg Biological Station, Michigan, USA - KBS Corn C7-2 (SPAdes) (version 2) | ecosystem: Host-associated > Plants > Roots > Rhizosphere > Soil ... | reverse complement strand
TACGTCGCGTTGCGCTGGCTGCTCGAGGGCGTCACGCGGTTCGTCGCGAACGACCTCGGCGCGGTCAACGGCCATTACATGAAGACGTTCGGCCAGGATCTGCACCGCTATCTCGAGACCGTGAACCCGGACTTCAGCGGGCGGCTCGACCGCCTGCTCCAGGGCGCACCGAAATTCGGGCTCAACGGGCTCGAAGTGTGGGACCGGATCGCCTTCGAGAACATCCCGATCCCCGGCAATGCATTCGACCTGATCACGTCGGTGTCCGTGCTCGAGCACGTCATGCAGCCGGACGCCGTGGTGCGACGCATGGCCGAGCTCCTGAAAGACGGCGGTCACGCTCTCCATGGCGTCGACCTGCGCGATCATCAGAGCTTCTGGGATCCGCTGCACTTCCTCACCATGTCGGAGGGCGACTACGCCAAGATCAACACCGAGAACCGGCTGCGGTTGTCGGACTGGCTCGGGTTGTTCGACCGGCACGGTTTCGAACTGATCGACCAGCGATACGCCGCGCTTGCCGCCGACGAGATCGCCCGCGGCGTGCCGATCGCGGAAGCGGGCAATAGATACTACCAGAGCTACGACGAGGTCGTGCCGTGGGTGAACGAGGCGATGCGCGCGCAGTTCGTGCCGCCGTACAGCTCCAAGGAGCTTCGCGACCTGTCGGTCACCAGCATTTTGGTGCTGTTCCGCAAACGCGGATAGTTTAAGGCGCCGCCCTCACCTGTCGCCCAGCGTCTCTTCGATCAGCTTGACCCACTCCGTCATGAAGCGATCGTGATTGAACACGTCCATCGCGGTTTGGCGCGCCGCAATCGACATCCTCTCGCGCATTCCGGGGTCGCGGCAAACAGTCTTGCAGAACTCCGCCAGTTCCCCGGCCGACGATGAGTAGAAGCCGTTGACGCCGTTGCGGATGAAGCGCGACACGTCGTGATTGTCGAGACTGACCGGGATGACACCGCGCAGCATCGCCTCGGTGCGCGAGCGCGGCATCGGCGAGCGCAGCGTGGTGTTGAGATAGACCTTGTGCCGGCCGAGATGATCCAGCCAGTTGCGGAACGCGAAATCGGAAAATCGCGGGTCCGAGCGCGGCACCGGCGCCGTCGATACATGCTTGTGGGAAGAAATCTTCAACCCGCCGGCTTCGAGAATGTCGAGCGCCTCGCGCAACGCATGCGCGCCGCGATAGTGCGGCCGGTGCGCGTCGACCCCGTGATGGACGACGTCAAGCTCGTGCGTGCCGTCGGTGAATTCCTGCGGATCGAGGCCGTGCCAGATCACGCGCGAGCGGTGAAACCGCCACTCGTCTGCGGCCTGGTGGGAATTGACCACGACATTCACCTGCGCCAGCGTGCGGCGCAGTTCGTCCGCTTCCGACTGATAAACCTCGAACCGGGGGATGGCGTCGGGATTGGCCGCATACTGTCCGACGAACGGAACGGTGCCGTGACACACCGCGACCATCGGCAGCTTGATGTTCTCCATGAACCAGCGGAACGTATCGCCCCACTCGGCGCCGAGCACGCCGTTGCTGAGGTCGGGGCACAACACGTTCTCGTCGAAATGGACGATCGCCATGTCGAAGGCGGACGGATCGACGCTTTCGGCCGGGACGAGCCTGACATTCGGGCGCAGCGGCCGCTGGTCATAGCTCCAGTCGTTGGTGAATCCCGTTCCGGTTCCGGTCAGCAGCGTGAAGTCGAACGGCAGCTTGTAGATTTCGCGCTGATGCGGAACGTGCCAGCGGTGCGTGAGGATACGGTAGCGCCGCTTCTGCTTGCGCAGATAGGGAATCAGCGGCGCGATCGCGCGCTTCGGTTCGCGAATGTCGTTGCGCAGGGACTCGAGCGCGGGCGACGTCTCGCCGATTTCGTCGGCCCACGACACGATGCGGTCGGCCGTGTCGACATACCAGCGCCGCGCCGCGGTGCGGATGAAGGGATGCTTGTTGACCAGATAGCGGAAGTTCTCCGCCGAGCCCTTCACCTTGTCGGCCGCGGCCGTCGAGCTTTCATGCGTCAAATGAATTGAAAACGCATGCGACGTATAGCGGATCGTGCCTTTCGCGGCGTAGATGCGCGCGCCGATATCGACATCTTCCCAGCCGTAGCCGGATTCCGGCTTGCGCGAATAGGACAGCATCGGATCGAAAACACCGTGCTTGTCGAGCCAGCGCTTCTTGATCGAGAAGTTCCGCGTCACGGTGTTGACGAACGCATTCTCGAGCTGCTCGTCCTGCATGGTGGAGCGCGGCAGAATCTGGTTTCGTTCCCGCTCCAGGCGCTTCACCAGGGCAAGGCCGTCTTCACCGTAAGTCTCGATGTTGTAGGGGCCGACGACCGCGTCCGTGTCCGGCAGCCGATGCTCGGCGATATGCGCGCGGATGAAGTCCCTGTTGATGAGACAGTCGGAGTCGATCACGATGTAAATGTCGGCGGCGCACGCCGCGATGCCGGCATTGCGCGAGAGGCAATTGCCGACGTTCTCGGGATTGCGGATGATGCGGATCGCCACGTTCGGCGGCGTGCCGGCGCGCATGCGCTCGACCCGGCGCTCAAATTTCGCGAAAGCATCGGCCGGCGAGCAATCGTCCACGATGACGACCGTGACCGGCCCCGCATAGGTCTGCCGATAGATCGCCTCGAGGAACGCTTCGATATGTTCGGCATCGCGATACACGATGGTGACGATCGCGGCGTGCGCGACATCGTCCTGGACGCGCGTGACCATGTCGGCCGGATGAAAGGCGCGCGCGGCGATTTCGAGGCCCGTCGGCTGCGCGGCGCTGATCTGCAGAAAATAGCGCCGGCCGCTTTCGAACGGGATGCCGCCGAGGTCCCACTCGACCGCGGATGACTTCGATTGGAAACGGCCTGTACGGGTCGCCAGCGGCGGCTCGGTCAGATTCCTGGAAATCGCGAGCGATACCGGGACTTCAGTGGCAGAACCCTCCACCGAGACTCTGAGGCCCTGGATCGAATGCCCCGGCGACACGATCGGGATCACGAAATCCGCGCCGGATTTCTGATCGATGCGGAAGCGCAACGCCGGACGTTCCGATGGCGGCGCCCCCATGTCGAGCGGCGTGCCTTCGCCGCCAAGCAAGAACATCATCCCGACCGGCGAGACCCAGGTCGGCTGGTCGAGAGCACGATTGCGCGCCACCTGCTCGCGGAACGCATCGAGCTGCGACTGCACGAACCGCAGGAACGGAGTGCCGAGCATCGGCACGCCGCGCGCGCGCAGCGTCGCGCGCACCTTGCCGGGCGAATAGTTCGCGTATGGCTGCGCGCCTTCGGCTTCGCCGATCAGCAGGAAATGCTTGAGCGGCGATGCGCCGCCGAGGCGTTCGCTGTTGCGTTCGCGATAGAATGCGTCGTCGAACATCGCGGCGCGCCGAATACGCTCGATCGGTTCGTCGAGCTGCGAATTGCCCGAACCGTCACCTGCGGCGAGCATCGCCTGGATACGCGCCGAGGGCGTCGCGGCCTGGGCGTCGAAGAACGGATTCGGCAAGCGGCCTTCGGTCGCGCCGAAACGCAGGTAATGCGCCAGCGGATTGATTCCGGTCGCCGCAACGTCCGGATAGGTCGCGCGGTACCACCGCGTATCGAAGACCGGGCCGGGGCTGCGCCCCTCGGCGGCGCCGCTGCGGATGAAGTGCGCGAGCGCATTGTCGCCGGTCGCCGCGATGTCGGGATTGGAAGCGAGATACCACTTCGCGTCGAAGAACGGGTTCGGGTCGCGCCCTTCGGCCGCTCCCGCGCGGATGAAATGAACCAGCGGATTGATCTGCGCGGCGGCGACGTCGGGATTAACCGCGAGGTACCAACTGGTATCGAACAGCGGATTCGGATCGCGCCCGTCGGCCGCTCCATTGAGCAGGAAATGCAGCAGCGGATTGACCGCGGCTGCCGCCACGTCGGGGTAAGTCGTGAGATACCAGCCGCTGTCGAACAGGCCCGAGGAGGCAAGCAGTCTGCTGTCCCGCCTGAGCCGGATTCGGCCGATCAGCCCGCGAAGGCGTCGCATGCTCAACCGGCCCGCGCCAGACCGGCGGGGTGATCCCGTGTGGGTCCCGCCATTCGACCCGTCCCCGATGGCAATGCCTTCCTGCAATACATCATTCCTACGCGATCCGTTTCGCGAATGGCCCGCCCAAGTGCGCTAGAGATCCCGTGAAGCGTTGGAGTGAGGGCTTTGCCACCGATGACCCGGACGGCGGTCGCTTGATGCAGCGCATAGCAGATTTTGACGCACTGCCATATCGAAACATCGTGACCGCAAGACGCTCACGGATCAGGTGAATCTCCCCGACACCAGGCATTTGCGGAGTTCCCGCGCCGCCTGGGAGGCGGCCGGTCAAAGCGGCGCCCGCCCTTGACGCGCTGTTGCGGCGCGGCAATAGATGCGCCCTCGCGGAGACCCTGATGCCGGCCATCGATCTTGTCGACGTAAGCGTCGACTTCCCCATCTATACGGCGCAAACGCGTTCGATCCGCACCGATCTCATGCGTCGCATCGGGGGACGCATCGAACATAACGCGCACAAGCACACTACGGTCGTGCAGGCGTTACGCCACGTCAGCCTGTCATTGCGCCCCGGCGACCGCCTCGGCCTGATCGGGCCGAACGGTGCCGGCAAATCGACGCTGCTGCGCGTCATGTCCGGCGTCTATGAGCCGCCCGGCGGCGCCGTACGCATCGAGGGCAAGGTATCTGCCCTGGTGGACATCACGCTCGGCTTCGACTCCGAGCTCAGCGGCTACGACAACATCATCCTGCGCAGCGTCGTGCTCGGTGCGACGATCGCGCAGGCGCGCGAACGCGCGCCCGACATCGCGGAATTCTCCGAGCTTGGAGAGTTCCTGACGCTGCCGATCCGCACCTATTCGGCTGGCATGATCACGCGCCTCGCCTTCGCGATCTCGACCGCGGTGCAGCCCGATATTCTTCTGCTCGACGAAATGGTCGCGGCCGGCGACGCCCATTTCTCCAAAAAGGCACGCGAACGCACGCTCGCGATGGCCGAAAGCGCGAGCATCCTGGTGCTCGCCATTCACGACTCGACGACGCTGCGCAGCTTCTGCGACAAGGCCGCCGTGCTGCGCTCGGGCGAGATCGCCGACATCGGCCCGATCGACGAGGTCTTGACGCGCTACGAAGCAAGCGCTGCGGCCTGATCATGACACAGGTCCGGGACGAACGGCTGGCAGGGCAATTGAGCGAACTCGAGCGCGCGCAGATGCCGCAGCGGACGTCCTATTGGACGGGGTTCATGCGGGACCTCGCCGAAAGCTTCGAGCGCTGGCAGCTTTGGTGGCTGCTCGGATACAACGACGTGCGCCAGCGCTACCGCCGCTCGCGCGTCGGGCAGCTCTGGATCACGATCTCGATGGGCATCTTCGTGATCGCCATCGGACCGGTCTACGCGCTCCTGTTCAACACCGAATTGAAGGAGTTCCTTCCCTATCTGACGGTCAACATCGTCGTCTGGGGCTTCATCTCGTCGATGATCAACGACGCCTGCACGGCGTTCATCCAGAGCGACGGCTATATCCGCCAGGAGCGGCTGCCAAAGATCGGCTTCCTGTACCGCATTCTGGTGCGCAATTTGCTTATCCTCGGGCACAACGCGCTGTTGATCCCGCTGGTGTTTATCGCGTTCGGAAAGTCCGTGGATCCGGTGGCACTCCTGGCGATTCCCGGATTGATCATCGTGACCGTCAATTGCCTGCTGATGGCGCTGTTCCTCGCGACCATCTGCTCGCGCTTCCGCGACTTTCCGCAAATCGTGTCGAACGTGGTGCAGGTCGCGTTCTTCCTGACGCCGATCTTCTGGCAGAAAAAGCAAATCCTCGCCGACTACCACTTCGTGGTCGATTTCAATCCGTTCGCCAGCCTGCTCAGCGTCGTGTCCTCACCGATCCTCGGCAAGGTACCGACGATGTTCGAATATGGGATGTGCCTGGTGATGACGCTCGTGGTCGGGCTCGTCGCAGTCCCGTTCTTCGCGCGTTACCGCGCGCGCATCGTCTACTGGCTGTAAAGTCCAAAGCGCAGGCAACCTGGAAATGCGCGGCGGAACGCGCGCGACTGGCCTCTGTTCAGCACGCGTCATTACCGGACGGCGCCGCAGCCCCGTCCATCGCGGCCAGGGCTCGCTCTTTGTATCCATGCCACACCTTGCCCACGCGGGGCGGAAACGCAGGTGCGGGTGAACTGTTTTCGAGAGACAGATTGGGATTGAAGAAGGGGTCACTCGCCAACTGCTCTCGCCAGCGGCGCGCCATATATCCGGTCTCCTGCCGGAATCTCTCGAGCTGAGAAGCAACGAGATCCGAACCGCGACTCTTCGATTCCAGGTGGTAAAGTTCAGCATGCGGCGTGTAGATGATCCTGTATCCGGCGATGCGGAGCCTGATGCACAAATCCACGTCGTTGAAGGCGATAGGCAGGTTCTTCTCGTCAAAGCCGCCGATTTCCTCGAACACCGCTTTTCGGATAGCCATGCATGCGGCCGTAACACAGGAAATATCCTGAGCGACCTTGAGCCGTGCAAAATAACCCAGATCGCTGCTGGAGGCTCCGCGGTGAATATGGCCCGCGATCCCACCCAGCCCCAGGATCACACCGGCATGCTGCACCGTTCCGTCCGGATACAGCAGGCGAGCGCCGACCGCGCCGACATCGGAACGCATCGCGTAGATGATCATCTCCTTGAGCCAGGACCGATCGATCATGGAGATGTCGTTATTCAAGAATAACAGGATGTCGCCCTTAGCCTCCCGGGCAGCAGCATTGTTGATGCGCGAGAAGTTGAACGGGCCCGGCGAAGGAAGAATCTTCACGCCATGACGAGCGGCGTTCGAAAGAACGGCCTTCGTCTCCGATTCGTGGCTGTCGTTGTCCGCTATGATAATTTCCAGATTTGGGTAATCGGTCTTCTCGAGCAACCCTTCAATACACGATACGAGCACATCGGCGTGATCACGGGTGGGAACAATCACGCTGACCGGCGGCCAGCGGTCGGGCTCCTGCCGGATTGCCCGGTGATAGCCGCGAACCGACTGGATCACGACAGCAGTCTCGCCGAGAGAAGCAAGTTGCTCTGTTATCGCGCGCCGGGCTGCAGTCGCAGCCTTGTCCGGCTGAAGGGAAGAAAACGTCGCAGCGCTGGGAAACAAGCGCCAGTGATAAAGAATATGCGGAATGTGAACGACGGGCCCGCGAGTATGCGCCGTCACACGCAATGCCAGATCGTAGTCCTGACTGCCATCAAGGCCAATTCGGAACCCGCCAAGCTGGCGGACGAGAGACGTGCGATAAACGCCGAGGTGGCTGACAAAATTCTGAGAATAGAGTAATTCCTGGTTCCAATCGGTCTTAAAATACGGCTGGCTTCGCCGGCCTGCATCATTGATCTTGTCTTCGTCGGAATAGAATAGATCGGCATCAGGACATTTGTTGATCGCATCGGCAATCATGTAGAGAGCATGCGGCGCGAGCAGGTCGTCGTGGTCCAGCAGCGCCACGAATTCGCCGCCAGCCAACTCCAGAGCCGAATTGCTGGCTGCCGAAATATGGCCATTTTCGGCACGATAGGCGACCTTGATCCGAGGATCCCGCCGTTCGTAGTCTCGCAGAGCTTGGCCGACGTTCGGCATGGTCGACGCATCGTCGGCGATGCATAGCTCCCAGTGCGGATAGAGTTGATCAAGGACCGACTCAATTGCTTCGCGAAGATAGCGGTCGGTCGTGTTGAAAACCGGCATCACGACCGAGATCAGAGGCCGCCGCTTCATTTCCTTGATATGCACGCCGATTGCGGCGCGGTCACCGTCGTCGAGCGTATCGTAATCGCGCACCCAGTGCTCATAAGAAGCCCATGTTCGGCCCTCGGCGGCGCCGAACATGACAAAGTGAGCGAGGGGATTGACGCCACTTTCGGCGACGTCGGGATTCCACGCACGGTATGCCTGAGTGTCAAAGCCGGGACCCGGATCGCGGCCCTCTGCACTGCCGAAATCCACATAGTGCTCCACCGGATCGAAGGCGGCGGCGGCCACATCCGGATACTGGGACAGGTACCAGTCGCGGTCGAACAAGGGCGAGTCACGAATCGCTGCAAGCTGCTGTTTCCGCGCTCGGCGGCGGCCCAAGGCTGCGCGTCGCCAAAGCCGGAGTGGAGACGCGGCCAATCGCTTTAGTCGCTGCCGTGTTCGCGGGAACAGCCGCGCGGCCATCTCCCCGAACGGGGCGGTGACTCTCCACGCAGCCGACGCGGGAATTGCGTCGCGCTCTGCCGCGAGCCCCCCTGCCCGCGTGAGCGCCTTTTGGCACTCCGCCTGGGTTTGTTCCGCTTCGACGCGGGCGCTCGCGATAGTCTTTCGATCCTCCAACGAGCGTTTTGAAGCCAAGTCGCCACTCCGCGAATTAGGTGGCCGACACCAGAGTTCAAGTAAGTCGCTTGGACCGTGCGATGACTGCGGGTGTGGCGCGCTCTGAACTTTGAAGGGAGCGATAGTCCAAGTTCACGATCGAATCAACACGAGTCCCGCTGGCAGTACGGCTCGCGCCAATCGACCGATCAGCTCGGCACGCAGGTCAAGATCGCGACGACGTCGAGTCGCGAAAACGATCCGGAACGACGGATGCGTGGCGAGGCTCCCCGCAGCTGGACCACCACAGGCCAATCAGGAGAAATAGAGCCACTCCGAGCGGGATCAACAGCGGGCCATATACGAGCGCGACGCTCTTGAGACGTGCGCTCGTGACGGCCAGCACGCGACGCAGCAGCGGCTTTTCCCGCGGGTCAAGCAGGCTGCTGGTCCTGTTTGCGTCGAGGCTCGGCGGCAGAATGGAACGAATGGTCGGATCGGACGCGATCCGGCTCAATCTTTCCGAATCCGGGTATGGCACATGCAGAATTTGCTTGTTTGAAATGTGTGAAACATCTCCAGTCTCCAGGAAGCTCTTCAGATTTTGCGTCTGTATCTGGCCCGTCGCGCCCTTGTGTGCGACCTCGTACGGCAGCGGAAAGACGGCCTGATCACCGAGCGCCAGCACGATCGGGACGATCCAGACAGCCGTGGCCACCAGGCAAGCATGAGCTCCGGCTCGACGATCAGCACAAACGACGCCGATCGCCGCGAAATTTACAATTACCATGAATGCAAGCAGGTCGATATATCGCGATCCAACGACAACAGGCGCCCGACCATATGCCAGCGAGGCGCATTGGGCGAACAGCCAACCCGCCAAGCCAAGATAGAACCATCTCGGATCGTCAACATTGGGCCGATTCCTGATCATGCGGAAACAAAGCACGAGGACGGGAGCGTTCAGCAAAAGGCAGAGAAACAAACCCGAGAGCAGAGGCCACTCGATTGACGGTTTGAGCGGCCAGGCCGCGACACGGAAAAAGGATGTCAGGAACTCGACAGACGTCTTTGCCCTGAGCGCGTCATGCCCCGTGACTGTCGGAACACTAAGAAGCAGCAGCACCGCCAGTGCAGCCACCAAGACAATACCGATTACTTCTTTTGCTCCGGCCCGTTTCCCCAAGACGAGCTGGCAGGTGAAAAGAGCTGCGACGGACAACAAGGTCAGCGCTCCCGATGCGAGAGAAAAAAAGCTGCCAACCGCAAGCGCGATTCCGATCAGCCATTTCAAGGAGAATACAGCGGCGTCGTAGAGCATCGCGTGGCACGCGACAGCGAAAAGCAGGAGCAAATAGAATTGCGATTGGAATCCGCCAAGCGAATTTTCCCAACCGAATGGCAGCGCAAACAGAAGTCCGGTGAAGATCGACAAAAGAACGGCATGACCGAGGGGCAAAGCTCGAATGAGCAGCGTCAATAGAAGCGCGACCGCCGTTACATGAATGACGGCATTGACCACCATCTGAAAGATTGTGTCCCAATAGCCGTTCAGTTCCAGCAGCGTGAGTGCGATCACGCGCGTGAAAAAGATACGATGCTCATTGTGAGCATCGAACAGCTGCGATAGATGCAATTTGCCTTCAAGGTACGGTTTAAAAAGCTGAAGCGCCTCCGCGTCCCACTGATCCCAGAACGGGGTAGCGCTTCCAAAGACACCGATGAGCCAGAGCTTCGCCCCAAAAACCATCATTGCAGCGGCAAATATCGACCAGAAGCGAATTGCGGCAGATGAGGTCAGAGTGCAGAGCAAAGCTGGCCCCCTCCATTGAAATAACGCAACAAGCCAGCGCTATGCGCGATTCAAACCCCGGTGGCGACGCACAGGAACCAAATCGCACTTATCCGTTTCGGGGTCAGCAGCATTGGCGGCGCGCTCCGTGAACTGCTCGGCTTGGACGTCCTCGACCTAGGGAGATTCGCGTCATCGGCGCGTGTACCGAGGTGATGTCGTAACCAGATTACCCTGCTGTTTCAACCGCGAACAAGGCAAGGCGCCGGCCGATTTATCCCCGCTAGCGATGCGCGCGCATCCGCGTGTCGCGACGGGGGTTGAGCGCTCCTCGTCGCGAATGGCATTATTCGCCGTTGATGGAATAAAGACCGAAGTGAACGCGCGATCCGGTTCGCTTTCGTCGCGAGCATCACGACCGCCTCTTGGACGCCGCGCACGCAATGTATCGATATTGAGGGCATTCCGCTTTGTCCCGCCGAGCCGCATTGAAGGCCGCGCTGCTCGTTCTGCTGTCGCTTCTGGATCGCGCTATGGGTCGCTGCCAAATCGAGACCCCCGATACGCTACGCGATAACTGCTGTATGCTGCTCGAGTCCGGCACTGTCGCTGTTCGCCATGTCGCTCCGCCATGAAACAATAGACTGGCGCCGGCACATCACGGCGTGCGCGCAGAGCGAGCGTTACGACGTGCCGATCCACTACAACGGCAACGCCAGCGTGGCGTGGGACCTCGACCTGCTTGGAGAGCAATGTCGCAAGCTGATTTCAGGAAGCCTGTTCTGAAACGAAGCTGGCACCCATTCCGGTCTCGACCGAAACGCAACCGGCCGCCGTCCGGGGACGGCAGCCGGTCGTCTTGTTTTGACGCCTCAAATGATCACGTGTTCCAGAGCGCATCGTTGATGGGTGTGCGTCCTTCGTAGATTCCATTGAGCAGGTAGTGGTCGAGCGGGTTGACGTGGCCTGCGACGACGTCCGGGTTGGCGGCGAGGTATCCGTTGGTGTCGAAGGCGGCGGAGGGGTCGCGGCCTTCCTTCCAGCCGAAGTTCTCGTAGTGCCAGAGCGGGTTGACGCCGGAGGCGGCGACGTCGGCGTAGTGCGCCAGATAGCCGCCGGTGTCGAAATAGGCGTTGGGGTTGCGCCCTTCGTGCCAGCCGAAGTTCTCGTAGTGCCAGAGCGGATCCACGCCGGAGGCGGCGACGTCGGGATTGTTGTGAACGTAGTACTCGGCGTCGAAGCCGCCGACGAGGCGGCCGGCGCCGAGCGCGGTGTAGGCCTGACGGCCCTCGGCCTGGCCATACTGCAGAAAGTGGGCGAGCGGATCGACGCCGGCGGCCGCAATGTCGGGATTGCGCAGCAGGTAGGCCTTGGTGTCGAAGTTGAAGCTCGGGTCATCGCCAAGCTTCCAGCCAGCGTTATGGAAGTAGTCGAGCGGGCTCATACCCGATTTTGCGATGTCGGCGCGATGCGCAGCGACATACAAATCGGTGTCGAAGTAGGGGTTGGGATCGCGTCCCTCCTTCCAGCCGCTGGTCCGGTAGTGCTCGCGCGCGTTCGCGCCGGCCTCGAGCACGTCGAGATTGTTGCGCATGTAATAGAGGGTGTCGAACAGCGGGTCGCCGTCATCGACGTTGACGGTGCCGTTGGCAAAGCGCAGGTGCTCGATGCCGGTGAGGGTATCGCTGCCGTCCGGTCCGGAGATCAGGATCTTGCTGCCGAGGTCCCGCACCGCGTAGTCGCCAAGCCCGTGCGAGAACACGACCGTGTCGTCGCCGCTCCCGCCGTTGATGGTGTCGTTGCCCGGCCCCGAGGTGAAGGTGTCGTTGCCGTTGCCGCCGTTCATGGTGAGCGCGGCGGTGACGTTGACCGGCGCGCCGTTCGAGGCGTTGTTGGCCTCGTTGCCTTCCGCGATCGCCCCGTTGTAGTCGGCGACCACGAACACGTACCAGGAGCCGGCGGTGGGCAGCGTCAGGACGAAGCTGTCGCTGAACGACATGCCGGCGTTGAGGGCGGGCGTCGCGCGGGTGGCGAGCAGCGTGTCACCGGCGCCGAAGGTCGCGTCGGCGGAGAGGTAGATGCCGACGCTGGAGGCGATCGCGGCCGCGGACCCGAAGTTGAGGACCGTGTAGCTGACCGTGGTGCTCCCGCCGGGGATCACCGAGCTCGCCGAGAGGTGCAGGCTCATGGCGTCGAGGTCGGCCTGGCCGACGGAATTCCAGGCGACGGTTTGGTCGTCGAACACGAGCAGTTCGACATTGGTCAGGGTGTCGGTGCCGTCGGGCCCGGCGACGCGCACGCTGCTGCCGCCGAGCGACGTGATGGTGTAGGCCGCGCGCGTCCCTGCGAACACCGCGCTGTCGGTCCCCGCCCCGCCGTCGATGCTGTCGTTGCCGGCGCCGCCCTTCAGGCGGTTGTCGGCGTCGTTGCCGATGATGCTGTCGTTGCCGCGGCCGCCGACCGCGTTCTCGATCACGGCGGTCAGGTAGATGCCGATATTGCCGGTGAGGCCGCCGATATTGGAGAAGGCGCCGGGGCGCAGGTCGATCGTCTGGTTCTGGCCGTAGCCGGAGGCATTGAGCGTGTCGACGCCGCCGGCGTCATAGATGGTGAGCGCCGGCGCGGAGGCGAAGCTCGCAAAGTCGTAGATCGCGCCTGCAGTCGAGCCGAAGCCGTAGACAGTGTCGCCGTTGCGCGTGTTGGCGGCGCCATACATCTCCTGCACCGCCATGACGTCGGCCATCATCGGGGTCATGACGAAGCGGTAGGAGACGTTGCCGTAATTGCTCTGCGCCATGTAGGACATCACCGACATCTGCCAGGTGTCGTTGGCGTAGCTGTTGTCGACGCCGTAGCTGGCCGAGCCGTTGTAGCCGCCGGCATGGCCGAGCCCGATGGCGTGGCCGATCTCGTGGATGAAGGTCTGCAGCGTGTAGCTGTCGATCGCGTCGCTGCCGCCGTACCAGGTAGTCTCGACATTGATGGTGGACGCGGTGATCAGGCCGCCGGCCGTGATGGTGGAGCTCGAGTAAGCGCCCGCCGCGGCATCGTCGAGGGTGATGGCGGCGCCGCCATGGGTTTCCACGAAGCTGAGGTTTGCGACGTCCGACCACAGCCGGAACGCGGTGCGGGCAAGCGTCGCGCGCTCGGGCTCGAGCCCGTCGAGGTTGACCGTGATGGTGGACGAGGCGAAGTGTCGGTCGCGCGAGCCGTTGAGCTCCCAATAGGTGTTGGTGAGGAAGTCGGCGGCGTCCTTGACGGCGACGACCGGGATGAACGGCGTGGCGCCGTCGTTCATGGTCAGCATGTACTGGCCGGTGCCGCTGGCGAAGCCGCCGGCCGAGACGTAATAGGTGCCGCTCGCCGAGGCCGTGAAGGTGAGCCTGGAGCCCCCGAGCGGGCCCGAATCGTCGTCGTGGGCGATCTCGCTCCCCGCGGCGTTGAACAGGCGCAGATACGGGTCGGCAATGGCGCCGGTGCCGAAGCCGTTCAGCGCGAAGGTGTACTGCTGCCCCGCCACGAGGTCGACGCGATACCAGTCCTGGTCGCCGGCCGCGTTGACGTAGCCGCGCACCGAACTGTCGATCGAGAGCGTGGACGAGGTGGACGTCGAGCCTGCGACCGTGTCGGTGCTGGTGGACTCGTATGCCGCGCCACCGCTCCCGGGCTGCGGCGCGTCGGTGGTGCCGCCACTCGCGCCGTCATTGGTGGGCGCCGCATCGACGCATCCC
>Ga0207674_10006353_pt1 | contig 13911 bp, 11 predicted proteins | sample KBSCornC72_FD_184303 | JGI IMG/M metagenome (GOLD analysis project Ga0207674, IMG submission 184303) | Corn rhizosphere microbial communities from Kellogg Biological Station, Michigan, USA - KBS Corn C7-2 (SPAdes) (version 2) | ecosystem: Host-associated > Plants > Roots > Rhizosphere > Soil ... | reverse complement strand
CTTGCGCGAACAGCTGCTGTCGGCGCAGGTCGACCGGGTCGAAGCTGTGCTCTACACCCACGAGCATGCCGACCATACCCATGGCATCGACGATCTGCGGGTGCTGGCGCTCAACAATCGCCGGCGGGTGGACGTGTACTTCAGCCACGAGGCGGGACAGCGCATCGTTTCCTCGTTCAGCTATTGTTTCACCGCGCCGCCGGGCAGCGGTTATCCGCCGATCCTCAATCAGAATTTGATCGCGGCCGGGGAGCCGCTGACCGTCTCGGGGCCGGGGGGCGACATCGAAATCCTGCCCTTCAAGCAGGATCACGGTGAAATCTTCTCGCTCGGCTTCCGTATCGGCAATTTCGCCTATTCGTGCGATCTCAGCGGCATCCCGCCGGAGTCCGTCGACATCGTGTCCGATCTCGACGTGTGGATCCTCGACGCCCTCCGCCCGGCGCCGCATCCGAGCCATCTGAGCCTTGCCGAGGCGCTCGAGCACGTTGACCGGTTCAAGCCGCGCCAGGCGGTGCTGACCAACCTGCACATCGATCTCGACTATGCCCAGACCGATCGGATCACGCCGGAAAACGTGCGGCCGGCGTTCGATGGCCTCCAGATCGACGTGACGTCGGGGACCGTGATCAGCCCGCGCTAGAGGCGGAATTTGCCTCGGCGGCCTCAGGTATGCTTGATAGCTTCATCGCCTGAAATAAGGCGGGTCCAGGGGAGGACAACATGGTTATGCGTCATCTGAGCGCCGCGCTGGCGATCACGACTGCTATGGCCATGGTGCCAGGCCTTGCGCTCGCCGCGACGCCGACGCCGACCGAGGTCCTGCAGGACTGGTACAAGATGGTGCTGGAGCTGACGCGCCACACCGCCACCATGTCGCCGCCGGTCGCCAGCCGCGCCTATGGCTACATCGGCGTCACTGCCTATGAGATCGTGGCGTCCGGGTCCGACAAGCTGCAGACGCTCGCCGGCCAGCTCGACGGGCTGACGGCGCTGCCCGCACGCGACGCCGGGCAGAGCTACGACACCGGGATCGCGCTCGACGCGGGGCTGAGTGCGGTCGTCAACGACCTCTTCAGCCACACCGGCCCGATCGGGCATCATGCGCTCGAATCCCTCGAGGCCCAGCTGGTGGCCGAGCTTTCCGACGAGGTCGATGGAGCAACGGTCAAGCGCAGCCAGGACTATGGCCGCGCGGTCGCTGCCAAGATCCTCGACTGGTCCCGCACCGATGGCGGGAACGTCGTCGAGAACATGGGCTTTCCCATGCAGTACACGCTGAAGAAAGGCCCACAATATTGGGTGCCAACCAACACCGTTGTGCAGCAGCAACTGCCGCTGCTGCCGGAGTGGGGCAACAACCGTCCGTTCGCCATGCCGACCGGCGCAACGTGTCCGACCGCAACACCGCCAGCCTACAGCGAGGACCCGACCTCCGAGTACTACAAGCAGGCCAAGGAGGTCGACGACACCTGGAAGACGCTGACGCCGGACCAGCGCGCCACCGCGCGCTTCTGGGCCGATGACGCGATGCTGTCGGTGACGCCACCCGGGCATTGGCTGCAAATCGGCCTCAACATCATCGACCGCGACAAGCTGTCCACTGAGAAGGCCGTCGACATTGTCATGCGCCTGGGCACCGGCATGGCCGACGCCTTCATCGGCTGCTGGAACAGCAAATATATCTATAACGCGGTGCGCCCGATCACCTTCATCCGCCGCACTATGGACCCGAAGTTCGAGACGGTGGTGAACACGCCCCCGTTCCCGGAATTCCCGAGCGGCCACAGCACGCAATCGGCAGCTGCCGCGACTGTCCTGACGGCGATCTTCGGCGACAATTTCGCCTTCGACGACAACACCGACGAAGAAGACGGGCTCAAGCCGCGCTCGTTCCCGAGCTTCTGGGCGGCGGCGAACGAGGCCGCTATTTCCCGCCTCTATGGCGGCATCCACTACCGTGCGGCGATCGAACTGGGCGCCGCGCAAGGCAAATGCGTCGCCGGCTACACCGTGGCGCTCAAGACCTGGAGACAGTGATGCGTTTGATCCTCAAGGGCCTCGCGGTCGTTACGCTCTCGCTGGTGGGCGCAACGGTGGCAGTGGCCGCGACGCCGGTGACGATGGGTGTCGTGCCGAGCTTTGCCGAAGAGACAGCGAGCGCCGGCGTCGACAGTACCTTCAAGGGCGACTGGAAGTACATCGTGGGCGGCGGCGTTGCGACTTTCGACTGCAATGGCGATGGCTTCCCTGACATGTTCCTGGCCGGCGGCGAGAACGCGGCGAAGTTCTATCTCAACCAGAGCAAGCGGGGCGGGGCGCTCAAATTCAAGGAAACGACAAGCGGCCTCGAAGAGGCGCAGGTGGTCGGCGCCTATCCTATCGACATCAATAGCGACGGGATCATGGATCTGGTCGTGCTCAAGTCCGGCAAGAGCGAGGTGATGCAGGGCAAGGGCGACTGCAAGTTCGAGCATGCCAGCGAGACCTGGAACTTCACGAGCGACGACAACAAGTGGTGGACGGCGTTCTCGGCCACCTGGGAGCACGGCAACACCTGGCCGACCATCGCGATGGGAAGCTACATCAGCATCACTCACTCGATCGACATCGATCCCTGGGGGTCGTGCAGCGGGAGTGTGCTCGAACGACCCAGGGCGGATCAGACCGGCTTCGACACGGCTATCGCTCTCAAACCGAGCTGGTGCCCGCTCTCAATGTTGTTCACCGACTGGAACCGCTCGGGCACGCAGAGCCTGCGTGTCTCCAACGACCGTGAATACTACCGCGGCGGCAGCGAGCAGCTGTTCCACGTCGATCCAGGCCAGGCGCCCAAACCCTACACCGTCGATGAGGGCTGGAAGCCCCTCAAGATCTGGGGAATGGGCATCGCCAGTGCCGACATCAATGGCGACGGCTATCCCGATTATTTCCTCACCAGCATGGCCGACAACAAGCTGCAGACCCTCACCAGTCCGCCGGTCGATGGCGTCGTAAAGGCCGACTTCAAGGATGTCGCGTTCCCGCTGGGAGCGATCGCGCAACGCCCCTACACCGGGGGCGACATGCATCCCAGCACGGCATGGCACGCGCAGTTCGAGGATGTGAACAACGACTGCATCCCAGACCTGTTCATCGCCAAGGGCAATGTCTCCGACATGCTCGACTTCGCCATGCAGGACCCCGACAACCTGCTGCTCGGCCAGCCGGATGGAAAGTTCGTCGAGGTGGGCGACAAGGCCGGCGTCGCCAGCATGAATGTGGGTCGCGGGGCAGGGCTGCCCGACTTCAATCTGGACGGCCTTCCCGACCTCGTCGTGGTCAACCGCAACCACCCCGCGCAGGTCTGGCGCAACACCACCGCCAATGCCGGCAACTGGCTCGACCTCAAGCTCGAGCAGGAGGGCAGCAACCGTAATGCGATCGGTGCCTGGATCGAGGTCAAGAGCGGCGAGGTCACCATGACGCGCGAGGTCACGGTGGGTGGCGGCCATGCGAGCGGCCAGCAGACCTGGGTCCACTTCGGGCTGAACAGCATGACCGACGCGGACGTCACAATAACCTGGCCGGACGGGACCAAGAGCGCGCCGATGCATGTGAACGCCAACGCCTTCTACGTGCTGAAGCCGGGAAAGGACGCAGCCGCCTGGTCGCCGGCCTGATCAGCGCAGGTTCGAGACCCGCGCCTCGCTGGCCGGCGTCGCCGCAGCGAAGGCCTGGTCCAAGGCGTCGAGCGAGCCACGCAGCAGTCCCTGAAAGATCGGCTCGCGCTCGTCGTGCTGGACGGTGATTGAGGGCGCGCCGTTGACCTTGGCAACAAGCGATTCCTTGAGCGCGGCGTCGATTTCGGCCCGCATCAGTTCAAACGCGTTCGCTCCCGGCCCGGTGATTACCACGTGCACGGGTGCGGCGATTGTCATCAACCGCGATAGACCATAGCCGATCGCCCTCCCGGCCATGTTGAAGGCGTGGATGACATTGCGTCGGCCACCTTTCCCGAGGCTGATGAGTTCCTGGTACGCGGCCGGCGGGACGCGGGCTGCCGGCAGTACCTGATCGGGGACGCCATAGGCTGTGCGCAGCACCCCGTAGTCGGCCGCATAGGCTTCGATACACCCGCGTTGCCCGCAGCGGCACTTCGCGCCGCCCGGAAGGTGGTTCATGTGCCCGAATTCGGTCGCGCCAGAGTCCCCTGGCCGACCGGGCACACTTAGGCCCATCGCGACTGTCGAACCGATGAAAACCGCTGCCAGTGGCAAATCGTCGAACTCAGGGTAGAGGAGGCGGGCTCCCTCGGCCAGGAGCGCGCCACGCTTCTGCAAGGTGACCGGCACGTCGAAGCGAGATCGGAGCGGGCCGACGATACTCGTGCCGGCGGCATGCGGGATCGGAGACCATTTGAGGCCGTCCGCTTCGCGGTCGAGGATCCCCTGCACCGAAATTGCAATCGTCCTCAGGGTCGCAGCTTCGGCCGGGTTGCGGACACGCATCTGCTCGATCCGTTCGCCGAGCACTGCGCTCGCGGGCGCACTCCGGAAAGCGTCCGGGTTCACTGGAAGCTCGATACGGTCAGATACATTGCCACCGTAGTCGATGAGGGAGCAGCGCAGGCGGTTGACGTCCAGTTCGACGATAATGGCGTAACCGGCACGCCGGTTGAAGGTCACCTCGATAGGGGGCCGGCCTCGCGCACCCGATGGGGCGACAGCTGCTCCCTCGACCAGGATTTCCTGACCGATCAGATCGCCTCCGATCGCTGTCAGCGAGGCGTTCGATAGCCCCGTTGCCGCTGCGAGTTGAGTGCGCGACATCGGCCCGCCACGGCGAAGCGCGAGCAGAATAAGACCTCGATTTTGCCGGCGGACGAAATCCGCGTCGGCCACTGACCGCAACCCAACCCTCCCGGCGAAGCGCGAAAAAGACTCAAGACCGCGCCGTCAGGCAGGCGCAACGCCCTTTAAAGATTGACATACCGTGGAACGCCATGCCAATTCCTTTTTTCGAGCACTGAAGTAAATGCTCATTGGCGTGCCGTCGCAATGCGGCCCGCCGGTATCGGCGGGATATCCGCCTTGGGAGGTTCATCATGAAGAAGTTTGCAGCGGTCCTGCTGGGCGCGACCGCAATTTTGAGCGTGAGTGCCGCTTACGCAGCCGACCTGGTGGTTGGCGTGTCCTGGAACAACTTCCAGGAAGAGCGTTGGAAGACCGACGAGGCGGCGATCAAGTCCGTGCTGGACGCGGCAGGCGTGAAATACGTCTCCACCGACGCGCAGTCGTCCGCGACCAAGCAGCTCACCGACATCGAGCAGTTGATCAGCCAGGGTGCCAACGCCCTTATCGTTCTGGCGCAGGACACTGATGCCATCCAGCCGGCCGTGCAGAAGGCGCTCGACGAAGGTATTCCCGTCATCGGTTATGACCGTCTGATCGAGAACCCCAATGCCTTCTACATCACCTTTGACAACAAGGGTGTCGGCAAGCTCCAGGCCCAGGCCGTCATGGCGGCGGCACCGAAGGGAAACTACGTCATCATCAAGGGCAACTCGGCCGACCCGAATGCTGACTTCCTCCGTTCAGGTATCGAGGAGGTCATCGGCGACGCCGTCAAGAAGGGTGACATCAAGATCGTTGGCGAGTCCTACACCGACAATTGGGACCCCGCGAACGCCCAGAAGGAAATGGAGCAGTTCCTGACCAAGAACAACAACAAGGTCGATGCTGTTGTTGCCGAGAACGACGGCATGGCTGGCGGCGTCGTCGCCGCGCTGACGGCTCAGGGGATGGCCGGCTCGGTCCCAGTTTCGGGCCAGGACGGAGATCACGCGGCCCTGAACCGCGTGGCGCTCGGCACCCAGACGGTGTCGGTCTGGAAGGACGCCCGTGAGCTTGGCAAGGCCGCCGGCGAAGTCGCGGTCGCGCTTGCGAAGGGTACCAAGATCGATGCCATTCCGAACTCGGTCGTCTTCGACGGCGGCCCGAAAAAGGTTCCGATGCACTCCATCTTCCTGGCCCCCGTGCCGATCACGAAGGACAACCTCAATGTCGTGATCGACGCCAAGTGGATCACCAAGGACGAGGTCTGTCAGGGTGTCCCTGCGGGCAAGGTCGCGGTCTGCGGCTAGCTCTGATATCGGAGTGCTGTGAAAGTGCCGCAGCGGAGCGCTGCGGCACTTTCATAAACAGGCCCTGTTGCTGCCGGGCCCCGGTCTCCCAGTACGCGGGACGCCGTGAATGGGGGAAATGAGAATGGTCGATCAGCAGACAGCAAAGCCGGTGGTTCGCACCGAACCGGCAGCAACTGGCAACCCCTGGCAGCGCTTTCTTCTTGCGACCGAGCTCGACGTTCGGCTGATCGGCATGATCGGCGCCCTGGTGCTGATATGGGTGGGCTTTCATCTCCTCTCGAGCCCAACCCATTCCTTCGCAGATGGGCTGTTTCTGACGCCTCGCAATCTGTGGAATCTGTCGGTTCAAACGTCCGAGGTTGCCGTGATGGCTACGGGGATGGTGCTCATCATCGTTACCCGCAATATCGACCTTTCGGTTGGCTCGATCGTCGGATTTGTCGGCATGATCATGGGCGTGCTTCAGGCGGAAATCCTGCCGCACTACATCGGTTTCGGCCATCCGCTGATGTGGGTCATCGCGTTGGCCGCCGGTATTGCCCTCGGCGCGCTGGTCGGAGCGCTGCAAGGCGCGATCATTGCCTTCCTCGAAGTTCCCGCCTTTATCGTGACGCTTGGCGGCTACCTGGTCTGGCGCGGTGCTGCCTGGTGGGTGGCGTCCGGGCGAACGATTGCTCCGATGGACCCGACATTCCAGCTGATGGGCGGGGGCGCCCTCGGCTCGATCGGTGCCACCTGGAGCTGGGTGCTGTGTGGCGCGATCTGTGTCGCCATCGCCCTGGTCGTGCTCTCCGGCCGCCGACAGCGGCGCCGGTTCAACTTCCCTCTTCGCCCGGTGTGGGCCGAGGCTCTGTTGACTGCGGTCGGATGCGCGATCGCCATAGGCGCAGTCTGGGTAGCCAACTCCTATCCTTGGCCCAAGGGCGTCGCCCAAGCCTGGGCGCTGGCGCACAACGTTACGATCCCGCCCGAGGGCTTGTTTATCTCCACGGGCGTCGCCATCCCGGTGCTCGTGGCACTGGGGGCAGGGATCGCTGTGAACTTCATTGCCAACCGGACCCGCTTTGGGCGCTACGTTTTCGCCATCGGCGGCAATCCTGAAGCAGCCGAGCTCGCCGGCATCCGCACCCGTTGGGTGCTCGTGCGCGTCTTCACCCTGATGGGGGCCTTGACCGGCATTTCGGCAGCCATCGGCATCGCCCGGCTTAATGCCGCGACCAATGCGCTGGGCACGCAGGAGGAGCTCTACGTCATTGCTGCCGCCGTCATCGGCGGAACTTCGTTCGCGGGCGGGATCGGAACCATCGTGGGCGCTATGATCGGAGCGCTCGTCATGCAGTCGCTGCAGTCCGGCATGGTCCTGATCGGCATCGAGAGCCCGATGCAATCTATCGTTGTCGGTGCCGTGTTGGTCTTTGCCGTCTGGCTCGACTCCGTCTACCGCCGCCGGGCCAAATAGGATCGCCATCATGCTCGACCAAAGAACACCGCTTGTCGAAATGGACGGGGTCTCGATTTCCTTCGGCGGACTTCACGCCGTAGAAAACGCCCACATCGAGGTCAACGCCGGCGAAGTCGTGGGGCTTGTGGGCCACAATGGCGCCGGCAAATCATGCCTGATGAAGATCCTCTCCGGCGCCTACAAGCGCGACACCGGCGTCATCCGGATCGAGGGCAAGGAAGCGACGATCAACAACCCGCGTGATGCCAAGGCCTACGGCATCGAGACCATCTACCAGACGCTCGCGCTCGCCGATAACGTCGACGCGGCGGCGAACCTGTTCCTCGGCCGCGAGATCGTCACGCCCATCCGCACGCTCGACGAATTCGCCATGGAGGCTGAGGCCCGCAAAGTAATGGGGCGGCTCAACCCCAACTTCCGCCGTTACAAGGAACCGGTGAAGGCGCTTTCGGGCGGGCAGCGACAGTCAGTCGCCATCGCGCGGGCCATTCTCTTCAATGCCCGCATCCTGATCATGGATGAGCCGACGGCAGCGCTTGGACCGCAGGAGACCGCCCAGGTCGGCGAACTGATCAAGCAGCTCAAGGCAGAGGGGCTTGGCATCTTCCTGATCAGCCACGACCTGCATGACGTGTTCGATCTGTCAGATCGGATCGTGGTGATGAAGAACGCAATGGTGGTGGGGTCGGTAAACACCAAGGACGTCACCAAGGACGAGGTCCTCGGCATGATCATCCTGGGAAAGCTGCCGCCGGGCGCCATCCCGGGCCCAGGCGCTGCGCAGAATTGAGAGGCGAAAGTACATAAAATCCAAGGCACGGCATCCCACATCTAACCCCAAATATGTTCCATAATATATCTTATGCGAATCGTGGATGAGCCAGGACGGGTTGGCGCCTGACCGCCTGACGGGCTAACGTCCACGGCCTCCCCACCGAGTCCGGAACGACCTGATGACCGAAGCCTAGATGATCGCCTCGCTTGCCGATGGGCAGCGTCGCGGCACCCACACTGTCGACGGCGCCGCATTCACCTCGCTCGATCGCGCCGCTGCGTATCGGATCCAGTCCGGTGTATTGAGTTCGATTGGCGCGACGGTCGGAATGCTGAAGACCGCCATTCACAGCGACGGCGTCGGCGTCGCAGCGCCAATCTTTGCCACCAACGTCGGACGCAACGGTTTTCGCCTCCCCGTCGCCAACGTACTTGGTCTCGAGGTCGAGGTCGGCGTCGTACTCGGGAAAGACGTCGGGCCTGACGACGATGCCGCTGCGGCAGTCGATCACTACTTCACCGGCGTCGAGATCGTCGGTTCGCGCTTTGCCGATCGCCAGACGGCCGGATCCAACGGCCCGCTCGCCGACAATCTGTCGGGACTCGGCTACGTGATCGGGACCGAGCCGCGTCGGCTCATGGACGACCTCGATGGTCTGAGTGTGTCGCTCGAATTTGGTGGCAAGCCGATCTATGGCGCACCTGCCAAGCACGGCTTCGGGACCGTCCTCGCATCCGTCGCAGCCTACGCCAAGGCGCAGCAGCCCGTCCTGCCGCTGCGGGCCGGCACCATCATCACCACCGGCACGTTGTGCGGTCTCGTCCTGACGTCAGGAACGGGCCATGTGACAGCGCGGCTCGGCGACGACATCGTGGAGTTCGATCTTGTCTAGCATCCCGCCAATGGCGCCCTCGCGCGATATCTCCCGCCTGCTCGAGATCATGGCTGCGCTGCGAAATCCGGACGGCGGCTGTCCGTGGGACCTCGAACAGAATTTCGAGACCATCCGGCATTACACGATTGAGGAGGCCTACGAGGTCGCCGACGCCATCGAACGGAAGGATTTCAATGACTTGCGTGACGAACTTGGCGATCTGCTGCTGCAGCCGGTGTTCCACGCCCAGATGGCCGGCGAGGCGGGCCTCTTCGATTTCGGCGACGTGGTTCAGGCGATCACCGAGAAGCTGATCCGGCGTCACCCGCACGTCTTCGGCGAACAGGCCGCCCGCGACGCCGGCGGCGCCAAAGCGCGCTGGGACGACGTCAAGGAAGACGAACGCGCCCGGAAGGCCGAGGCCAAGGGCGGCAACGCCGAGGCCTCGATCCTGGACGACGTGGCGCACACCCTGCCCGCGCTGTCGCGCGCCGAGAAGCTGACCAAGCGAGCCGCCAAAGTCGGGTTCGACTGGGCGACCTGGCAGGACACGCTCGGCAAGGTCCGCGAAGAACTGGACGAAGTGGAAGGCGCGGTCGCGGAGCAGCACGGAAAGCAGCGCGTCGCCGAAGAGATCGGCGACTTGCTGTTTGCCGCAGTGAACCTGGCGCGACAACTCGACGTCGATCCTGAGGCGGCGTTGCGCGACGCCAACGCCAAGTTCACACGCCGCTTCCACTACGTCGAGCGCCGAGCCCGAGAGGACAAGATCCCGCTTGCCGACGCCGGCCTTGAGCGGCTTGATGGCTACTGGAATGAGATCCGTGCCGCCGACAAGGCAGCCGGCTAGCCGGCCTCGATGCGGCCGCTAAAGCGCTGCGTAAAGGCATCGCGCTGCCGCGGATCGACGCGAACCTCGTAGGTCTGGCCCTCGTCGTCTGGCTCTTCGCGATTGATGATTTCCGCGTGTCCGTAGAGCCAGTTGATATCGGCACCGTTGGAATGGGGCACACGCACGCGATAGGTCCGGCTCTTGGCCGCGAGCACAGTCTCGACCGCCTGGAGAAGCGCGTCGACGCCCTCGCCCGTCGCCGCCGAGACCGGGATGCTCGCAGCCACCGATCCGACCGGTGCGATGTGCCGGAGCGCTTCGCGCCGCGCGCCCGGGTCCGGACCGAGCAGGTCGATTTTGTTCCACACCTCGATGATTGCAGTCTCCTCGGCCGACACGCCGAGTTCGCCCAGGACTTTGAGCACGTCCTGCGCCTGCGGTGCGGTGTCCGGGTTGGCCACATCGCGGACATGCAGGATGACGTCCGCCTCGGTGACCTCCTCCAGCGTGGCGCGGAAGGCCGCGACCAGCGTCGTCGGGAGGTCGGCGACGAAGCCTACGGTATCAGAGAGCATCACCTCGCGCCCGTGAGGCAACGCGATCTTGCGCACCGTCGTGTCGAGCGTTGCAAATAGCAGATCCTTGGCGAAGACCCCTGCTCCGGTCAGCCGGTTGAACAGGCTCGACTTGCCCGCGTTGGTGTAGCCCACCAACGCGACGATCGGAAACGCCAGTGCATCGCGGTTGCCCTTCTGCTGGCCGCGCGTGCGTTTCACCTTGTCCAGACGATCCTCGAGCAGCTTGATCCGATCTTCGAGCAGGCGGCGATCGCTCTCGATCTGGCTTTCGCCTGGTCCGCCCAGGAAGCCGAAGCCGCCGCGCTGACGCTCGAGGTGAGTCCAGGATCGCACCAGGCGGCTGCGCTGATAGTTGAGATGGGCCAGCTCGACCTGCAGCACGCCCTCGCGCGTCGCCGCGCGATCGCCAAAGATTTCAAGGATCAACCCGGTCCGATCGAGCACCTTGGCACCGGTCTCGGTTTCGAGATTACGCTGCTGCACGGGGGCCAGCGCGGTGTCGACGAGCAAGAGCTCGATCTTGTCGGCCTTGACCCGGGCCTTGAGTTCCTCGACCAAGCCGCTGCCGATGAAGGTCGCCGGACGCACCTCGCGGACGCGTACGACGTCGGCGAAGACGACCTCGACATTGATCGCGCGGGCGAGGCCTTCGAACTCCTGGCGCCGCATCTCGATGCTGTGGCTGGTCGCGGTGCCGCGAACGTCCGGCACGATGAGGCCGACACGAGTGGGCGCAATGCGATGATCAATAGGACGCGGCCCGCCGGAGCGGTCCTCCTCGAACTCGAAATCGTCGTCTGTCATGCGACCTATATAGTCATTGCGTGCTGGCCGATCGATCCCCAGACGGTTCGCCGGCCAGCGCTAAAGGCTAGTCGTCGGCGTGCTCGGGATCAAAGAGCTGGATCGGTGCCCCGGGCATGATGGTCGAGATCGCATGCTTGTAGACGAGTTGCGACTGCGCATCGCGGCGCAGCAGCAGGCAGAAATTGTCAAACCAAGTAATCACGCCCTGCAGCTTGACGCCGTTGACCAGAAAAATGGTCACCGGGACCTTCTGCTTCCGCACGTGATTGAGAAACGCGTCTTGAAGGTTTTGTGCCTTTTCACCGGGCATTTGTGGCCTCTTGTATTTCGGCGGTGTTGGCTCCGCCAAATTTTCCGGGCCGGCGAGGTTTACACCTCCACCGGGTGCCCTTCTTGGTCCGCCCCGCGCGTCCAATATGGCATATCGCCTGATGGCTGCCTACCCGACGCCGCCTAGAGGCCGAGCGACTTGATCTTCCTGTGGAGGGCGCTGCGCTCCATCCCGACGAACTCTGCGGTCTTGCTGATGTTTCCGCCAAAGCGCTCGATCTGCGCGAGCAAGTATTGGCGTTCGAAAACCTCGCGTGCCTCGCGCAGCGGCAGGCTCATCAGGTGAGCCGACTCATCGGTATCGCCCACAGTCGGCAGAACCTCGCCGATATCGGAGGGCAGCATCTGCGCATTGATGACGCCGTTCTCGGGTGGCGCATCCTTGATGAGGATGAGGAGGCGCTCGATCGAGTTGCGCAGCTGGCGGGCGTTCCCGGGCCAGTCCTGCGCCTGCAGCACCGCGATCGCGTCTTCGCCGATCGCGAGGCTCTTGAGGTTGTGCATGCGGGCGATCTGATCGATGAACAGCTCGACCAGTGCCGGCACGTCCTCGCGCCGCTCCTTTAGCGGACTCAGTTGCAGCGGGACGATCGACAGGCGGTGAAACAGGTCGGAACGGAAGGTCCCCTCCTCGATCTGGTGCGCCACGTTCTGCGAGCTGGCCGAGATGATCCGGACGTCGATGGGGACGGCCACCGTGCCGCCGACGCGGTTGAACTTGTTCTCGACGAGGGTGCGGAGCAACGCGCCCTGCGCGGCAGGCGGCAAGGCCGCCACCTCGCTGAGATAGAGCGTGCCGCCATGGGCCCGTTCGAGCGCCCCCACCTCGGTCCGGAGCGTCCCTGCCTTCTCGCGCGTTTCACGGCCGAACAGCACAACCTGCACCTCGTCGGTCGCATAGAGCGAGCAGTTGATCTCCACGAACGGAGACTCCGCCCGCGGACTGCGCTGGTGGATGAGCCGGGCCGCAAGGCCCTTGCCCGATCCGGACGGCCCGGAAATGAAGATGCGGGAATTGGTTGGCGCCGACTTCTCGATGACCGCCCTCGCCGCCTGCAGCGCGGCGGAGTTTCCGACCATGTCGACCGACTGAGTGCTGGCGCGCCCGCGCAACTCCTCGACCTCCGACTTGAGGCGGGTCGCTTCCATGGCGCGCTGAGTGATCAGCAGCAACCGGTCGATCTTGAACGGCTTCTCGATGTAGTCGTAGGCGCCCCGGCGGATCGCAGACACGGCGGTTTCAACATTGCCGTGGCCGGAAATCATCACCACCGGCATCTCGGGATGCTGGGTCTGGAACACGTCGAGCAGCTGCAGGCCGTCGAGCCGCGAGCCCTGCATCCAGATGTCGAGGAAGACGAGACTGGGACGGCGGCGGGCGATCTCGTTGAGCGCCGAATCCGCGTCGTGAGCCTGGCGGGTCTCGTAACCCTCGTCCTCAAGGATCCCCGCGATCAGATCGCGGATATCGTCCTCGTCGTCGACAATCAGGATGTCAAATGCCATCTCAGGTCTTCTCGACCGCCATCACCGGCGGCTCCTCTTGGCCTTCGGGCGGGGGCGCTGGTTCGCCCTGCCCGGTTTCGGCTTCTGGTTTGGGAGGGGCCTCCGCATCCGGAGCCCGGAGCGGAAGGGTGAATGTGAAGCATGCGCCAACCCGGTCGTTGGCGTCCGGGTCGGCGTCGATCAGATCGACCGTGCCGCCATGCTGCTCAATGATGCGAGCAACGATCGCGAGGCCGAGGCCGGTGCCCTTCTCGCGGGTCGTGACGTAGGGCTCGAGCAGGCGCTGCCGGTTTTCTTTCGGCCATCCCTTGCCGTTGTCCGAAACTGAGATGCGCGCCTTGTCGCCCTCGGCCCGCAGTTGCACCTCGACCACCGGATCCTTGATCGCCTCGAGTCCGGCGCCCTCGATGGCCTCGACGGCATTCTTGATGAGGTTCGTCAGCACCTGCGAGATCAGCCGCTGGTCGAAGAAGGCCTCGAGGGGCTGCTCGGGCAGGTCCATCTTGATGGCGACATCCGGCAGCCGCACGCTCTCGAGGAACACTGCCGAGCGGACCGTCTCGCTGAGATCTCCGCGCACCGGCTTGGCCTCGGGCATCCGGGCGAAGGACGAGAACTCA
>Ga0207674_10006352_pt1 | contig 13911 bp, 10 predicted proteins | sample KBSCornC72_FD_184303 | JGI IMG/M metagenome (GOLD analysis project Ga0207674, IMG submission 184303) | Corn rhizosphere microbial communities from Kellogg Biological Station, Michigan, USA - KBS Corn C7-2 (SPAdes) (version 2) | ecosystem: Host-associated > Plants > Roots > Rhizosphere > Soil ... | reverse complement strand
CGCCGGCGGGCGAGCTCGGCATCGCTGACGTGGAGGTGGAGCTTCCTCGCCTGCACGTCGAGTTCGATCAGGTCGCCGTCGTGGACGAGGGCGAGCGGGCCGCCCAGCGACGTTTCGGGGCTGACGTGGAGGACGCAGGTGCCATAGCTGGTGCCGGACATTCTGGCGTCGCTGATGCGGACCATGTCCCGGACGCCCTGCTTCAACAGTTTTTTCGGGATCGGGAGCATGCCCCATTCGGGCATGCCCGGCGCGCCTAACGGGCCGGCGGATTGCAGGACGATAACGCTGTCGGGGGTGACGGCCAGGTTCTCGTCGTCGATGCGGGCCTTTAAGTCGGCGTAGTTCTTGAAGACCAGGGCCGGGCCAGTGTGTTTCAAGAGTCTCGGCTCGGCGGCCGTGGGCTTGATGACACACCCGTCGGGCGCGAGGTTGCCGCGCAGGATGAACGTGGCGCCGGCGCGGGAGAGCGGTTGATCCAGCGGGAGAATGACCTTGTCGTTGCAGACCTGTGCGCCGGCGATATCGTCGCCGAGCGTCTTGCCGCCGCAGGTGAGACAATCGGTGTGAAGGAGCGGGCGGATGCGTTCGAGCAGCGCGGCCAGGCCCCCCGCGTCATAGAAATCCTCCATCAGGTATTCGCCGCTGGGCCGCAGGTTGGCCACGACGGGGACGCGGTGCGAGATCTCGTCGAACCGCTCGAGCGGCAATCTGATCCCACACCTGCCGGCCATCGCAATCAGGTGGACGATGGCGTTGGTCGAACCGCCGATCGCCATGTCCACGGTGATGGCGTTGTCGAAAGATTCCTTCGTCAGCAGGTCGGACGGCTTCAAATCCTCCCAAGCCATCTCGACGACGCGGCGGCCGGTGTCGGTGGCCATGCGCGCGTGCGTCGAATGCACCGCGGGGATGCTCGATGCGCCGGGGAGCGTCAGGCCGAGGGTTTCGGCGATGGCGGTCATGGTGGATGCGGTGCCCATGGTCATGCAGTGTCCGGGGGAGCGGGCGATCCCTTCCTCGACGCCGCGCCAGGCGCAGTCGTCCAAATTGCCCGCCTGACGCTCGGCCCAGTATTTCCACGCATCGGTGCCGCTGCCCAGCGTGGTGCCCTTCCAATTGCCGCGGAGCATCGGCCCGGCGGGAAAGAAGATGGCCGGAACATTGGCGCTGATGGCCCCCATGATCAGCGCCGGCACCGTCTTGTCGCACCCGCCCATGAGGACGACGGCGTCCAGCGGGTGGCAGCGGATGGTCTCCTCGGCCTCCATCGCCAGCAGGTTGCGGTAGAACATGCTGGTCGGCTTCATGAAGGTTTCGGAGAGCGACATCACCGGCACCTCGACCGGAAACCCGCCCGCCTGCCAGACGCCGCGCTTGATCTCTTCCACGCGCTGCTTGAAATGGGTGTGGCAGGTGTTGAGATCAGACCAGGTGTTGAGCAGGCCGATGACGGGCTTCCCGGCGTAATCGGCGCGCGAGAAGCCCATCTGGTTCATGCGCGAACGGTGGCCGAAGGAGCGCAAGTCGTCCGGCCCGAGCCAGCGGTGGCTGCGGAGCTGCTCGGGGGTTTTGCGGGGACGGGGGATGGAGTTCGACATCGGTTGGGTCGCGCCGCGCGCGTCCGGTCATTCTACGCGCCGACGGCCGACGCTAGTAGTGGAACCCGATCCCCGCCCCGCCCCAGAGTTGGATGTCGGCGCGGAGGTCGCTGCTGGTGCGGTCGTCGAAATAGAGGAAGCCCTGCAGCGTGAACGTGCCGTGCCGCGGCGAGAGGTGGAAGGCGTGGTTGAGGCTATAGTTGCCGATCAGGCCGATCTCGTAGTGCTGCAGGCCGGTGTCTTTGCCCTTGGGCGTGGTGGAGAAGAAGGGGTTGTTGTAGACGTACGCGATGTTGGCCAGCGCGGTGAGGGTGAAGCCGGTGTTTTCGAAGACGAAGTCGTGGCTGATGCCGGCCTCGATGTAAAACCCGCTGTACTTATCGTAATCGTAGGCGCCATAGACGTAAGGGGAAACGATGGGCGTGTCGGTGCGGAAGAGCCAGGAATCGTCGAAGGTGACCTTGGCGTAGGCCTCGCCGGTGTTGAGTTCATCCCGCTCGGGGAAGATGTAGGTAATGTTGCCCCCCTCGACGATGAAGGGGCGGAGGTTCCAGTTGAGGCCGACGTACGGGCGGACCTCCTGGAAGCGGGAGATGGGGTCGGAGGAGTGGATGTTGACGAAGGCGCCGATGAACGGGTGGGGGAGCTTGCCGAGGTCGAAATCGAGGCGGCCGTCGAACTGGTAATTGGGATTGTGGCGCTTGGCGATCCCCTCGGAACGGCTGACGCCGCGGTAGACGTTGTCGGTGGCGTAGCGGAAGGAGAGGTCGAAGTTGACGCCGCCGGCGTTAACGCCCTCGTCCTCGCGCGGCGGGGCGGGGGGGGCGTAAACGCTCTGGTCTTCGGGCAGCAGCGTCAATGCGGCGGGGGCGGCGAGGTCGGGCGCGGCGACCGCGGGCGTGACCTGGGCGCGGGCGGCCGCGGCGGCGGTGGCCGCCACGAGGATCGTCGTCGCCAGTAAACCGGTCTGCACCCGAGCTTGCATCGTGAAACTCCTTCGGCTTTGGGACGGAGTGTAAACACAAGTCGCGGGGCAGGTCAAAGTTGTCCGAGGTGCTCCCCTTGCTTGCGGGTGATAATAGGGACTGCTACATTTCGGCGCGACGCGCGCGGGTGACCTGAACGCGCGCCTTGAATGGAGATGACCATGCGACGTCTGCTGATCCCGGTGTTGTCGGTCGCCGCGGCCCTGTCGGTGGCGGTGGGGACGGGGGGGTGCAAGAAGGAGGGCGGGGCGTCATCCTCCGGCACGGTAGACATCGGCGAATACGCCTCCATGACCGGCCCGACCGCCACGTTCGGCCAGAGCTCGCACGAGGGGACGATGATGGCCGTCGAGGAGGCGAACGCCGCCGGCGGCGTGCTCGGCAAACAGATAAAGATCATCAGCTACGACGACCGGTCCGACGCAACCGAGGCCGTGACGGCAGTCCAGAAGCTGGTCAGCAGCGACAAGGTGAGCGCCATCCTCGGTGAGATCGCCTCCAAGCGCAGCCTCGCGGGAGCGCAGCCGTGCCAGAAGGCCGGCGTCCCGATGGTCTCGCCGGCCAGCACGAACCCGACGGTGACCCAGGTCGGCGACTACATCTTCCGCGTCTGCTTCACCGACGACTTCCAGGGAAAGGTCTGTGCCCAGTTCGCCCAGAAGAAGGGGTGGAAAAAGGTCGGCGTCTTCACCGACGTCGCCAACGATTATTCCAAGGGGCTGACCAAGGTCTTTAAGGAAGTCTACCCCACGGGCGGCGGTCAGATCGTCGCCGAAGACACCTATCGCGAAGGCGACAAGGACTTCAAGGGGCAGCTCGCGAAGATGAAGACCGCCGGCGTCGACGCCGTCTTCCTCCCCGGCTATTACACCGACGTCGGCAACATCCTCCGGCAGGCGCGGCAGATCGAGTTGAACGTGCCGTTCTTCGGCGGCGACGGGTGGGACGACCCCCAGACGTACCTCAACCTCGGCTCGATCGCCGACAACTGCTTCTTCACCAACCATTACGCCGCCGACGACAAACGTCCGGAGGTGCAGGCGTTCATCGCCGCGTACTCCAAGCGGTACAAGAACGCCGACGGCTCGCCGAAGATCCCCGACGCGATGGGCATCTGCGGGTACGACGCGGCGCGGGTGCTGATCGACGCGATCAAGCGGGCCGGCAAGACCGACCCCAAGGCCATCCGAGACGCGCTGGCGAACACGAAGGATTTCCCCGGGGCCAGCGGCAACATCACGATCGACGCCAACCGCAACGCGCTCAAGCCGATCGTCATCCTGGAATTCAAGGACGGCAAGCCGCATACGGTGGACGCGATCGCCCCCAAGTGACGATGTAGGGAACGTGAAAGAAGCGACCAAGCGACCAAGCGACCAAGCGACCAAGGGGTACGCGATCCGTCCCTGCGTCGCTCCGTCGCCCTGTCGCTTCGTCGCTTCCTGTCCCTTCGTCGCTTCCTGACCCCATGCAAGACCTCGTCCACCAGATCATCATCGGCCTGTCGATCGGCGCGACGTACGCGCTGATCGCGCTGGGGTACACGATGGTCTACGGGGTGCTCCGCCTGATTAACTTCGCGCACGGCGAGGTTTACATGGCCGGCGCAGTCGTCGGGTGGTATCTCGCCCACGCCGTCGTCCGCTTCCACCTGCCGCCGTGGCTGGGTTTGGTGATCGTGTTCGGCGGGGCGATGATCGCCTGTGCGATCCTCGGCTTCCTGATCGAGTTCCTGGCCTACCGGCCGCTGCGGAACAGCCCGCGACTGGTGGTTTTAATTACCGCGATCGGCGTCAGCCTGCTGCTGCAGAACCTGGCGCAGATCAACGGCGTCTTCGGCCCGACGCCGCGGAGCTTTCCGAACCTCCTCGAGGTGCGGACCGTGTTCACCTTTCACGTCGGCCACACCGCCGAGCCCGTGCCCATCACCAACCTGGACATCCTGAGCCTGGCGCTGTCGGTGTTGTTGATGGTGGTCATGACCTGGATCGTCCTCAAGACCAAGGTGGGCCTCGCACTGCGGGCCGTGTCGCACCGCGTGGACACCGCGGCGCTGATGGGCGTCAACACCGATCGCACGATCTCCTGGACGTTCATGTTCGGCTCGGCGCTGGCGGCGGTGGCGGGCGTGCTGGACGCGATCCGCTACGACGTCCGTCCGCTGATGGGCCTCATGCCCGGACTCAAGGCGTTCATCGCCGCGGTATTGGGCGGCATCGGCTCGATCCCCGGCGCCCTGGTCGGGGCGCTGCTGCTCGGACTGGTGGAGACGCTGACCAAATATTACCTGCCGCCCGGCTACACCGAGTACGCCGACGGCATCGCGTTCGTCGTGCTGATCCTGATCCTGCTGTTCAAACCCAGCGGCCTGCTCGGCCGCGCGACGCGCGAGAAGGTATAGGCCAGCCGAGATGACGACCTCCGCCGCACCAACCCCGTCGTCGTCCGCTTCCCACGTGGTGCGGCCGCGCCTGCCGATCTGGGTCATCAACCTCACCATCACGCTGCTCATCGTCGCGCTCTTCCCGCTCGACCGCCTGCTCGAGCGGTTCATGGACGAGTACTACCTGCGCGTCGTCATCCTGATCGGCCTCAACATCATCCTCGCGACGAGCCTCAACCTGATCAACGGCATCACCGGCCAATTCTCACTCGGCCACGCGGGATTTATGGCCGTCGGCGCGTACGTGACCGGCGCCGCCCTTCATCATTACAACCCCGCGGGCGTCGCCGGGCAGGCGATGCTGCTCGCGATGCTGGTGCTGGGCGGGATCGTTGCCGCGATCGCGGGACTGGCGATCGGCATCCCGACGCTCCGCCTGCGCGGCGACTACCTGGCGATCGCCACGCTCGGCTTCGGCGAGATCATCTACACCCTCATCAACGCCACCGACCAAATCGGCCCGTTCGAGATCGGCGGCGCCAGCGGCCTGCACGGCATCCCCATCGTCACCAACTTTTTCTGGACCTTCGCGTGGGTCGTCGTGTGCGTGGTCTGCGTCTGGCGGTTGGCGTATTCGACCAAGGGCCTCGCCTTCCGCGCCGTGCGCGAGGACGAGATCGCCGCGGCGGCGATGGGCGTCGACACGACCTTCTTCAAGGTCGCCGCCTTCGTCATCGGCGCGTTCTTCGCCGGGGTCGCCGGCGGCCTGCTCGCCACCTACGACGGCAACCTCGCCCCCGAGTCGTTCCGCTTCACCCGGTCGATCGAGATCGTCGTCATGGTCGTGCTGGGCGGCAGCGGCTCGATCACCGGCTCGATTCTGGCCGCCGTCGTGCTGACCTTCGCCCCAGAGGTACTACGGACGTTCGCCGACTGGCGAATGGTGATCTATTCGCTGGCCCTGATCGGCACGATGCTGCTGCGACCGGCGGGCTTACTCGGCAGTCGCGAGATCTGGTGGGCGAAGCGGCGACAAGGGCCTGCGAAGGCGATGGCGTGAATCATGGCCGGAAAAGCGAACATCGAACATTCAACATCGAACATCGGACACCGAACCGGCAACGATGGCCGCCGCTACGATCTTGAACGTCGGCTTCTCGATTATGCGGTCCGCTGTGTCCGGCTTGCCGAAAAACTGCCCAAGACCCGTGCGGGCACCCATATTGCCAAACAATTTCTGAGATCCGGAACGTCGCCATTGCCGAACCACGGCGAGGCGCAGGCGGCCGAGTCGCCCGACGACTTCGTCCACAAACTGCGGGTCTGCTTGAAGGAACTCCGCGAGTCGCTTCGTTGGCTCCAATTGATACGACTCGTTCCGTTGGTGTCGTCCGGCGCGGACGTCGCCGAAGTCGGTGCCCTGGTAAAGGAGACCGATGAATTGATTCGTATTTTTGTTGCAAGCGTTCGGACCGCCGAGCGAAACCGCTCGAGCGCGAATGCCAAGGGAAACCTCCGATGACTTTCCCTCGATGTTCGATGTTCGATGTTCGATGTTGAATGTTCGATGTTCGCTTTTAGTGTTCTGTGGTAATGGCCCTTCTCGACGTCATCAAAACTTCCGTGCAGTTTGGCGGCCTGAGAGCCGTGAGCGACTTCAACTTCGCGCTCAACCCCGGCGAACTCGTCGGCCTCATCGGCCCCAACGGCGCCGGAAAGACCACCGCCTTCAACGTCGTCACCGGCGTCTACCGCCCGACCTCCGGCCGCATCACCCTCGACGGCAATTCGATCGCCGGCCTGCCGCCCTTCAAGATCAACCGCCGCGGCATCGCGCGGACGTTTCAGAACATCCGATTGTTCGGCGGCCTCTCCGTCCTTGAAAACGTGCTCGTCGGATTCACACAGTCCGTCACGCACGGCTTCCTGGGCACGGTCCTGCGCACGCCCAAGCACCAGCGCGAAGACCGCGCCCACGACGACGAAGCCATGGCGCTCCTCGACACGCTGGGCCTGGCGCCCAAGGCCGGGATGCAGGCCGGCTCGCTCCCCTACGGCGACCAACGCCGCCTCGAGATCGCCCGCGCGCTGGCGACGCGGCCGAAAATCCTCCTCCTCGACGAGCCCGCCGCCGGCATGAACCCGCAGGAAAAGGCCGAGCTGATGAACCTCATCCGCTTCATCCGCGACCGCTTCAAGGTCGGCATCTGGCTGATCGAGCACGACATGAAACTGGTCATGAGCGTCTGCGAGCGGATCACCGTGCTCGACCACGGCGAGACGATTGCCGTCGGCACGCCCGCCGAAGTGCAGGCCAACCCCGCCGTCATCGGCGCCTATCTGGGGGAGCCGACGTGAACGCGAACGCCCCCCTGCTCGACGTCCGCGACCTCCACGTCTGCTACGGCGGCATCAGCGCATTGCAGGGCGTTTCGCTCGCGATCAACGCGGGCGAAATCGTCACGCTGATCGGCTCGAACGGCGCCGGTAAGACGACGCTCCTCCGCGCCGTCTCCGGCCTGCTCCGCCCGCGCGAGGGCACGGTCGTCTTCGGGCAGGCCGGGCCGATCCACCATCTCAAACCGCACCAGATCGTCCGCCTGGGCATCTCGCACGTCCCAGAAGGCCGCCAGATCTTCCCCGACCTGACGTTGGACGAAAACCTCGCCCTGGGCGCCTACCAGCGCCGCGACGACCTCCGCCCCGACCTCGACCGCTGCCGCACCCTCTTCCCCATCCTCCGCGAACGCGCCACCCAAAAGGCCGGCACCCTCTCCGGCGGCGAACAACAAATGCTCGCCATCGGCCGCGCCCTCATGAGCCGCCCCAAGCTCCTCCTCCTCGACGAACCCTCACTCGGCCTCGCCCCCCTCGTCGTCCGAAAAATCTTCGACATCATCCGCGAGATCAACGCCACCGGCACCACGATCTTCCTCGTCGAACAAAACGCCCACCTCGCCTTGAAGATCGCCCACCGCGCCTACGTCCTCCAGACCGGCCGCATCTGCATGTCCGACTCCGCCCCCGCCCTCCTCGCCAACCCCGAAGTCCAGCGCGCCTACCTCGGCGGCTAGACTGAGACGCCGACTCCTTGGGTGACACTGGCAAGCCCTCAGGCTTGCCAGTGGTTTTCGCCTCAGCCAAACCACCCTGGCGCCAAACCCCTCACTCCTTCTCCCGCGACCGCCCCCAACCGTATTCCGTCGTACCGTTCCAGCCGCTCGTGGGAGAAGGCGGGGATGAGGGTCTTCAATCTTCCGACATGCCAAGCCCCCCACTCAATCATTCACGATGCACAATCTCGGGTGGCACTCAACGCCGTGAAATAAAGTCAATTTGGGTGCCATGCCCTCGCCCGCCGCGCGCCCCGTCGTCTTCCCAAAACGCGACCGGCGGGCGTGGGCATGTCTTCGCGTCGCGCGCATTCGAAGCGCACTCGAAATAGTTCACGGCGTTGGGTGGCACTGGCGCGCTCTCAGGCTTGCCAGTGGCGTTGCCCCCGCGCAACGATCGTCGCGATCCGTGGCCGTCCCTTTTTGACGTTCCACCACGTGGCAAACCAGTGTCCAATCCACTCATCTTCGTTTTAGAGGACCTCGCCATGCCCATCATCACCTGCCCCAACTGCGGCGCAAAAAACCGAGTCGACGACCGCGGCTCGTCCTTACAACCCGTCTGCGGAAGGTGCGGGACCAAGCTGCTGGCGCCGGCCTCGAGCGCGACGGCCACCGGCAGCGCCGCCAACGGCAGCGCCGCCAACGGCCACCCCCTCGAAGTCACCGACGCCACCTTCTCCACCACCGTCCTCGCCGCCGACCGCCCCGTCCTCCTCGACTGCTGGGCCCCCTGGTGCGGCCCCTGCCGCATGGTCGCCCCCACGATCGACCAGCTCGCCACCGAATCCGCCGGCCGCTACCTCGTCGCCAAGCTCAACACCGACGACAACCCCCGCACCGCCTCCCAATTCCGCATCGACGCCATCCCCACCCTCCTCGTCTTCCACAAAGGCCAACTCATAGACCGCCTCGTCGGCCTCCAACCCAAACACGCCATCGCCGCCAAGATGCAGCAAGTCGTTGCCGGCGCTTAACCGCCAACGAAAAACGCCGGGCACGCTCATCGCATGCCCGACGTCGTCCACTTCCCGTCAATGACCTTGCGGCTTACTTCACCGCCTCAACCTTGATCGTATGCGTCACCGGCTTCACCGCCGCCGCCGACGCGTCCTGCAACTCCCGCCCGCGCTTGATCGCCGCCGCCTCGATCCGGCCGAACGCCTCCTGCTCCCCCGGCACCATCCGCCGCATGTCACCCATGCCCGCCATCAGCGTCTTGATCAGCGGCGTCTCGTAGTTCTGCTGCTCGCGCACCACCTTGTCCACCGCCGCGAACGGCCCCGAGAACGGATTCTCCAAAAACTCCGCCGCCAGGTTGATCCCCTTTTCCGCGTCCGCCGCCGCGAACTCCTTGCTCGCGTCCCCCCACGTCACCTTCACCTTGCCGGTACCGGCGCCTTTGACGACCAGCGTGTACCGATTCAGATCCTGGTTGAACGGCAGAAACTCGATGATCCCCGTCGTCGCGTTCGGGCTCTTCGGATCGCCGGTGAAGCAGAACGGATACCGGCTGCTCTCCACCTCCACCGCGCCGTCCTTCATCCCCAGCACCTTTTGGCCGTCGCTCCCCTCCGCCTTGTTCGCCGCCAGGTCCACCGTGATCGTCCCGATGTTCCCGTCCACGCCCAAACCTTTAAGGAACGCGTACGCCATGCACAAATGCCCGTTCGCGCCGGGGTGAATGCCGTCCCCGCCGGCAACCTGGTACGACGCGCCGTACTTCTCCTTGGCCTTGGTCATCGCGTCCATCATCACGTCGTACACGTCCGCGAACGCACACCCTTCCTGCTCGGCGATCGCCTTGGCGATGTCACGCTCCTCGGCCAGCGTCTTGTTATACATCGCAGCCGCATCCGGCATGTCCCTGCGGACAAACGTCTTCGAATCGACCACCCCCGGCGACCCCACCACGATGAACCGCACCCCCTTCTTCTTAAACGCCTTCACCACCGCCGTCATCGAGTCCTTGTAATGCCTCGCCTTGTCCGGCGTCATCGGCGAGTAACCGCCGTCGTTCATCCCGTAACACGTCGTCGCCACCGTCATGTCGAACTTCAGCGCCTGCGTCGGCATCTTCCCGAGGAATCCCCACGACGTCTCCCCGCCCCAGCCGAACTGCATCACCCGCAAATCCGCCTTCGGCCGGCACATCAGCAGATAGTCCTCGATAAACACCGAGTACTGCTTCTGCTCCGTAATCGAGTCGCCGCACACCGCGACGAAATCCCCATTCTGCAACTGCGCCCCCGCGCGCAGACACACCAGAGCCGCCACCGCCAACACGATCAATCGCTTCATCGCGCGTTCTCCTTCTTATAAATGCGAAACGGGTGGCCGCGCCGTCCGAGGCGGGCCACCCGTGCGATGATAACGAAAACCTCCCCCGCAATCACTTCACGACGGCGGCCGTCGGCGCACCCGCCGGCAGCACCTCCACCGTAATCCGGTGTCGCACCGGCGTCACCTCGCCCGCCGCCTTGTCGAACAATTCATGCGCCTTCTTCATGCCGGCGGTCTTCAGCGCCTCCATCGCCCCCTTCTCTTCCGGCAAAAACGCCTCGAACTCCGCCAGCTCGTGCATCAACCGCTTCACCAGGGGCGTCTCAAAGTTCTGCTGCGCCTTTACCGCCTCTTCCACTTTCTGAAACTGCGCCGAGAACGGATTGTCCATGAACTCCGCCGCCAGGTTGATCCCCCGCTCGGCATCCGCGCCCGCGAACTCCTTGCTGACGTCCCCCCACGTCACCTTCACCTTCTGCCCCGTCGCCCCTTTCACCACGAGATTGAACCGATTCAACTCCTGGTTGAACGGCAGGAATTCAAGGATTCCCTTCGGCGACCGCGGCGACGACGGATCGCCGTAGAAGCAGTACGGGTAGCGGCTGCTTTCCACCTCAATCGTCCCATTCGCGCACGACAGGATGCGGTGCCCGTCGCTCGCCTGCGCGCGGTTCGCGCCCGGCTCATACGTGATCGTCCCAATGTCCCCGTCGCACCCCAGCGCCTTCAGGAAAGCATACGCCATGACCAGGTGGCCGTTCTCGTCAGGGTGTACGCCGTCTTCCGTCCCCGCCAGCGCGTACGCCTTCCCGTACTTCGCCTTGGCGCGCCGCATCACGTTCATCATCAGGTCGTGGACCTCCGCGAACGTCACACCCTCCTCCGCCGCGACCTCGCGGGCGATGTCGCGCTCGTTGGCGAGGATCGGGTTGTACTTCGCCGCCACCTCCGGCCCCCCCCAGAAGGTCTGCGAGTCCACCGCGCCCGGCGAGCCGAGCACGATGAACCGCACGCCGTCTTTCTTGAAGTCTTGAACGATGCCGCGAAGGCTGTGGCGATAGCGATCGTAGTTGGGAACCACCTGCGCGTACCCGCCATCATTCATCCCGAAGCAAATCGTCACCACCGACGGATTAAACCGCATGGCCTCGTTGGGCATCTTCGAAAGAAACCCCCAGGACGTCTCGCCGTTCCAGCCGAGTTGCATTGTTCGCAAATTCGGCTTAGGCCGGCACATCAGCAGGTATTCTTCAATAAAACGGCAGTAAAGCTTCTGCTCGGTGATCGAATCCCCACATACCGCCACAAAATCACCCTCTTTCAGCTTGTGATCCTGTTGAGGCGGGTTCGCGGCCCGGGCCGCTTGGGAGATGACCAAAATGGTGAAAAAGAGCGATATCCGCCGCATGTTGGGGTCGTCCTCGTCTTAAGTTCGTGTGAAAACGTGTCGGGGAGGCAGAATTATTACTCCGCAAAAGCGCGAAAGTTTAGCATACTGATGCTCATCGAACTTTTGTTCCACCTGATGACATCGGACAGCCCACGGTGTTAGTTTGGGAAGGCTCGCATGATGCTCGGCAGGCGGATGATATTGCTAGGCTTATCGGGCTTGGCCGCGGGTTTGACCTCCCGGGCCGATGTGCCCGTTTACGCGGTGCGGATGCAGTCCGGGCTGGGAAAACCCGTCTTCGTGACATCGGCGCCGGGGGACGACAGCCGGCTCTTCGTTGTGGAACAAGGGACCGGCGGCAGCGCCCGGGTTCGCGTCCTCAACCTGGCAACCAACACGTTCGCCCCCAACCCGCTCATCACCGTCACCGGCCTGGCGACGGGCAGCGTCGGCAGCGAACAAGGCCTGCTCGGTTTGGCGTTCGACCCCGACTTCGCCACCAACGGCAACTTCTATCTCAACTACACCGCCACCGGCGGCGCCTTCGGCCAAGGCCTCACCAAGGTCGTCCGTTACACGTCCGCCGACCGCAATACCGCCAGCACCAAAACAGATATCTACGCCCAGAAATATGATAAAGCAGGTAACCGCCTCTGGGCTGTTGATGGTGTACCGGTTTCTACGGGGCCTAACGGCCAGCACTATACTTTTTCTTCCAACCAGGATTACCGCAACCGTTCTTTTGCCGCTACAGACAGTGCCGGCGGTTTTTATATGTGCTATTCAGACGACAGTGTATCCAATTACTATTGGGAAAGAGTGATGGTGCAGCATGTGCGCAATAACGGCAGTACAGTATTTGCCAACCCCGGCCAGTACATCGCCACTTCCGGCGCTGCCAATTTACAGATGAGTGCCCAGTTGATAGCAGACGGCAGGAAGGGATTTTTTATTTCCTATAAACAGGTTTCCAGCAATGATTATATCTATGTGTACTGCTACCGGGACGAGAATGGCAGCCTGAAGTATTACGGGGGCGGGCGCATGAATGAAAATGCCGTGCAGACAAGCAGCGTAGCGGTTTGCGGCATTAGAACAGAGGTAATTTATCCGGGGACTACTGTAAGTGAATACAATATATGGAGCGACCTGGATGGTGGCTGCAACGTGATCATGGCTATGAGCGGCAATATCGGCGGGCAGCATACCATGCTTACCTATAACCGGCTGTGGCGGGCAAAAACAGATGCCAAATCCAAAACCTTTTTCCGCAATACTTCCGGTACAGCCTGCCCCCGAACAAGGGAATACGCCAAAGACTACGTGTACACCATGTATACCCTTAAAACCGATTACCAGAGCGTGATGTGTAAAGACCTGATGCAGACGACTATTTATACCTATACCAATTACCGGCTCATCTCCAATGGTTATTTACTGATAGATGATGTGGGGTATGATTATGGTTTCCCCAAAGGAATCACCGTTTCCACCGGTGGAAATATCAATGCCACCCTGATAGCGGTTGCCACCCGGAGCCTGGTAAATAACAATACTGTTACTGACTTTATCGTAAAAGGATTTTTGTACCGGGATGAAAAGTTTGACAGCATCCCTTACCAGCATACCTCTTATGGTAACCCGGATTTTGGCTACAATACCACCGTGCCTTCCAAAGTAAATAAACTCAATTTTATGAGGGATACCCTGCTGGGGAAGGGCAATTATTATGTAGACTTTAGCCTGGCAGGCGGGGGAGGTGAAATATACACTGCAGCCCTGATGCCAACACCCACGGGCAGGGTTGTACGCATGCAGCATCTTACAGCCACCAAAAAAACAGCTGACTCCGTAGCGGTGGAATACAATACCAATATTGTAAAAACGCCGGAAAGAAACGGCGTGGCCATCGGCAAGGAACTGAGTACTGGCTTCAGCGGCTATAATATCAGCTACGAGTTGCCGCTCATCCTGGTAAACAACAAAGGAAAAGCTTTCTTTTATGTGCAGGAAGGTGGCCGTACCGCAAGGGTTAGCCCCATCGGTAGCGGTGTGGAACTACCATGGGGCGCAATGGGCAGACCCATTGGTTCAGCCACCTACAATAACAGCTATTATGGTATGGTGCAACCGGTGGTTACGCTTGACTCAACCG
>Ga0207674_10006351_pt1 | contig 13912 bp, 11 predicted proteins | sample KBSCornC72_FD_184303 | JGI IMG/M metagenome (GOLD analysis project Ga0207674, IMG submission 184303) | Corn rhizosphere microbial communities from Kellogg Biological Station, Michigan, USA - KBS Corn C7-2 (SPAdes) (version 2) | ecosystem: Host-associated > Plants > Roots > Rhizosphere > Soil ... | reverse complement strand
CGACTTCAAAGACTGGCCGCAAACTCCGCCCTCTCATTCTCCCCAAGGCTTTAGCTTGGGATCATGCAAAATCATTTCAGACCAATCAACCGTTTTAACGGTTTACCTCGGCGTTAAAACCTTGAGCAATTTGACGAGAAACCGTTAAAACGGTTGCTGAATACGGTCGGAACGCTCTGACCCCAAGCTGAAGCTTGGGGAGAATGAGAGGATGGTTATCACAGAGTCTCAGCCGCGTGCTGTCGAGAAGATTTTGAATGCGGGCTGGTAGCAACGGATCTACAGCGCGGCGAATTTGTTGGTCTCAAAGCTACCGCACGAGGGCTCGCTGGGTGTCGATGTTGAGACCACCAACTGTGATTGCGTCCCAAACCAGCCAGTAACGCTTAGTCTCATGAAAGCCGGCGGCCCGACTCTCAAATGGAAGGCGTACATATCGAATTGCAAAGTTCGCATCAGAGCGTGAAGAGACCGGCGTGAAGAAATACTCTGAGCGAGACGGCAGACCAAGCTCCGAACGCATTGCGTTTATATGGTCCTCACACTTTCCTATCTCACCCGGGTTTCTCGCGTCCTCAGAATCGGAAACAATGTGGTCCAACTCATGCAAGACGCCCCAACCGACATCAAACGCGGCCAGAGCTTCAGCATCGCCAGTAAGCTGGCGAAAATCATTGAAATCAACCAACACCACATAAGCTGGTAACAACTGTCTATTGGTTCCCTTAACTCTCGCTGGAACTACCCTGCAAAACGCAACATCCGCGCGGCCACTCGCATCTTCCAGGACAATTATGGCCGGACCCGTTATCGCGCGCTCCAGTAACTCGCGCGCACGTTCTGATCCATTAACCACCAGACCATCAAGTTTAAGAGACCCATTCTCAGCAAACGTCATTTTAGAGAAGCCGCTGATCGTTCTTAGTTTGTCGATGAGTTCCGTCTTGTGTCCTGCGGAAACTGTGTCTTTGATTAAAACCTGACTGTATTTAGTTTGGGCTTGAGAGTTGATCAGCAGGCAGGACAAACTGACGAGCACCACACTCGCAAAATGAAAATTAAGAGGACGAAGAGTCCTTGAACTGGGCTGCATTTCAATTCCTCCCAGATACTGGACCGGCGTAGTCGTTGTGGCGTCGGTTCGAGACTAACAAGCGCTAACAGGGGTAGCGCGAACTGACGCCATGTTACCAAAGTGTTAACAGACCGGAAATCAAAAAGTTTTATTTTGCGTCACAACTAAACATCACCTGAACTTCATCTGAACTAAACTGTTGGGGCGTCCCTCAGTGGGCGTCCCTCTGGTGGGACCGGGCGTTTGAGAGGTAATTAGAATGCGACCTGATCAGAGGAACAAAGGTTAGATTCGACGATCCAACAGGGGCGCCCACGGAGGGACACCCCTACGAAAAAATTTAATTTGAACGTTAATTGCCGTTAACGCGGGTGGCACATTGGCGCGGTAAGAAGTTCTCCAAGGAAAGGAGGTAAGTGATTTGAAAAAGTCAGAAGTCAGAAGAAGAAAGTTTTCAGTTCTTTGCGCCTGGTGTGGTTCTAAGATTCGCGAGACAAAACAACCGCACGACAACGCAGAGTGCCTCACATGTTTTTATCAGAGCTTGAGCAAACACCTCGCAAGTCAAAAACGAACGCCATCCGGCGAGTTTGTCAGCGAACGGTGAGATCAGTCTTCGAGGTCATCAGGCGTTATTAACCATTCCAGTCTTCCCTCTACTCTTCCAATTGCACCCCAGGACTCGGCCTCCAAACTAATCTTCGCCAGCGCCGCCGTCGGCATTCGCTGCTCCGATCCCGTCAAAAACTCAACCAGGTATTCCATACCCGGATTATGACCAACCACAATGAGTTCTGTCACAGTGGCTGTCACATCCGCGAGAACTCGTAGGAGTCGCGAAAGATCTGCTTCGTAAATACGCTCGTCGTAGGAGACGTTTGCCTTCAAATTACCTGTCTTGATTACAATTTCAGTAGTTTCGCGAGTTCTCAATGCGGGCGAACTAACTATTACGGGACTCGAAAGTCGCTCTCCTGCAAGAGTTTTGCCGACCCCCTCCGCAGCCTCGCGACCCCGTTTTTTCAACGGACGATCGAAGTCTGGAAGAGAATTGTCCTTCCAACTTGATTTGGCGTGTCTTAAGAGGTACAAACTTCTCATATTCCCCTGATTGGTCCAATGACCGTTTACATTCCTGTAACACCGATAACCTAGGCTCTCCGCCGATGATCTCCTACGGCAAACACCGATTTCCTGGCAAACTTTTTGTCGTCGAAGGTACCGACGGCAGCGGTAAGTCTACTCAACTCGCCCTTCTTTACCAGTGGTTGAAGGCAGAAGGCTATCCGGTTTTCTTTTCCGAATGGAATTCGTCCCCACTCGTGAAGGATACAACAAGACGCGCCAAGAAACGCCACCTGTTCACCCCGGCAACTTTTTCTTTGCTCCACGCTACAGATTTCGCTGATCGCACTGAACGCGACATCATTCCGCCGCTGAAAGCCGGCGCCATTGTGCTTGCCGACCGTTATATCTACACAGCTTTTGCTCGCGATGTCGCGCGTGGCTGTAACCGGGATTGGGTTCGAGAGGTCTACTCTTTTGCGGTGAAACCAACCGTTGCATTCTTTTTTCGTGCTCCTTTAGACATCGCAATCGACCGGATCATCTCGGGACGGCCCAATTTGAAGTACTACGAGGCTGGTATGGATCTTGGTTGGGCTGACGATGCTGAAGAAAGTTTTACGATCTTCCAGGGGAAGATTCTTGAAGAGTACGACCGGATGGTCTCCGAGTATGGTCTAACTGTTATCGACGCGAGTCGCTCCATCGAACGCCAACAACGAGAGATGCGAATGCTGATTACACAACACCTTAAGAAAAGGCGGTCCAGGTCAAATTAATACGCGACACTTTTACGGCACACCTTTACCGGGCGTCGAACACGAAGACTACAGCGGGAAGCTAATTGTCATTGAAGGCACCGATGGCGTAGGTCGTTCGACGCACATCGCGCTGCTCCGGACCTGGCTCGAATCCCGGGGCCATGCCGTGCTGGATACAGGAATGACCCGGTCGGTCCTCGCTGGACGAGGTATTAAGGAAGCCAAGAGCGGACATACCCTCGGTCGCATCACAATGCAACTCTTTTATGCGACTGACTTTATTGACAGACTTGAAAATGAGATGTTGCCGGCGTTGAGATCGGGATTCGTTGTATTGACCGATCGCTATATCTATTCAGCGATGGCTCGAGCTGAAGTTCGTGGAGTCGACTCCGCATGGATACGTTCGATCTATGGAATGGCTCTCGTACCTGATGCCGTCTTCTACCTTCGAATTCAATCCCCACAGGAATTAGTTGAGCGAGTGTTGAGTTCGGGTCGAGGGTTTGATTACTGGGAATCGGGTATGGACCTGTATCTTGGTGAAGACTTGTACGATAGTTTCGTGGAGTATCAAAAGCGTTTGTTGACTGTGTTTGACCGCATGACTAACGAGTATCAGTTTCACGTTGTTAATGCTTCACGATCGGTGCGCACAGTCGCATCGGATTTAAGACGAGCGGTCGCTAAACTCATCGATGAACCTAAAACGTCGCGCGAGACTGTCACGCCCCTCAAACCGAACGCCGATACATCTTCCACCCAGACGGCCGGCTCGGTGTCCCCTTTTCCTGGTCCGACCGAGAGCAAAAAGGTCATCATGTGAAAATCGCTGCCATTGATATCGGCTCAAATTCAATAAAACTCATCGTCGTAGATGCAGCAGCAAGCAACTCATTCGCAGTTCTGTCCAGGGAACGCGAAGTTGTCCGTCTCGGTCACGACACTCTTGTTAAAGGGTATATTAGCCGAACAGCAATTGAACGCTCGACTGAATGTATCAAGAGGTTCCGTTCGATTGCTGAAGCTCGCGGCGCCGAAAGAATTGTCACCATTGCCACGGCCTCAGTTCGAGAAGCGAACAATTCTGCAAACTTCATAAAAGCCATAGCTCAACGAACTGGACTCCAGGTCGAAGTACTCTCAGGAATCGAGGAAGCACGGCTGATAGGCCTCGCCGCATCATCGGGATGTGCAAAGCCTGGGACCAGCTCAATCAATATTGATATTGGTGGTGGTTCAACTGAGCTTTCGGTATTCAAAGATAGTGCACCGGCGGCATTATTGTCCGTAAAGATCGGAGCGGTAGGATTGACTGAACGGCACCTCCGCGACGATCCGCCAACAGCGAATCAACTCTCGGAGCTGCGTGCCGAAATTCGCGCTGCGATGCAACGGCCAGCGCGCGAGTTACGCGAGCAGCAATGGAAAGACGCAACCGGCACCTCGGGCACCATCCTCGCGATCGCGAACTCTCTTGATGCAGCTTCAGAAAAGACAGAAGCTGCGCAACCATCCGAAAAGAAGGTTGAGTTCGCTCAGCTTATCGAACTCAACACAGCCCTGGCGAAAATCAGTCTTTCGCAAAGGCAGGATCATGCCGGTCTCAGTCCGCAACGAGCAGAGATCATCATCGCAGGAGGCCAGATTTTAGAAGGCGTAATGCGGTCGCTGGGCATTAAGTCGCTGAGGACTTGCGATTGGGCGTTACGAGAGGGAGTGATTATCGATCGTTTGCGCGATTGGGAAGAGCAGTCGCGCCCGGTGATGCCTGATATAACTGATCCTAAGCTGCGGGGGGTTCACGCGGTCGGCAAGCGGTTTGGTTACGAGGAGGCACACTCTCATCAAGTAGCCCGGTTGGCAGAAAAGCTTTTTGATGCGATTGCTCAGAGTATTGGCCTGACGCGACATCATCGCTTGCTTTTGTCGGCGGCGGCGTTGCTGCACGACGTCGGGTATCACATCGCACACGAGTCGCACCATAAACATTCGTTTTATTTGATTGCAAATTCGGAGTTGACCGGTTTTTCGGAATCAGAACGGGCGCTGATAGCAAATGTCGCCCGCTACCACCGGGGCTCAGGGCCCAAGGAACGACATTCGAACTTCAGTGCGTTGAGTCCAACTGATCAGGAGGCGGTGCGCCAGCTAGCGGGAATTCTACGACTGGCGGATGCATTTGATCGCCGGCATGACCAAAGGGTGAAAGATCTCCAGGTCAGGCGAGTTGGGGATGTATTGAATGTGAAATTGTTGAGCTCTTTGGAGTGTGATGTTGAGATTGAGGAAGCTACCCGCCGCCTGCAACTATTCGAGAGCGCCTTCAACCGCTCCGTCAAAATAGTCTGCGTCTCGGCGTCTCGGCGGTGAAGAAGCTAAACGCAGCTTTGCAGAAAAAGTAACATGCCAACAGTACAGTACCGCGAGCGAAGCGACCGGATGGCACACTCAACGAACCAAACATCAGAATTTAGGCGTAATGTTGAGTGTGCCATCCGGTCGCTTCGCTCGCGGTACTGTACTGATCGCTCGACACTCACCAAGATTAGAGTTTTGTGCAAAGCCAACGCAGAGGCGCGGAGTCGCAGAGACGGTTAGTGGCGGGTGTGGCCGCCGAGGAGATCGACGGCGTGGGCCAGCACGGGTTTGACGACGGCAAAGCTTTCAGTGACAGCTTTAGGTGAGCCGGGAAGGTTAATAATCAACGTTCCCGAACGAACCCCACAAACTCCACGTGAAATCATTGCCATCTTTGTCACTTTCAAACTCTCAGCTCTCATCGCCTCAGCAACTCCCGGAACTTCACGCTCAATGACGCGCAAAGTAGCTTCAGGCGTATTGTCACGTGGTCCAAGTCCCGTTCCACCAGTCGTGATAATCAAGTTTACGTCACCGCGCTCCGAAAACTTCATCAACGCCTCAACCAGCGGCTCGAGATCATCCGACAAGATCAATTTCTCAACCACAACCGCGTTACTCTCCCCAAGCAGACGAACCAGGGTGTCGCCCGACTCATCTGCACGATGACCACTCGCACATGCGTCGCTCGCTGTAATGACAACTGCACGGATCTCTACAGCCATCGCAAGATTTACCTGTTAGCACGAAGATGTTCTTTCAAAATACACCGGTCCATAACAACCATGAGGCCGGCGTCCAACGCACGTTGAGCAGCAGCGCTATCAATTACACCTTCCTGCAGCCAGACCGCCCTGGCCCCAAGGCTAATTGCTTCATCAACCGCGGTGCCTGCTTCATCAGATCGTCGAAATATATTTACCAGATCGAAGCTCTCCGGAACGGAGGTCAAATCGGGATAAGATTTTTCTCCAAACACTGCAGCTTCGTTTGGGTTAACCGGAATGATCTTGTAACCATTCTTACGCATGTAAGCAGAGACGCTGTTCGAAGGGCGAAAAGTATCAGACGAAAGTCCGACGACTGCGATGCTGTGACACTCGTCGAGTATTTTGCGGATGTCTTCGGGATCATTAATCGCCAAGCTTTTTCCTCCCTTGTTCGTTCAGATGGCGTTAACTGGAACTCACGGCGTCCATCGCCCCCTGCATGGAGTGCAGTTCTTGTAGAGAGTGGACACTTGGTCGATTTGACTCGGTTGCTGCCGTTATTGCTTCGACCAGGGCCTGCGCGCCTGTCATCGTTGTCACACAAGGCACATTGTACTGGAGCGCCGCACGACGAATCGCTTGCTCGTCATAATGCGAAACGCGTCCTAACGGTGTGTTGATGACCAATGAAATCTCACCGCTCTTTATGTGATCGACGATGTTCGGACGACCTTCATTTACTTTGAACACAGTCTCAATTTCGATTCCAACCTCACGTAGTCGCATTCCAGTGCCCACGGTAGCGACGATCTCAAATCCGAGCCTGCTGAGTTTTCGGGCAAGGATCACTGCCGCGCCTTTATCAATATCATTGACACTTAAAAACGCTTTGCCGCTCGAGGGAAGTCCGAGGCCAGCGCCCATCATCGCTTTTCCGTAGGCCTCGCCAAACGTTTCTCCGATACCCATTACTTCGCCGGTTGAATGCATCTCGGGACTCAGGATGGGATCAACTCCGGGGAACTTGGCGAAAGGAAACACCGGCGACTTGATAAAGAACCGCTTAACCGAAAGCTCCTCCGGCAGATTGAAATCCTTGAGAGGCTTACCAGCCATAATTAGCGACGCAACTCTCGCAATCGGAACTCCGGTGGCTTTCGACACGAACGGCACCGTGCGCGACGCGCGTGGATTTACTTCGATTACATAAACGCGATGGTCCTTGATCGCAAATTGAATATTCATCAGCCCACATACAGATAGCGCCGACGCGAGTTTGCGTGTGTAATGACGCATCGTGTCCAAATGTTCAGGCTCGATACGAACAGGGGGCAACACGCAAGAGGAATCGCCGGAGTGTATTCCAGCTTCCTCGATGTGTTCCTGGATGCCGGCAATCACGCACGCGGTTTGATCCGCAAGAGCATCGACGTCGAATTCAGCAGCTTGTTCGAGAAACTTATCAATCAGTACTGGCCGGTCCGGAGTGAAACCAACTGCGGTTCGCACGTATCGCTCAAGCGACTCTTCGTCGTAAACAATCGCCATGGCCCGTCCGCCAAGCACATAGCTGGGTCTGACTAACACTGGATAGCCAATCCGTCCAGCAACCTCGCGAGCTTCTTCAACCGAGGCGGCCATTCCATTTTCAGGTTGCGGAATGCCCAATTCTTTTAGTAAGGCGCCGAATCGTTTTCGATCCTCTGCGAGATCAATTGAGTCAGGCGAAGTACCAATTACGCGCACTCCAGCTTTGTGCAGTCGCATCGCGAGGTTGAGCGGCGTCTGACCGCCAAACTGAACTATGACACCTTCAGGTTTTTCAACGTCGACGATATTCATCACGTCTTCGAACGTGAGTGGTTCGAAGTAGAGGCGATCCGAGGTGTCATAATCCGTCGATACTGTCTCAGGATTGCAGTTGACCATGATTGTCTCGAAGCCGGCTTCGTGAAGCGCGAATGAAGCGTGACAACAACAATAGTCAAACTCAATTCCCTGCCCGATTCGATTTGGACCAGAGCCCAGGATCATTATCTTGCGTCGATCAGTTGGCGCCGCTTCGTCTTCCTCTTCGTAAGTCGAATAGAGATAAGGCGTATAGGATTCAAACTCGGCGCCGCAGGTATCAACTCGCTTGTAGACCGGTACCACACCTAATTTCTTCCGATAACTGCGCACTTCATCCTCGGAACGCTCGGTAAGATAAGCCAGACGACGATCGGAAAGAGCGACTTCTTTAAAAGCTCGCAACTCTTCTGCCGAGATGTCCTCGAGTTTGGTGCCTTCGATGTCCTTTTGAATGTCCATCACCTGTTGCAACTGATCGAGAAACCATGGATCGATCCTGGAAAGGCGATAGATTTCCGAGATGGGCCAACCATGTTGCAGCGCGTACGTGATATATGAAAACCTTTGAGAGTTGGGTCTCGCGAGCTTACGTTGCAACTCGTCGTCAGACACATCTTCAAGTCGCAAAGGCTTTACCGCTTCGAGCGATCGCAGTCCTTTAAAAAGCGCCTCTTTAAAAGTGCGACCGATGGCCATCACCTCGCCCACGGACTTCATCTGGGTGCCGAGCACGTCCTCTGCTTCGCGGAACTTTTCAAAATCCCATTTAGGAATCTTGGCCACAACGTAATCGATCGTGGGTTCGAAGGATGCTGGTGTTTTTTTCGTTATGTCGTTTGGAATCTCATCGAGCGTGTAACCAACAGCGAGTTTCGCAGCGATCTTCGCAATTGGAAAACCAGTCGCTTTCGAAGCCAGTGCGGATGAACGAGACACGCGCGGGTTCATCTCGATGATGCGAATATCACCGTTTTCGGGATTAACTCCGAATTGAATATTCGATCCGCCAGTCTCAACTCCGACCTTGCGAATGATCTGTATGGCCATGTCGCGCATGCGTTGATACTCGCGATCGGTGAGAGTTTGCGCGGGCGCGACGGTGATCGAGTCGCCAGTGTGAACTCCCATCGGATCAAAGTTTTCGATTGAGCAGATGATGACGACGTTGTCGGCAAGATCTCGCATCACCTCGAGCTCGAACTCTTTCCAACCGAGGATTGACTCTTCGATCAAGACTTCGTGAATCGGAGAGGCTGCGAGTCCTGACCGAATGATCTCTTCAAACTCTTCCGGGTTATAGGCTGTTCCGCCACCAGTGCCTCCGAGTGTGAATGACGGTCGAATGATCGCTGGATACCCTGTGGTTGCGACAATCTGTTTTGCTTCTTCCCAGGTTTGCGCAAAACCACCGCGCGGCATGTCGAGTCCCACCTCGTCCATCGCCTGTTTGAACAGCAAACGATTTTCGGCAACTTTTATGGCTTCACGATTGGCGCCTATCATTTCCACGCCGTACTCGTCGAGCACCCCAGCATCAGAGAGAGCGATGGCCAGGTTCAGCGCGGTTTGACCACCTACAGTTGGCAGGAGCGAATCAGGACGTTCTCGGCGAATAATTTCGGTGAGAGACGGAACGTTGAGCGGCTCGATATAGGTGACATTCGCCGTTTCGGGATCGGTCATGATCGTCGCCGGATTGGAATTGACGAGAACAATCTCGTATCCCTCTTGGCGAAGAGCTTTACATGCTTGAGTTCCGGAGTAATCAAATTCGCAGGCTTGACCAATGACTATGGGACCGGAACCTATGATTAGAATCTTTTTAATATCGGTGCGTTTGGGCATCAGGAGACGTTTATTGTTTTAAATTTTGAGCCGACTGAAGAAAGCATTTTACATGCTACCCCCCATATTTCGTAGGGGCGTCCCTCCGCGGGCGCCCCACGTCGCGGATCGGGCCTTTCTAAGTCAGAGAATCCGTCCATTTTCCATTTCTCATTTCTCATTTCTCATTTTCCATTTCCCGAGTTCGTGAGGCCTCGTCCGACGAAACACTCATGGCACAGAAATCTACAAACACCGTTGGGTATTCGCCTGATTGTTGTTGAATGATGCGTAATGAGGATGGGAGTTTCTTAGATTTTCTTTCGCCGGTAGTCGTCACCTTCAATCTTCACCTCAGTACACATTTCGAAAAGACGACTGCGCAATTTGGACCCAATGCGATCTTCAAGAGTTGCCATTTCACGGATCCGCTCGGAAGCTTCCTTCCTACCCATCGGCCGATCACTTGAATCCGATTGACTCTTCAGATCAGTTCGTACTTCGTCCAGGTAGTTTGTGGTGAAGATTGTCAATTTCCTGTCGTTGTACCTTTTATTAATGATCTGGTACATCGTATCGCGGACCCAATCAGTCGGCATCGTTGCTCCCAGTTCATCCAAAACCAGTACTTCTGCCTGAAAAACCGGGGCCAGAACTTTCAATTCAGATGATTTCGAGATGGGATTGTAGGAATCCTGAATCTCCTTCAAAAGCGATCCAAACTCACAAAACAGACACGGAAATCCTTTGGCAAGCAGGCCTTTTATGATGGCTACCGAAAGATGGGTCTTTCCGACTCCAGCTGGACCCATAAACAGCAATCCTTTATCGACGGCCGGAAAATCAAGCACGAGACGGCCAGCGTAAAGGAACGCCTTCTCCTGCGAACTATCATGCGCAACTCTAAAATTGTCCAACGAACAGTTTGCATAACGCGCTGGTATGCGCGCCGCCCGCAATAATTTCTGCGAACTTGCCCGGGTCTTACAAGGACACGGCATTGCGCCTTTCACCGGATCAAGCTTGGTGCCTGTGCCAAAGCATTGATCGCAGACGTCGCCTTCTGACTCAGGTTTTGAAATCGGTGACTCTTTCACGCCTTCAAACATATTGTGCACTCTAACAGTCTTCGCGGCGAATTATAACATCCGGTATTTAAAAATTAAGCGGCGCTTGTTTTATCGGGCTGATCGCCGGTGATAGCTTTCTCAGGGCGCGCTCACCACGAAGATACCAGGGACACAAAAGAGGCACAGCACGGTCGCAACCAAGCGCCAACGGGTTTGCTAATCCCACTCAGGATTGCTTCACCTACAGTACCGCGAGCGCAGCGACCGGATGCCACACTCAATTTCGGCTCTGTTCTTACGATGCTTTGTTGAGTGTGGCATCCGGTCGGTGCGCTCGCGGTACTGTACTGGCCGTTGGCGTAAGAACGTGCCCAGGAAAACAAGAAGTTACTGATTTATTGCACCGAGTAAGGCAGGTAACACACCTTCGAGCAATCTTGCGTTATGTTATATTCCACATTCTCCTCAATTCGATCTTAGATTAGCCATCATATGCAACTGTTGAATTCTCTGCTAGCCAAGCTTGGGCTCGCCTCCATCAAAGCCGAACGCCATCCGATCCGGGTATTTCTCCTTGATGACGACAAGCGACGACACGAGTGGTTCACGACTCGTTTCAAAGGTGATTTCCTCGATATCGCTGACAACGTCGTTCAGGCGCAGGAAATGTTGAGTGCTAAGTCGTACGATGCAATCTTTCTCGATCACGATCTACACCCAGAGCACTACCATGCTGAGTCGACCGATGACGAGCGAACTGGTTATGCGATTGCGATATGGTTGAGTACGAATCCCGACAAGCAGGCGGCATCGACAATACTTGTACACACTCGAAATGCTGATGGCGCGATGCGAATGGTTGAAGAGTTGCGACGCGCTGGACGTTCCGCCGAGTATGTACCCTTCCCGATGCTCGCCGACCGCATCAAACGCTACTGGCAACGGTAGCAGAGAGGTAGCAACGGTCAGTACCGATTCGCGGAGCGTCGGGTGAGTCCAGAGATAATGCGGCTTGACGGTGTTGAAGACTTAAAATAATGCGATCGCTCAGGATCGTAACTGCGATTGTGACGCGCATCAGTGGACCCGGTCTTCAACCCATCGTGATAGCCCGACTATTGGCGCCCTCACTGTCGCCGAAGACGTATTGCGAATAATACCCATACGGGTATGCCTATCGCGATAATGTAATTGAATAGCGAGCTGGCGATCGCTTCATCAAAGATCTCAGAGCGAGCATATGTTGATAGGACAAGATGGTAGTTGAGCTGACTAAAGCAGTGATCAAAGTGGAAAAAGGGAGAGGAAAAATGAGGCTCATGGAATTTCAAGGCCTTGGTCCATTCGCCTTTATAGCCATGATGCCGCACCTGTTGGTCGATATAGTCGCGAGCCCGCACCAAGTCGATCTTTCCACTCGTCCTTGCAAAATAGCCTCGCGCCCAGAGCTTCCCGGTCAGCATTGGACCAAGCCGATGGGAGATGTTGCCTTTCAACTTCTTTATCACGTCCGATAAGCAGTGTGTGGGTTGAAGACTGAGGAGGAGCTTCAGATGGTTGGGATTTATGACTGGGCCTTCGAGCAGAGAATATTTCTCACGCGCACAAACTTCGGATAAGACTTCTGTAACTAGAGCTTGCGTGGTATCAGGTTGAAATATAGGGCGTAGGTAGTTGGTTTTGAGGTAGAGGTAGTAGTGAAGCTGATAGGCCGCTTCCAGCGCCGTGAAGTGAGGTTTCATAGTGCTGAGAATTTAACATGAAGATAAATAGGCTAGGAAGAGGTGGGTTGAGGTTGAGGAACTACGCGGGTGAAGCCGGTGGTGTCGTGCGATCATGGTTAGTTGTGGGTTAGGTGGAAGTTGAGGGACCACGCGGCTGAAGAGACCGTGTGAAAACTAGTGGACAAGAGCTAAGGATAAGAGAGTGGAGCAGAGGAGTGGATAAGACAAGTGGAGAGAGTAGTTAAAGGAAAGGATCTAAAGACGAATAGTAGAGAAAGTAAGCGGCAGAAGTAATAAGATGGCAGTGCTTTCAGAGCTTGTGCGAGACGAAGCGAGAGTCGCTGATGAGCTATATCAAAGGCACGGAACCTGGGCAGCAGGTGCTGTTTCCGAGCACGCTTGATGAATATCTAGATGAGGCCAATCCAGTCCGGGCGATCGCGGCGTTCATCGCGGCGTTGGATTTCGCAGCGCTGGAGTTTGTGCGCGGCCGGGCGGCCAATACGGGGCGACCGGGATACGATCCGCGGCAACTGCTGGGGCTCTATATCTGGGGCCATCTGAATCGGGTGCGTACCTCGCGGAAACTGGAACGAGAGTGCGCGCGCAACCTGGAAGCGATCTGGTTAATGAGGAATCTGCGGCCGGACTTCAAAACGATCGCTGACTTTCGCAAAGACAATGGGGAGCCGATCAAACAGGTAGTAGTGCGGTTTCGGCTCTGGTGTTTGGCGGAAGGATTGTATGGAAAGGAGGTAGTAGCGATAGATGGCAGCAAGTTCAAGGCGCAAAACAACAGCGAGCGTAACTACACGCAGAAGAAGTTGGCTGCGGTAATCAAGCGGGAGCAGGCGCGGGTGGAGAAATATCTGCAAGAGATGGATGAGGCTGATGCGGCGGAAGAAGCGGCCGCGGCGGAGCAGCCCGTGAGTGCCGCGGAACTGCGCGAGAAGCTGAAGCGGTTGAAGGAGAAGCTGGCGGGGCATGAGAAATTACTAAAGAAAATGAAAGCCAAGCAGCTCAGCCAGGTGTCGTTGACCGATGCCGACGCGCGGTTAATGAAGAGCAGCAAAGGCAGTGCGGTCAGTTATAACGTGCAGACAGTAATCGACAGTAAACATAAGCTGATCGTCACTTATGAAGTAACGAATGCCGGCAATGATCTGGGCCAGCTGGCAAACATGGCCGAGCAAGGTAAGCAAGCATTGGGAGTGGACGAGTTGACGGTGTTGAGTGATGGCGGTTACTTCGATGGCGAGAAGATCAAGGAATGCGAAGCGGCGGGGATTACAACTTATCTACCAGTACCGCAGTCGGGAGCGGCGACGAGCAAGGGTCTGTTTCCGGCCTCCCAGTTTACCTACGATGCTGAGCGCGACCTGTTTGTCTGTCCGCAGGGGGAAGAGTTGACGTTTCGTGGTAAAGGAAAAGGTAGCAACAAAAAAGAGTATCGCCTCTATCGCACGGCGGC
>Ga0207674_10006349_pt1 | contig 13918 bp, 13 predicted proteins | sample KBSCornC72_FD_184303 | JGI IMG/M metagenome (GOLD analysis project Ga0207674, IMG submission 184303) | Corn rhizosphere microbial communities from Kellogg Biological Station, Michigan, USA - KBS Corn C7-2 (SPAdes) (version 2) | ecosystem: Host-associated > Plants > Roots > Rhizosphere > Soil ... | reverse complement strand
CGCGTCGATGAGCACCGCGCCGTGCTCCACCAGCCGCCGGGCCACCTCGCTCTTGCCCGACCCGATGCCTCCGGTAAGCCCGACCCGCAGCAACTTCAGTACCTCCGGTCACATTATTCGCTCGTCAGTGCGAGGGTCCGCGAGATTTATCGTGGTTGATCCGGGCTTCGTGGTGGATTTGGGGGTCTATAGCTTGCCGTTTAACCTGCGGGCCCGGGCCTTTGACATGGCACGGCCACCGCGTGATGATCTTCGGGTTCCTACCACAGAACTTGAAGGCAAGGGGCGGCGGCCGTGGCGTTCAGTATGGCGTGGCGCGGGAGCGAAGTCGAGGCGGGGGCGGGAGATGCGAGCCGGGCGCGGGGCCGGCTGGCCGCGTTCCGCGGGGAGTTGTACCGGTGTTTAACGGCGCGGGCTGATGAGCTGTTCGAGCTGGGTGATGCGGTGCTGTGCTCCGACGGGCCGGTGCGGGTGCTGGCGGGGCTGTCGCTGGTGCCGGGGCACCGGCGGGGGCACGGGGCGGTGTATGACGCGCTGAACGCGGGCCGGGTCGATGTGCCGCGGTTGCGGTGGGCGGTCGGGGCGGTGCCGCTGCCGGCCTGGCCGGACGGGCGGATCCGGCTGGCGGCCGATGTGTGCGCCTGGCTGCGGCCGGAGGCGCGGACCAGCCCGGAGCGGCTGTTCTGCCATGTGCACGGGCGGGGCCGGAATGCCGGGCAGATGATCCCGGGATGGCCGTACTCGTTCGTGGCCGCGCTGGGCCCGGGCGCGTCGTCGTGGACCGCGCCGCTGGATACGGTCCGGCTCGGCCCCGATGATGACGCGACGCAGGTGACCGCGGCGCAGCTGCGCGAGGTGGCCGGGCGGCTGGAGCGGGCCGGGGCCTGGCGGCCCGGTGACCGGGACATCATCGTGGTGCTGGACTGCGGGTATGACGTGATCCGGCTGGCCTGGCTGCTGGCGGACCTGCCCATGGTGCTGTGCGCCCGGCTGCGGTCCAACCGCGTGTTCTGCGCGCCCCCGGCGCCCAAGCCGCCGGGCATGGGCGGCCCGCCCCGGCAGCACGGCGCCCCGCTGCGGTTCGCCGACCCGGCGACCTGGGCCGCCCCGGCGGTCACCGGCCAGGCCAGCACCGCCCGGTACGGCACCGTGCAGGTCGCGGCGTGGAACCGGATGCACGCCCGGCTGTGCAAGGACACCGCGTGGGAGCACCACCCGGGCACGCTCCCCGTCGTCGAGGGCACGCTGATCCAGCTGCGGCCGGCCCGGCTGCCCGGCTACCGCGAGCTCAAGCCGATGTGGCTGTGGGCCTCCGGCCCCGCCGCGGGCCCCGGCGAGGTCGCCGTGCTGTGGCAGGCGTTCTTGCGCCGCTTCGATATCGAGCACACGTTCCGGTTCTTCAAGCAGGTCCTGGGCTGGACCGCCCCGCTGCTGCGCGACCCGGCCGCCGCGGACCGGTGGACCTGGCTGATCATCGCCGCCTATACCCAGCTGCGGCTGGCCGCGCCGCTGGCCGCGGACCTGCGGCTGCCCTGGCAGCGGCCCGCCCCGCCCGGGCGGATGACCCCGGCCCGGGTCCGCCGGGGATTCCGCGCCGTCCGCGAGACAGTCGCCACTCCCGCAGCCCCGCCCAGACCATGCAAACCCGGCCCCGGACGCCCGAAAGGATCAAAGAACCAGCACAAGGCACCCCGCCACGACGTCGGAAAACACACAACCAAACGCTGGAAACGGACAAAACGCCGAACCCGGGCCAAGCAGGCAGGTTAAACGACAAGCTATGGTGCACAAAAGTCACCCCGAAGCCCCAATCCACCCCGTTCTTGGCGCGCACCATTGCATCATGAGGCGCTCGCATCACCGTGCGCACTGGCACCGCCATGCGCGGCCTTCGCCATCCCCGCCCGACTCAGGCGTGCGGATCGGGGCCGGGGTTGCCGCCGGCGGCGCGCACAACGAGCCGCGGCAGGTACGTGTTCCACGCCACGTCATGCCCTTCCCGCAACGACTCGCTGGGCAGGTTCTCGTGCCGCAGGGTGAGCCGGGTGCCGCCGTCCTCGTCGAGAAGTGTCATCGTGACCCGGGTGCTCCCGGCCGGCATGGCACTCGCACCGGAGCCAGCGCCCGCACCAGCGCCCATGCCCGCACCAGCGCCCGCGCCTCCCGGCTCGCCGCCTGCGTGCTTGGTCCGCGAAGCCGCCTCGTCGTCGGCGAATCCCCAGCTGAAGACGACTAGGTGCGGTGGCTCGACGGCGAGGAAGCGCCCGGCCGCGGAGAACCCGTCGGCCATCCGGACGCGGTACACCCCGCCGGGCACCGGCTCGAGGTCGGCCTCGCTGCCCATCCACCGCACGTACCGGTCCGGCTCGGTGAGGAAACCGAAGACGTCCGACGGCTCAGCCGGGACTAGGACCGTCACCTCGACCGGGGCGATCTCAGTCACAGCGCCCTCCCTTCGTGTCGAGCCACTGGTCGAAACGCTCATCATGGCTGGTCAGCTCGCAGATCTCGACGGCGCCCCCGGCGGTCAGCATCGGGCAGCCGCGGGCCAGCCCCACGGCTGCGTCCAGACCGCCCGCCCGGATCAGCGAGTACCCGCCGAGCGTCGTTTCAGCCACAGAAGCCCCCAGCGAACAAGCCGCGAACCCCGGGTTGCCGCGGTCCTTGAGCCGGGCGCCGAGCTCGAGCTGCCAGTCGGCCCAGGCGCCGAACGTATCCGCCGACGGCGCGTACCCCGCCGGCGGGCGGAACGTGAACAAGTAAGTAGTCATGGCGGTATAGACACCGGGCCGGCCGCCAACCGGGCGCAGGTATGCGACCATTTCCCCGTGACGGCGGACCTGATCGACCTGGCCCGGGCGGGGGACGGGGAGGCGTTCCGCCAGCTCGTCGGGCCGTACGAGCGGGAACTGCAGGTGCACTGTTACCGGATGCTGGGTTCGGTGCAGGACGCCGAGGACGCGATGCAGGACGCGCTGCTGGCCGCCTGGCAGGGCATCGCAGGCTTCGAGGGGCGCGCCTCGGTCCGGACCTGGCTGTACCGGGTCACCACCAGCCGCTGCCTGAACGTGCGGCGCTCGGCCCGCCGCCGCCAGGGGACGATGCCGCCGGGCCCTCCGCCGCCCGAGCCGACCAGGCTCGGCGAGGTGACCTGGCTCGAGCCCTGTCCGGACGACCTGCTCGAGGGGCTGCCCGCCGCCGGACCAGGACCGGAGGCCAGCTACGAGGCGCGCGAGGCGATCTCGCTGGCCTTCATCACCGCGGTGCAGCGGCTGCCGCCGCGGCAGCGGGCCGTGCTGATCCTGCGCGACGTGCTCGGGTTCGCCGCCAGCGAGGCGGCCCGCATCCTCGGGTCCACCGAGGAGTCGGTGAGCAGCGCGCTCAAGCGCGCCCGCGCGACCCTGCGCACACAACTCCCGGAACCGGCCGCACCACCTCCGGCCCCGGAATCCGCCCGGGAGAAGCACCTCGTCGAGCGGCTCACCCGGGCCTACGAGAGCGGCGACGTGGACGGCATCATCGCCCTGTTCGCCGACGATGCCTGGCTGACCATGCCGCCGGCGCCGCTGGAGTACCAGGGGCACGGCCCGATCGCCCGCTTCCTGACCGAGATCGCGTTCCGCGACGGCCGAACCTACCGGCTCCTCCCCACCCGGGCCAACGGCCAGCTCGCCGTCGCCGCCTACCTGCGCGAGCCGGCCAAGCCCGAAGACGCGCAGGCGAACGGCCTGCTCGTGCTCGCCCTCAGCGGTGACCGCATCCAGGCGATGACCCGCTTCACCAGCGGCGTGCTCCAAAGATTCGGCCTGCCGCCCGGCTAACTCCGTGGTCGGCCTGGACGCCAGCGCGAAGACCGTCACCGCGCACGCGATCAGCGCCACCGCGCCGAGGCCGTTCGCCCAGGCCGGTTCGGCGAAGACCAGCAGCCCGATCCCCGCCACCAGGGTCACGACCGCGAACCCCGCGGCCAGCGAAACCCGCGGGGACCGGCGGCCGGCCGCCCGCGGCACCTCGCCCGAGCCGGCCGCCCCAGCATCGGAGACCGCCCCCGAATCCGAGACCACCGCGGTATCCAGGCGCCCCCGCAGCACCAGCGAGTACAGCACGGCCAGCGACGGCACCAGCACCACCGCACCCACCGCCACCCCGACGATGGTCGCGATCAGCGTCGACCGCCCCGCCGCGGCCTCGGCCACGGTCAGGCCGGGCAGCACGTAGGGTGCCTGGGCAGCGGCCCAGCCCGCGATGACCGCCGCCACCGCGAGCGCCGCCGACGCCCGGGCCGGCCCGAACCGCCCGGCAAACACCAGCACCATCGTCACCACCCCGGCCAGCGCGCTGACGATAACCAGCACCAGCCCGAGACCGCTGGTCAGCCCGTCCCAGAGCGGCCGGGCCGAGACGCGGATCACCAGCAGCCCGGCGAGAGCCAGGGCGCCGGCGACCACGCCGGAAGCGAGAGCCCGGATGCGGAAATCGTGAACCAGGGACCGTTCGGTCAATCTCTGGGCGTCGGCGGCCAGGTAGACCGCGGCCAGGTACCCGGAGAAGGCCACCGCGAGCACCCCGGCCAGCACCGAGACCGGGTTCAGCCAGGACGTGACCAGGTCGCCGCGGGCGTTGCCGACCGGCACCCGCCCGGTCGCGATCGCGCCGATCACCGTGGCCAGCGCGAACGGCGTGAGCACCGAGGACAGCGCGAACAGGTACTCCACCAGCCGCACGCCGTGCTCCTCGTCGCGGGAGAACTGGCTGCGCAGCGCGTAGGCGGTGCCGCGGAAGATGATCCCGATCGCGGCGATCAGCAGGGGGATGGCCAGGGTCGAAACGATGGAACCGAACGCGCCCGGGTAACACGTCCACGCGACGGTGAGCACGAAGATCAGCCAGACGTGGTTGGCTTCCCAGACCGGTCCGATGGCGTGCCGGGTGTGGTCCCGGGTCGCCGCCACGCCCGCCTGCCCGCCGCCCGGCACTAGCGTCCACAGCCCGGCGCCGAAGTCCGCCCCGGACAGCACGGTGTAGGCGGCGATCCCGACCAGGATGAACACCATCGGCACGTCAGCCAGCATCTGTACTCTCCGGCTCCAGGGGCACCCGGCTGAACCGCCGGAGCAGCCAGAAGACCGCGCCGCCCAGCCCGATGTAGACCAGCCACAGGGCGCCGTACCCGAACGGGATGAAACGCGCCCCGGTGACGGCCGCGTCGACGCGCATCACCTCGTAGACGATCCACGGCTGCCGCCCCACCTCGGTGGTGATCCAGCCGGAGATGAGCGCCACCACCGACAGCGGCCCGGCCAGCACCACCGCCCAGCAGAACCACCGCGCCGTGGGCAGCCGGCCGCGCCGCAGCCGCAGGTACAGGTAGACCAGGCCGAGCAGGGCCAGCAGCGTGCCGATGCCGACCATGGCCTGGAAGGCGAACCGGACCACGTTCACCGGCGGCTGGTCCGCCAGCGGGACGATGCTCAGGCCCTTGACCGTGGCGTTCGGGTTGTGGAAGGCGAGCAGCGAGAGCAGCCGCGGGATCTCGATCCCGTACACCACGGCGTGCCCGTTGTACCAGCCCAGCAGGTGCTCGGCCGCGCCCCGGGTGGTCGTGGCCAGCCCTTCCAGCGCGGCCAGCTTGACCGGCTGGGCCTTCGCCACGTCCCTGGCCGCCCAGTCGCCGACCACGACCTGCAGCGGCGCGGCCACGGCCGCGGCGGACAGCGAGATGCCCAGCGCGGTCCGCTCGTACCGGCCGCGCCGCCCGCGCAGGATCGCCCAGGCGTACGCGCCGGCCATCAGGAAGCCGCACACGATGTAGCCGGCGAAGTACATGTGCACGTACTCGCTCCAGAAGAACGGGTTGGCGAACAGCGCGGACCACGGGTGCGCGTCCACCGCCCGCCCGCCGGACAGCCGGAACCCGGTGGGATGGTTCATCCAGGCGTTGACGGAGATGACGAACAGCGAGCCGGTGATCCCGGCCAGCGCGATCGGCAGGCCGGACAGGAGGTGGGTCCGGGGCCGCAGCCGGTCCCAGCCGTACACGTAGATCCCGATGAAGATGGCCTCGACGAAGAACGAGAACCCCTCGAGCGTGAACCCGAGGCCGAACACGTTGCCGAAGTCCTGTATCCACACCGGCCACAGCAGCCCCAGCTCGAACGACAGGATCGTCCCGGTGACCACCCCCACCGCGAACAGCGCCAGCATGATCTTCGACCAGCGCCGGGCCAGCGTCCGGTACAGCGGATCCCCGGTGCGCAGGTACCGCCACTCGGCGAACAGGACCAGCGCGGGGAAGGCGATGCCGAAGCAGACCAGCGGGATGTGCACGGCCAGCGAGAGCGCCTGCATCTGGCGCGCCTCGAACAGGTACTGCTGATCGACCACGTTCCCAGTCAACTCCTACAGCTTGTAGTAAGTAACACCGGGGTCGGCCACACCCAAACGCTATGGTGGTCCACCGTGCACACTTCGGTCTACTGCCTGCCCGCTGACCTGCTCGGCGAGGGCGCCGACCGCGTCGTCGGCACCGTCCGCGACCGCGCGGGCGTGTCCGGCGTCACCGTCGCGGCCTGCTACCACGCCTCGCGCGACATCTACCCGCACAACCCCGCCTACCGGGTCGCCTCGCTGGCTCCGGGTGCGTTCTATGCCGTGGACCCTTCCGCGTACCCGGGCCCGCTGCGCCCCGCGGTCAGCCCGTCCGCGGCCGGCCGGGACATCCTCGCCGAGGCCTGCCGGGCGGCCGCCCCGCTCGGCGTCCAGGTCTCGGCCTGGGCCGTCCTGCTGCACCGCGATGACCTGGACGACCGCGCCGCCGGGGTACAGGAGAACTGCTTCGGCGACCGTTTCCCCGGCCGCCTGTGCCCGGCCAGCCCGGCCGTCCGCGACTACGTGCTCGCCGTGATCCGGGACCTGTGCCGCTACCCGATCGCGGCGCTGCGCGCCGAGGCCCTGCACTACCAGGGCGCGGCCCACGGCCACCACCACGAGCGCTGCCTGGAGGACTTTGGCGAGATCACCCGGTTCCTGCTCGGCCTGTGCTTCTGCCGATGGTGCGCCGGCCAGGCCGCCAGCCACGACATCGACGTCCCCGCCCTGGCCGCCCGCTGCCGGGACTACCTGGGCGGCGTGTTCGATTCGGCCCCCGGCGCCCCCTCCCTCACCGAGGCCTGCGGTCCTGACATCCACCCCTACCTGGCCGCCAGGACCGCCACCGTCACCGCCCTGGCCGGCGCCGCCGCCGAGGCGGCCCGCCAGGCCGGCGTCCGCCTCACCCTGCTCGACGAGACCATCCCCATGCAGGCCTACGCCACCGGCCACGGCTTCGACCCCGACCGCGAGCTCGTCCGCGCCGAACTAGCCGTCGACCCCCGCGCCCTCTCCCAGGCCGGCGTCCACCTGGAAGAACCCCTCTACCTAGCCGAACCCGCCGACACCGCCGCCGCCCTCACCTGGTACCGCGCCCAGCTCGGCCCCGACGCCCCCCTCTCCGTCGTCCTCCGCCCCGGGCCCCCCGACACCACCACCCCCGCCTCCCTAGCCGAGAAAGCCCAGCTAGCCCGCTCCCACAACTGCACCGAACTCAACTTCTACGCCTACGGCCTCTACCGCCTCCAATCCCTAACCCAAATCCGCCGCGCCCTCCCCACCCCCTAGCCCCACCCACGCATCACGGCTCGGGTGCGCCAGCCCAGCCGGAACGCCATGAAACCCCGGATCCAGTGCGTTCTAGCGCCGTGGATTCCCGCTTTCACGACGTCCGGCAGCCGTCCCGCAGCGGACCGGGCACCATGAACGCGGCACCCACACCGGGTGGCACCCCTCACCCGCATCACACGTCCCGCGAACCACAAGCCCCTCACATTGCTGCGGCAAACCCCGCCCCGAGCCCCTGCCACCTTCGGGCGATCGGGGGTTGTGGCACCTCACCCCCGCTAGACGGGGGGTTGGGGGCCACAGCCCCCGAAATCGAGCGGGCTGAGGTTTGCGTCGCGGTTCTGGCGGGAGTCCGGAGATTGGGCCGAACGGGTCGGTGATCACGCTCTCGCTCAGCCTCGAGCAGAAGCTCCCAGAGCGCTGACCTGACGCGGGATCCAACCTGCCGGGGGAGCCGCCTAGCGGTGCACCCGCGGCCGCAGGCCGTCGCGCTTCATATATCAAGCGCTGCGCTTGACATCTCAATCATGCTTGGTAAAGTTTGCAGAGAAGTTAACGAGGAGGCACACATGCCCAGTACCCCCACGCGGGACCTGCCGGAAGAGTTCCTGGCCGCCACGCGCAAGAGCCAGGAAGCCATGATCCGCGCGATCAGGACCTGGGTCGAGACGGTCAAGACCGTCACCCCGAAGCTGCCGTCCGCCTACGCACCGCTCGCTGATCGGCTGCCGAAGCTGCCGTCGGTCACCGTGCCGTTCGCGGACAGGCTGCCCAAGCCGGAAGACGTCGTGGCCAGCGGCTATGACTTCGCCGAGCACCTGCTCGCCAACCAGCGCAAGTTCGCCGAGGACCTGCTGGCGGTTACCGAGCCGCTGATCCCGGCCAACGGCAAGCGGACCTGGAACGACGCGACCAGGAAGGACGCCGCCGCAGCGGCCGAGAAGACGGTCGCGGCCGCGAAGACCGCGGTGACTGAGACCGCCCAGGCGACCCAGAGGGCCGTGGCCCAGGCCGCGCCGAAGCCCGCCGCGCAGCCCGCGCCCAGGCCCGCCGTTCAGCCCGCGCCCAAGGCGGCGCCGAAGCCCGCCGCGCCTAAGGCTGCCGCTCAGGCCGCACCGAAGCCCGCTGCGCCTAAGGCTGCCACACCGACCGCCCAGGTCGTCCCCAGCGCGCCGAAGCCCGTAGCGACCAGCGCCCCCAAGGCCCCGGCCGCCAGCGACACCCCGAAGCCCGCTGCCCAGGCGGCCCCGAAGGTCACCGCCCAGGCGGCCCCGAAGCCCGCCGCGCCGAAGCCCGCCGCGCCGAAGGCCGCCGCGGCCTCCAAGCCCGCCGCGCGCAAGAGCCCGGCCCCGAAGCCCGCGACCGCCAAGGCCGCCGCGCCCAAGCCCGCCACGCCCAAGGCTGCTGCGCCTAAGCCCGCCGCGCCCAAGAGCGACCCGAAGCCGGCTGCCACCCCGCCCGCGCCGAAGGCCACCGGCACCAGCTGACGCGCCAGCGCCAGCACCAGCACCAAGATCCGCAAATTAAATCAAGCACTTCTGCTTGACATGCCAAGCAATGCTTGGTAAAGTTAGCAGCAGAAGCTAACAGGAGGCAAAGACAATGGCCAGCACCACCACCACCCAGCAGGAACTGCAGGACCAGTTCCTCTCGATCGTCCGCAAGAGCCAGGAGATGGCCCTCGACGCGATCAAGTCCATGGTCGACACCGTTCAGACGATCACCCCCAGGATCCCCACGGTGGACGTGCCGTTCGCCGACCAGCTGCCGAAGCCGCAGGACGTTGTGGCCAGCGGTTACGACTTCGCCCAGAAGCTGCTCACCAGCCAGCGCAAGTTCGCTGACGAGGTAGTCAAGGCCGCCGCTCCGCTGCTGCCCGGCAACGGCGCCAGCAAGTAAGACCGAGCAAGGCCCAGCAACACCAAGGAGGCAAGGCCATGGCTAGCACCCCCACGCAAGACCTGCAGAACGAGGTTCTGATCACGGTTCGCAAGAGCCAGGAGAGCGTCATCGACGCCCTCAAGACCTGGGTCGAGACCGTCCAGTCCATCACCCCGAAGATCCCCGCGGTCGACATGCCGTTCGCGGACAAGCTGCCCAAGCCGGAGGAGGTCGTGGCCAGCGCCTACGACTTCGCCGAGCAGCTCCTGGCCAGCCAGCGCAAGTTCGCCGAGGAAGTCCTCAAGGCGACGAGCTCGCTGACCCCGGGCACCCAGGACAGCACCAAGTAAGCACCAGCACGTCGCAGTACGCGCCAGCCCCGGTACGCCGGGGCTTTCGCGTACTATACTTAGCACCAAGCCGGAGGAGGCGCCATGACGGACCCGTGGGAAGCGCAGCGGGAGGCACTTGGCGCCTTCATCCGTGAGCAGCGTAAGCGCGCCAACCTGTCGCTCCGCCAGCTCGCCGAGCTGACCAGCCTGTCCAACCCGTACCTTAGCCAGGTCGAGCGGGGCCTGCACCAGCCGTCCGTCCGCGTGCTCAAGGCGCTCTCCGGCGCGCTTAACGTTTCCGCGGAAACGCTCCTCGCCCAGGCCGGCCTGATCGACGCGATGACCGTCGGGGCCGCCGAGGCCACCAGCACCCACGCGCCGAACCTCCCGGGCACCGAGCAGGCTATCGCCGCCGACCCGCGCCTCGGCGACGACCAGAAGGCCGCCCTGATCGCCGTCTACCGCAGCATGCTCGCCTCGGCGCCGCCGGTAACACAGGAACAGCAGTAGCCGCCTCCACCACGTGTCGCAGCAGCAGCGCCGTGGTCACCGGCCCGACTCCGCCCGGCACCGGGCTGAGCGCCCCCGCCACCTCCGCGACCGCCGGGTCCACGTCTCCGGCCAGCCCGCCGCCCGCCACAGCGTTGGTCCCCACATCCACCACGACAGCACCAGCAGCCACGAACGAAGCGCCCACCAGCCCCGCTCGCCCCGCCGCCACCACGAGTACCTCGGCCGTCGACGTCACGGCGGCCAGGTCCACGGTCCGCGAGTGGCACACGGTCACGGTCGCGTCCCGGGCGAGCAGCAGCTGCGCCACCGGCTTGCCCACCACGGCCGAACGTCCCACCACCACCGCACGACGCCCGCTCAGCGCCACCTCGTAGCGATCCAGCAGCGCCAGCACCGCCGCCGCGGTGGCCGGCGCGAAGGTCGGCAACCCGGTCATCAGCCGCCCCAGCGAGGTCGGGTTCGCCCCGTCCACGTCCTTGGCCGGATCGATGAGACCCGCTAGCTCGGCCAGCCGCGCCCCGCCCGGCAGCGGCGTCTGCAGCACGATGCCATGGACCAGCGGGTTCTCACTCAGCGCGATCAGCTCCACCCGGATGCTCTCCACGGCGGCGTCCGGCGACTCGGGCCGCGACGGCGAAGCCGGGCCCAGGTCGGTGACGTCGCAGGCTATGCCGACCTTGGCCGCCGTACGGGACAGCGACCGCACGTACCAGGCGCTAGCCTCGTCGGCGGTGGCGGTGACCACCGCCAGCGTCGGGGTCCGCCCGGCCGCGGTGAGCTCGGCGGCCAGGGCCGCGGTCTCGGCCCGTATCGAGGCGGCCAGCTCGCCTCCGGACATGACCAGGCTCACCGGGCGACCTCCGCCCGTACCGCGGCGACGATCGCATCGGCCCGTTCGGCCACCGGGTCGGCCACCGCCGCCGCGGCCCCGAACTCCTCGGCCAGCACCGGGTCCGTGATCCCCTTCAGGTTGACCTCGATGATCAGCCGCGCGGTCACCGCGGCCGCGCGGGCCGCCTCGGCCGCGGCGGCCACGTCCGTGATCACGTTGCGGTTCCCGGCGGGCAACAGGTCCTCGGCCAGGCTGACCAGGAGGAGGGCCGTGCGTACGACGTCGGCGGGAGGACGTGCGGCGCCGGCCAGAGCTGAAGATATGGCAGCCGAACGGGCCGAGGTTTCCCGCTCCGTCGTCCGCGGCAGCCGGTACGCTTCGGCGACCGCATCGAAGGCCTTCGCGTCGGCTTCGGCCAGCGCCAGCGCGTCCTCGCGGAGCGCGTCGGCCTCGGTGACGATGCGGTTCATCAGCCCGGCGTCGTACCTGGGGCCGTCGCTGTACCGGGCGACCATGGCCAGCAGCGCCGCGGCCTGCGCGGCGTGCAGGGCGGCGGTGGCACCGCCGCCCGGGGCGGAAACGCGCGCGGCCAGCTGGTCCAGGAAGGCCGCGATGGTGTCGTCGCGCATGCCGTGAGGTTACCCCGGGCCTGCCCAAACCCTTACAGTTGGATCATGCGCGGCTATACGCAGGACAAAGACGCTTACCTCAAGCGGCTACGGCGGATCGAGGGTCAGGTACGGGGATTGCAGCGCATGGTGGAGTCCGACACGTACTGCATCGACGTGCTCACTCAGGTGTCCGCGGTGACGCGGGCGCTGCAGGCGGTCGCGCTGGGGCTGGTCGAGGACCACCTGGGCCACTGCGTGACACAGGCCATCGAGGCCGGCGGCCCCGAAGCCGACGCCAAGGTGAAGGAAGCCTCCGAAGCCATCGCGCGCCTTGTCCGGTCTTAGTACCGAAGACTGGCGCCGCTGGGTCGTCTACCAGGTCTATCCCCGCAGCTTCGCCGACTCCGACGGCGACGGCGTGGGCGACCTGCGCGGCATCATCTCCCGCGTCGACTACCTGAACCGCCTCGGCGTGGACGTGGTCTGGCTGTCCCCGGTCTACCGCTCGCCGATGGACGACAACGGCTACGACATCAGCGACTACACCGACATCGACCCGCTGTTCGGCACCCTGGCCGACCTGGACGAGCTGATCGCGGAGCTGCACGCCCGCGGCATGAAGCTGGTCATGGACCTGGTCGTCAACCACACCTCCGACGAGCATCCCTGGTTCACCGAGTCCCGCGCGAGCCGCGACAACCCCAAGCGGGACTGGTACTGGTGGCGGGACAGGCCCCCCAACTGGGAATCCCTGTTCACGGGCCCCGCCTGGACCATTGACGAGACGACCGGGCAGTACTACCTGCACCTCTTCTCCGCCAAACAGCCGGACCTGAACTGGGAGAACCCCGAGGTCCGCCAGGCCGTCTACGCCATGATGCGCTGGTGGCTGGACCGCGGCGTGGACGGCTTCCGCATGGACGTCATCAACATGATCAGCAAGGACACGTCCCTGCCGGACACGACGCCCCGCCCCGGGTCCCGGTACGGACCCGCCTTCCAGTACTTCATCTGCGGTCCGCGCAATCACGAGTTCCTGCTCGAGATGTACTGGTCGGTATTTGCCGGCCGGGACGAGCACGTGCTCACCGTCGGCGAGATGCCCGGCGTCACCGTGCCCGAAGCGGTGCTGTTCACCGACCCGGCCCGGCACGAGCTGGACATGGTGTTCCAGTTCCAGCACGTCCAGCTGGGCATGGGGGCGAACAAGTTCGACCTGCGCCCGCTGCACCTGCCCGACCTGAAGGCCGCCATGGCGGACTGGCAGCTGGGCCTGGCCGAACGAGGCTGGAATTCCCTGTACTTCGGCAATCATGACCAGCCCCGTTCGGTATCGAGGTTCGGCGATGACGGCCCGCACCGGGTCGCCTCGGCCAAGACCCTGGCCACCGTCCTGCACCTGCACCGCGGGACCCCGTACGTGTACCAGGGTGACGAGCTGGGCATGGCCAACGCGCCGTTCACCGCGATCACCGATTACCGCGACATCGAGACGCTCCGGTTCTACGCCGAGGCGGCCGAACGACCCGGCGCCGACCTGCCCGCGCTGCTGGCCGCGATGGCCAAGATGAGCCGCGACCAGGGCCGGACCCCGGTGCAGTGGGACGCGTCCCCGGGCGCCGGCTTCACCACCGGCACGCCCTGGCTGGCCGTCAACCCCGACCACACCACGGTCAACGCGGCCGCCCAGGTCGGCGACCCCGGCTCGGTCTTCGAGCACTACCGCCGGCTGATCGCGCTGCGTCACGAGGATCCGGTCGTCACCGACGGCGACTTCGAGCTGCTCCTGCCGGACCACCCCGCGATCTGGGCCTTCCTCCGCCGCACCGCCGAGGCGGAGCTGCTGGTCGCGGCCAACTTCTCCGCCGAGGTGACGGGCGTGCGGCTGCCCCTTGACGCCGACTGGGCTGGTGCCTCCGTGGTACTGACCAGCCTGTCCGACGATCCGCAGCAGCCGCCGCCCGACCTCAAGCTCCGCCCGTGGGAGTCCGTCGTCTGGCGCCGGAGCTAGCTAGCCGGCGTCAGCCCGCCGTCGTCCGAGGTCACCCACACCCCGTTGTCCGTGACCGCCACGCAGGTGCTGACGCTCAGGC
>Ga0207674_10006347_pt1 | contig 13918 bp, 20 predicted proteins | sample KBSCornC72_FD_184303 | JGI IMG/M metagenome (GOLD analysis project Ga0207674, IMG submission 184303) | Corn rhizosphere microbial communities from Kellogg Biological Station, Michigan, USA - KBS Corn C7-2 (SPAdes) (version 2) | ecosystem: Host-associated > Plants > Roots > Rhizosphere > Soil ... | reverse complement strand
ATCATCGCGCGGTCGCGCAGCCGGCGGTTATGGGTGCGATAAAATTCCAGGTTTTTCGCGCGCTCGGTCAAGGTCGGCGAATTCTCGCCTTTATAAGTGAACGCTCCCAGCGCCAGGCGGTCTACATGCTCCGGCTCCAGCATGGCGTAGACTCCGGCGCGGATAGCGCCCGAGGATTCGCCGAACAGATGCACCTTCTGCGCGCCAGTTTCCTTGGCGATCACGGTGACGCCTGACTTGATGTCCTGCGCGCCGCTGGCGATATCCGAGTTGCTATCGGTGCGGCTGGAGCGCCCGTAGTTTTCGTGGTCCATGGTCCAGACGTCGTAGCCCAGCCCGGCGAAGACGTTCATCACCGAGTATTCGCCTTTGCCGGGCGTCGCGAGATCGAAAGACGAGCGGCCGGAGTTGGACGATCCGTGAATCAGGAAGAGCACCGGCAGCGGCTTCTCGCCCGGCTTGGGGGCGGTGGCGCGCTTGCGGAACATGTAGAGTTTGACGTCGCCTTTTTGCGCCCAGTATTCGTTGGACCAGACTTTGGCGGACGTCCCGCTTTTCGCGAATGCCTTGTGCGGCTCGCGGGCCGGGCTCTGGGCCAAAGCTGCAACTGGAGCCATCAAAGTTCCCGCCACCATACTGCGGCGCGATATATCTCGGCGCGATTGGTTCATGACGTCACCCCCACCGAATTATATCTTTATCGCGCGCGGCGCGGAGTTCCGCGCTGGTTTGGTCCGCGCCAGGTTACGAAATGTAGGGCGGTTCGCGAGCTGGCCGCGAGCGTGCGGTTCGGCGAGGGCCGCCGCCCTGCGTCAATGCAGGTGCGCAAGTTCTTCGGCGTAGAGCCGATTGTGGGGAAACTGGCTTGATAGGTCGCCCAAAATTTCGCGCGCCTTCGCGGTGTCTTTGCGGCGGAGTGCGTCCACGGCCAGCAGCAGGCGGGCATAGGGTTTCAGCAGGTGCCCTTTTTCAGCGGTGATGCTCAACTGCCCGAGACCCAGCGCGCGATCGGCTTGCGCGCCGGCCAGTTGCAGGAACCAGCGCACCGGGGCGGGCTTCAGACTTAGCATATAGTTTTCGACGCCCACTGCCAGATGCGCATCGTAATAGGTCGGATCGATGGCGAGCAACTTCTCCGCGATCAGGCGGCTGGTTTTGACGGAAGAAAACGCGGCGAGGTCGTGCTTATCGATCAAACCGTCGAAATCGGCGCGCAATCCCAACACCAGGATGGAAGCGAAGAGCGCATTGCGGTCGCGCGGCTGGGAGCCGAGCACGCCGGAGGCGAGGCTATTGGCCTTCGCCAGATCCGCATCGAAAACGCGCCGGACAGCGGGGTCGGAATCCAGCTTCTTGGGGCGGCGGAAGTTGTCATCGTGCACAAAGAATTCCGACTGCAGAATGTGCAGACGGTCGAATTCGGCAAATAGATAAGCGGCGGCATCCGAAGCCGGGGCGAGCGGATCGTTCGGATGAGACTGCGCGTAGTCCGCGAAAGTCTTGTGCGCGGCGGTGAACTGCAGATCGTACATCTGCAGGTAGCCCAGGTCGAGCCCGGTGGGGGCGGTTCCTAGGTCGGCTGCCAGCAACAAGGCCAGCGCGGGAATAGCCGCTTGAATCACGTTAGATCACTACTTTAGACATTCGGACAATGGCCGCGCTACTGGTCCCGCTAGAACAGACGCGAGCGGGAGAGTGATCGTTTCCTGGAGGAGAAACCTTTGCATTTTCCAACGTTCAATCGCGCGGCATATTGCGAGCGGCATTCGGCGCGCGGCTGTAGCGGCTCAAATGCACCACTCCGGTGTTTAGAGGCCACCCTATCAACGGCAGAATCGCAGCAAGTCATTGGTTTTTTTCGTGGAACAGATTGGCAACGGCGTTGCAAGATGGGAGGCAACGAGGTGATAGGCATTATGAAAACAAAATTGTTTGCTTTGATGTTGATGGCGGGAGGATCATTGTTTGCCGAATCCCGTTTCTCGATCAGCATTGGAGGCTACGCGCCGGGCTACTATGCGCCTCCGCCGGTTTACTATGGCGGTGGATATGGTGGCGGATACGGGGGTGGATATGGTGGTTATGGCAGATACTGGGGTGGCGCGGGATATTGGGGTCGAAATCCTGGACGACAGCACGAACGGGCCGAATGGTATGGTCTGCACAACCACCAAGAAGGCGAGCGATACATCTACGGGGACAGTCCGGAATTGAGGGAGCATCAAGCGCAGGAGCAGTGGCAGCTCCGGCATGAACAGTGGCACGAGCGGCACGGGGATTACGACGCGGCGGATGGGCCAGCCCACGGGTCAGCGCGCGATGGCTGGTGGCGCGGCAATTAGCTGGGGATCGCTGTTCTCTCTGAGAAAACGGGCCGGTGCCGGGGCCGGCCCTTCTTGGTTTTTCAAGTTATTCAACTGGACTTGGATGGAGGTAGTGGCATGAAACGTATATCAAGTGCTGTGCTGTACGGTTCGGCTATCCTGGTCATCACCGTTGCGGCTCAGGCGCAGAACTATGGACGAGGAACTTACGGGTGGCAGCAGGACTATCCCTACTATCGCAACGATCCCAACTATCGAAGCTACCCTGATCGGGGCCGCTACAACTATGATGACCGCTACGACCAGAGCCGCTATGGGAACAATCGTTACGGCTATGGCGGTAACCAGGACCCGCTGATCGAACGAGTGCTTGCGGACCTCGATCGTGCTGCCGAGAATGCGCGTCTCGATAGGCATGAGCGAAAGCATTTCGAAGAAGCTTCACGGCAGCTCGAGCAGTTCGAGGATCGCCGGATGCAGGGCAAATTCGACAAGGGCAAGATCCACGAGGCGATCGAGGAACTGGATCATCTGGTGAAAGCGGATCGAGTGAGCTGGCGCGATCGCGAGATTCTGGCGCGAGACAGAGAGGACCTGCGGCAACTTAGCTCGTCTCGCGGGCGCTACTCAAACTACGGCTACCCGGATAATCGGGACAATCGGTACAACCGGAACGGGGGCTACGACCCGAACTGGCGGTAGCGCCGAGCTGTGGACGGCGTTGACTACGAAATCGGACATGACCATGATGAAACTTTTGAATAGAGCCTTAACGGCGTGGCTTGGCATTGCGGTGCTACTTGTCTGCACGGCTGAGGTTTTCGCGCACGGCGGGTTCGACCATGTCAGGGGGACCGTGATTAAGTCGACTCATCACATCCTCACGGTGAAGACGCTCAAGGGAAATATGGACGTGGAACTGAACGATAAGACCGAGTTGACTAAGACTGACCGGAAGGCTGAACTGGCCGACCTGACGCCGGGAGCCCGTGTGGTCGTGGAAATTCCACAGGGGAGCAAGGATCATCTGGCTCACTCCGTCAAGATCGGCGTGGGCGGAAAAACTGTCGCTCAGATCGCGAAGGGCTCCCACAAGTAAACGCGTGCGTCGACGCCCTACGCTGGTTGCATCGTGCGTGATCGTGAGGCGTGGCCGCCCAAGAACTGCGGCCCGTGGATGGTCGAGCGATATATCGTGGTAAGCTACTTTTCGGCGAGCCATTCGACCTTGCCGCAGCGGGGCTTGACGGGCGTGCCGAAGGAAGACTCGTCTCGGGAGACAAGGTCAATGAAGCGCACACTGCTGGCACTGATCGTCACGGCCAGCGCGATGATTTCCGCTGGCCGGGCATACGCCCACCACTCGTTCGCGGCCACTTATCTGGAAGATAAAACTCAGAAGATCGAGGGCAAGGTGGTTCAGTTCCTGTATCAGAACCCGCATTCTTTCCTAACGGTGGAGGGGCCCGACGAGAAAGGCGTGATGCAGCGCTGGTCCATCGAGTGGGGCTCCAGCGGTCATCTGAGCCGCCAAGGTGTCACGCGCGACACTTTGAAGATGGGCGACCGCGTAGTCGTCACAGGTCACCCCGGGCGCACTGCCGAGGACCATCGGCTGCACATGGTGAGTATCCAACGTCCAGCGGATGGATGGAAGTGGGGCGGAGATCACGGCCAGGTTGAGCCCACTGACGAGAGTGCCAGCGCTAGTGTAAGGTAGCCATGCGGATGCTGCGAGCGACGCGTACACTGCTGCTGTTGACTGTGTCGGCACTTCTGCATGCTCAAAGCAACGACCAACGCGGCCGCGCGCTTCCGCCCGACCCCAGTCACGACCCTAATATGGACTGGCCCGTGGATCTCACCGGGCAGTGGGTCGCGGCGGTAACCGAGGATTGGAACTACCGGATGATGACGCCCGCCAAGGGCGACTATACTGGCGTCCCCCTCAATGACAAAGGCCGCAAGGTGGCCGATGCCTGGGACCCGGCCAAAGACGAAGCCTTCGGCGAGCAGTGCAAAGCTTACGGCGCTCCGGCGATCATGCGCGTTCCAGGACGGATTCGAATTTCCTGGGCCGACGCGGGAGTCATGAAAATAGAAACCGACTCCGGCAAGCAGACGCGATTGTTTTATTTCCAGGACACCGAGAGCCCGGGCGGGAATCTGCAGGGAGTCTCGCGCGCCTTCTGGGATGTGAAGGGCCGGCGCGGGCCGGTGCGCGGCGGGTTGATGAGAGTGGTTACTACCAAGCTAAAGCCAGGTTATCTGCGCAAGAACGGTGTGCCCTATAGCGACAAAACTGAGTTGACGGAATACTATACCCGCACCGACAACCCCAACGGCGATAGCTGGCTGGTCATCATGACGGTGGTGAACGACCCGACGTACTTGTCTGAGCCCTACACGACTACAACTCAGTTCAAGAAAGAGGATGACGAGTTGGGCTGGAATCCGACTTCCTGTTCCGCGCGGTAGGCTTGCCGTGACGGACCCGACCCATGTACATCTTCTCCTCAATCATGTTCCAACCGTCGGCTTCGTGATCGGGGTGTTGTTGTTCGTCAGCTCCTGGATTGCAAGAAATGCGGAGTTGAAGCGCGCGAGTCTTTTGGTATTGGTAGGCGTCGCACTGGTGACGATACCGGCTTATGTGAGTGGCAATGCAGCGGAGGAAGTGCTGTGCGCGGGAGGAGGCAAGACGCCTGCCTGCGCCGACCCCAGCGTATCGAAAAGTTTAATTGAGACGCATGAGGGCGCGGCGCTGCTGGCTTTCGCGGCCATCGTCCTGACGGGCGCGTTTGCCTGGCTGGGGCTGTGGCAGATTCGGCGGACGTCGCGCGCGGAGAGCTGGAACCTGGCCGTGATTCTGCTGCTGTCGCTGGTGGCGTTCGGCCTGGTGGCGCGGGCTGCCAATATCGGCGGCGAGATTCGGCATCCCGAGATCCGTCCGGCGCAAGAAACGGTTACACCGGAAGGGCACCTGGCGCGCAGACTCGGTTCGTTCGTGTTGGCGTTGCCGTATGGATGGCCGTCGCTCGAGACGCTGCATTTCATCGGATTGTCGTTGTTGATTGGTGTGATCCTGCTGATCGATCTGCGTATGCTGGGCGTGATGAAAAACGTGGCGTTCCCTGCCCTGCACCGGCTATTGCCGTGGGCGATTCTGGGATTCGGCACCAATTTGGTGACCGGTATGCTGTTCTTTGTGGCGTCGCCCGACCAGTACGATCGCAACATCGCTTTCATCTGGAAAATGATTCTGGTGATGCTGGCGGGAGCCAACGCCCTTTACTTCACGCTGTTCGATGAAGCCTGGGTGCTGAAGCCAGGAGACGATGCCCCGTTCACGGCAAAAGTGGTGGCGGTGTCGGCCATCGCGCTGTGGCTGGGTGTGCTGTATTTTGGCAGCATGCTGCCCTTCCTTGGAAATTCGTTTTAAGCGATGCCCCTCGGTTTAGGAGTCTTGTTGGTGGTACTGGGCTTCACTGCCGTCGTAGCGGTGGTGGGTTGGATGATCGACAAAAGCGCAGAGGGAGGGGATCGGGAAGACGAAAGCGAGCCATGAACTTTCTGAATGCACTGGAGCAGATGCCCTTCAGTATTTGGGTGCGCGAGTCCAGTTCCATCTGGGCGTTCCCGACATTTCTGGTGCTGCACACCATCGGTATGTCGATCGTGGTGGGGCTGAGCGCCATGATCGATCTGGTGCTGCTGGGCTTTTGGCCTAAAGCGCCGGTCAAGCCGTTGGTGCGCCTGTATCCGATGATGTGGTTTGGGTTCGGAATCAATGAGGTCACCGGCACTGTGTTGCTGATGGCGGATGCCACGGCCAAACTGACCAACTGGGATTTTTACGTGAAGATGGCGTTCGTGTTTGTGGGGATGGGCGTCCTTTACATCATGCGCAGGCAGGTGTTCGAAGATCCGCAGCTCGATGACGCGCCCGTGAACGGGAGTGCGAGACGACTAGCCTGGATTTCACTGGTGTGCTGGTTCGGAGCGATCACCGCGGGGCGCCTGCTGGCTTATGTGGGTCCGGTTTCAGGCTTGAGCGGCGTGAACAATAAGTAGCAAGCGTTAGCGCTCTTCGAGGTGTTTGAGGCGGGCGTCGAGCACTTCTTCCACGCGGCGCAGTTCGGAGTGCCAAGTCGCGCGCATTTCTTCGAAGCGGGAATCCATATGAGAGCGCAGGTCGTTAATTCGGGAATTCATGTCACCAAGCCGGGAGTTTCAGCGCTCTTCTAGGTGTTTGAGGCGGGCGTCGAGTACTTCTTCGACTCGGCGAAGTTCCGAGTGCCAGGTCGCGCGCATATCGTCAAAACGGGAATCCATGTGGGACCGAAGATCGCTGAGTCGAGAGTTGTTGATCAGGATGCCGATCAGAACGGTTAACATCGTCGGCGTCGTGGCCAGCGCGAGCGACAAAATTTGGCCCGGGTTGAGGTCCATGCTTCTTAAACAAAGGTAGCAGAATCCCCCTCTCATGGCTGGTAGCCGGAGAAAGCCCCTGGAATCAGCGAAGATTCGATTTTAAATGTAACGATTCCGGCCTCAGTAGCAGGATGGCTCGTTTCGGGGTACAATTGTGGCTGGAGATCCTACCGTAGTAGATGTTATCCCCAAGGTTCAAATCATGAGCGGTCGCGTCCTCGGCGAGTATCTCGAGCTGACCAAGCCTCGCATCACGCTCTTCATTCTGATGAGCACAGCAATCGGCTTCCTGTGCGCCGAACACTTGGTAGGCAGCTTCAGTTGGCTGGTTCTGTTCCACGCGCTGATGGGAACGGCGCTGCTCGCGAGCGGAACGGCCGCGCTGAATCAGTGGTACGAGCGCGAGGGCGACGCCAAGATGCCACGCACGCGCAAGCGACCGATCCCCTCCGGGCGTATGGCTCCTAAGGCGGCTTTCGAGTTTGGTCTGGCGTTGTCGATTATCGGTTTTCTGGAATTGTGGTGCGGCGCCAATTTGCTGACCGCCATGCTGGGGGCGTTCACCGAATTCACTTACCTGTTCTTATACACTCCGCTGAAAAAGATTTCGCCGCATTCGACCACCATCGGCGCGATTCCCGGCGCGATGCCTCCGCTGATCGGTTACGCCGCTGCCAGCGGCTTGCTCAACTGGGAAGCCGGAGTGCTCTACGCCATCCTGTTTCTGTGGCAGTTCCCGCATTTTTATGCGATCGCCTGGATGTATCGCGAGGACTACGCCAAGGCCGGCATCCTGATGCTGCCGGTAGTGGAGCCCTCCAACGAATCGACCGCGCGGCGCATCGTCTGGTGCAGCCTGGTGCTGATCCCCATCAGCCTGCTGCCAAAATATTTCGACATGGTCGGGCATTACTACGTCTACGGAGCGGTGGCCGTCGGCTTGTATTACTTCTACGCGGGCGTGCGCGCTTCCTATGACCGCACGGTGCCGCGGGCCCGTCAGGTGTTGCTGGCGAGCGTGGTTTATCTTCCGGTGCTTTATGGCCTCCTGGTGTTCGACGGCACTCGTTACTAGCGCGATTTGCGGCGCATTGTTACTGGCCGGATGCAGCGGCAAACCATTGCCCTCTTATGGCGTGGTCCCGGATTTTACTCTTACCGATCAAACCGGCGCGGCGTTTCAGAGCACCGCGAAGCTCAATAAGAAAATTTGGATCGCGGATTTCATTTTCACCAATTGCCCGGGCCCATGCCCTCGCATGAGCTCGCAGATGCACCAGGTGCAGACGGCGCTCGCTGGAACTGACGCGGTACGTTTCGTGTCCTTCACGGTCGACCCGGCGCGCGACACGCCGCCGGTGCTTGCTGCATACGCCCAGCACTTCGAAGCCGCCCCGGGGAAGTGGTATTTCCTTACCGGCGCCGAAGCCGACCTGAACCGCATGAGCCGCGGCGTCTTTATGCTGGGCAACGTGGATGGCAGCCTGGAGCACTCGACGCGCTTCGCCTTAATTGACGGCTCCGGGCGCATCCGCGGCTATTATCTGACTTCGGAGCCGGAAGCGATTCCCACCTTGATTGCCGATACCAAACGCTTGCTCAAGGAGCAGCTCTGATCGGACTTCACGATCTTCCGGCCGTCGACGCCGTCTTGAATGCGACCGCCGCTGTGTTGCTGGTCACCGCCTTCGTGCTCATTAAGCAGGGACGCCGCGCGGCGCACAAGGGTGTGATGCTGGCCGCGTTCGCGGTGTCGAGCATGTTCCTGGTGTGCTACCTGATTTACCACTCGCAAGTGGGTTCAGTGCACTATGCGCACACCGGCTTGATCCGTACCGTCTACCTGACGATTTTGACCACGCACACCATCCTTGCCACAAGCGTGCCGATACTGGCGATCATCACGTTGCGCCGCGGCCTGAAGGGCTCGTTCGTTCGCCACAAAGCCATTGCTCGCTGGACCTTCCCGATCTGGCTTTACGTCAGTGTAACCGGCGTGGTGGTTTATCTGATGCTGTACCAGTTCTGAACGCTTAGTACCTTCAATCAGTACCTTACCGCCCAAGTTTCGCGTCTATAATCGGGTAGGACGGTATCACCATGCACCTCCTCACGCGCCTAACCACACGCCTCACAACGGCCGCCGCGCTCGCCTTCGTACCTGCAGCGTTCGCGCAGCACAATCCCACCGGGTCGTACGGGAATGTTTTGCACCCCGGCGTACCCTCGCCCGGTGCACTGCGCCCGCCTGCCCCCGTTGGTCCGGCCGCGGGCGGTGGAAGAATCGGGGGTGGCGGGCACCCCGGCGGGCGGATCGCCGGAGGCGGAATCGGTAATGGACGAATGGGCGGCGGACGGCGTAACTTTGGCGGCGGTGCGGTTTACATTCCGTATCCGGTTTATGGTGGCTATGGGATGGGCTATGGTTTCGACGGCTTTTACGCGAGCGACTATCCCAGCGTTCACAATCCCGCACCGGGAACGTATGATCCAATTTTCGGCGGCTATAATCCGGGCCCGGGATATGCCGAGCCTTACTCAGCCCAACCTTTCTCGGTCCAACCGGCCCCAGCCCCGCCCACGGTCATCATCAATCAGAATTTCCAGACCGATAGTGTTCGTCCGCAGTTGCGTGATTACTCGAACGTCCAGTTGCCACAGCCGGGCGCGGTGGCTGCTCCGCCCGCCGCGGCGGCTCCATCTCAACCCCCAGGCGGGCTGGCAGACGATCAGCCCACCATCTTCCTGATCGCGATGCAGGACCACAGCATCCGTCCGGTGATCGCCTATTGGGTGCAGGGAGACGCGCTGCATTATGTCAGCATTGAGGGCGTCCTGGACCAGGTGAGCCTGGCCCAAGTGGACCGTGACTTCTCCAGGCAGCTTAATGCCGAACGGAATGTGCCGTTCGCTCTTCCCGCGGCCCGCTAAGGCGCGGGCCGCCGCAGGCGCGTGAAGCGGGCCGCCGGGGGACTATTATTTTATCTATGACCCATGATTTCGTCACCACCGCCTTCACTCTGGATGGCTTTCGCATTACCCACAACCTGGGGCTGGTGCGCGGCATTATCGTGCGCTCCCGTTCGATCTTCGGCACGCTGGGTGCCAGCCTGCAAACCATTATTGGCGGGAACATCACGCTGCTTACCGATCTGTGCGAGAAAACCCGCGAGCAGGCGTTCGAAAAAATGGTGAGCCATGCCATTATGATGGGCGCCGACGCCGTGATCGGCGTGCGTTACGACGCCACCGAAGTAATGCAGGGCGTCACCGAAGTCTTGTGCTACGGCACCGCCGTGCGTATCGAGAAGATTGCTGCCTGACCTAGTTAAAGATTCCCAAGGGTACCGATACGTTGATCTGAGGTCCGGTATAGGTGCCCGCAATATAGGGCGACACCCGCGTGTACTTATAGCCGGAGAGCTGAACGTTGAGGACGTAGTTATCGGTACCCGCGCCCGGGCTGGTTACGAGAACATTGGCAGCGGTCAGGTTGAAGTAACCTGTTCCCGAGCCGCTCGGCGAATTGTACAGGACCATGTTGGTGATGGAGGCGGAGTCCGTCGGATCGTTGATGGCGCCCCATCTCGCTGCGTAGCGCGCCCGCTCCACCAGCGCCTGGTGAACGAACAGGAATTGCCCGAAGTCGAAAGCCCCCAGCAGCAGACACGCAAACACCAGAAAGATGAGCGCGGTTTCTACGATCACGCTGCCGGCCGATTTCCTGCGCAGCGACTTAATACCGGTCAGCGACTTCACCTGGCGCGGCGACCTTTGGCCGCGTGACTGTTGAAGGGTTTTTATATTGGAGTCCATATCCCCTGGTACGCATAAGTAATTTTCGGTTTATTGGTGAGCGTGGACGTCGCGAAAATCGAATCGATAGAGTAGCCGCTGACGGACACCGTCATCGCGCTCGGCACCCCGTTCATAAACGTCACTGTCAAGTTGACATTGCTGGTTGTCAGGCCGGGAAGAGCCGGCGAGGCGCCGACGGTAGAACTGCCGTATAAAACCATATTCTTCACCGCCGACGAAAATGCGCCGGAGGGAATGGTGCTAATGGAATCGTAGGGGATCAGCGAGGCATAGCGTGCCCCTCGCGCCACTGCATTTTCCAGATTGTTGTATTGCAGAAACGTGTAGCCGAACTGGAAGGTCCCGACAAACGCCATCACCAGGATGCCTGATCCGATAGCGAACTCGATCATGGCGTTACCGGCGCGATCGCGCGCGAGTTTCGCCGCTTTCCTTAGCCATGGTTTCATTGAACCAGTTTCACCCGGGTTGCGCCCGTGGCGCCTCCCGCGCCCGGACCGGTGCCGCCGATGTTGTACGTCCCCGCGTACAAGGCGCAATAAGGTTCATTGCCGGTGGCGTTGGATTTGTAGTAATGGCTCGGCTGACCGTCCGCGTATAGCAGGAAGACACCATAGCCGATCACGGTTGTGGTGCTCGGACTGGTTGGATCCACCACCGGTACCGCGAGCAGCCGCCGGCCATTGTGGGTAGCTGCCAGGTAACCGCTGACGGTGTTGTCGGAAGTGTTTACGTCCTGGCTCACGCGTTCATCCAAAATGCTCGCTTCGCTCTGCTTGGTCCCGTTGGTAAGAATGGGAGCGATATTATCGCCGATGGCCATCCCCTGCACCTGAATGAGATCGAGAACTTCCTGCTTAATGATGCTGTTGGAATCGCTGCCCCAGAAGCCGCTATTGCTGTCCCCCCAATTTGCGACCACGGCCGTCTTGGAAGCCGGCGTATCGCCGGGACACGGTGGCCAATTGAAACAATTGTCGGGATGGGCGGAATCACAGCCAGTGCGATGGGAATTGAATTGCGGCCAGTGAATGTCGTACGAACTCCCCACCACCAATCCAAAGTCGGGCGGCGTGTTGTTGGTGCTGACCGCGGTGTAGGGCGCCAAGCCTCGCGGGACGGACGTGAGGGCAACTTGCGCCGCTGTCGCCATCGACGCGACGTTCGCCACGGTTTGCGCGACCAGCACCGGAATGAAGTAGAGCTGCATCGGCACCGTCGCGCTGACTCTCGCGAACGCGTACCCGGCGGCGGGACTTGGATTGGAATCCCATGGACCATTAATCGAAGTCGCGAAAGTGACGGCGGAATTGTTGATGGCGGTATTACTGAAGTTCCACGCGTTGGTAGAATTGCCAACAGCCGCTTTCGCGTTTATAATCCCGGAGGTGGTTCCATCGAGCGCCAGTGCAGCCGCCAGCGCAGCCGAATCGCAATAAGCCTGGGTCTCATTCTTGGCGATGAACATGTGACCGAGGTCCACGGCCAGTCCAAGAACGCCGATGAGCGCGATCGCGGCTACCGCCATCGTGACCAGCACGAAGCCGCGCTCCCGGCCTTTCCGCCGGCCTGCGATCGTCCTAGATTTGCGATGCATCTGCGCCTCCCTAAACCCGACTGTGCTGAATACCGCTTATCGGCGGCAAGAAGAGACATCGCATAGTTAAAGGCACCTAGTCGAATTGGTTGCGCTACGCAAGCGCTAAGGCCGGCGCACTACACCGCAGGCACCCTAGTGAACTACGGCGGTCGGCGGTTCCCGAGTTCGTATCGTCCTTCGTACCACGCGATTTTCGTATCCTTTAGTTCTGATGATCTCGCACCTGCGCGGCACGCTTCTCGAAAAACATCCCAACCAGATCGTCATCGAGGTGCACGGGGTCGGTTACGAAGTTGCCATCCCGGTCTCGGCATATTCGTCGCTGCCTGACCTCGGCGGAGCGGTACAGCTACACATTTATCAGCACGTGCGCGAGGATATCCTGGCGCTCTACGGATTCCCTACCAAAGATGACAAAGCGCTGTTCGAAAAGTTGATTGCGGTGAGCGGCATCGGACCCAAGCTCGCCATCACGGCGTTGAGCGGCCTGACCACGGAGGACTTAGTGGCTGCGATTCGCTCCGGCGCGGTGGAGCAACTGGTGCGCATCCCCGGAGTCGGGAAAAAGACCGCCGAGCGCATGGTGCTGGAGCTGCGCGATAAGCTGGGCCCGCTGAGCGCCTCGCAGGCCGCCGCGAGCGGCTCGCCCAAAGCCGCCTTCAGTAGCACGGAAGAGGACGTAATCTCCGCGCTCATGAATTTCGGGGCTACGCGAGCATCGGCCGAAGCGGCCGTCAACAAAGCTCACTCGGAAAGCGAATCCAACGAATTCGATGCACTCTTCCGGCGGGCGCTGAAGCTGGTGAGATAAATTTAGCCGGGCGATGGCCCAGCCGGCGTCAAGTCGTGGGCTGGGTCAGGAGAGCTGCATACTCCGCGTGACAATTGCTGACGGCAACGCGACAGACAAAAAAGGTTGCGATCGGGACGACTTGACGTATAATGCCGGGAGGAGAAAATCGGAATGGCCTTCTTCAGTTATGGCCTTTAGATTGGAGGACCAATGCCGGATGGAGGCGTCATTTCAAAATTATTTGGCGGTGGATCTCGGGTAACCCCTCTCCCGCGGCCGTTTGAGGGTTTGGTGAACATCGTGAATGTCTTCTTCGCGGTGGGGCCGGGCCAGCCGAATATGCCGGAAGACGTCAAGGTGGTACAGAACTTGTTGCACGCTATTGCCCTTGGGCAAGCAGGCAGAACTGGTGTTGCAGCTCCCCAAGTAACGGGCCACTTCGACGCAGCTACCGGCTTCTGGATTTTCTACCTGCAATCGACACTGCGTGGCGGTGGGGCGGGCGTTGTGGACGGCATTGTTTCCCCTGCGCGCGGCGGAGCATACTTTGGGGGAACTCCCTGGTTCATTGCACACTTGAATGCTGCTGCATATAAGGCGAATCGGACAGTTTTCGAACGCTTTATGAACGCTTGTCTGACTGGGTCAGGCGGCCAAGAGTTCGGGCTTTAACGGGGTAGAACCCCGCATGCGATCCCTGGATCAGGCAAGTCTCAGCGCTGTCCTGTTCAGGAATTGGCACGTTTTTTCGGGTTCCACTACACTAAAGCTTCATGCAGGAAAAGGGCATCGTTTCGGCATCCTTGCGCGAGGAAGAGCGGCAGTTTGAAACTGCGCTGCGGCCGCTGCGGCTGGACGATTTCGCGGGCCAGAGCAAGCTCAAGGAACAGCTTTCGATCGCCATCGAAGCGGCCCGCAAGCGCGGCGAGGCCATGGACCACGTGCTGC
>Ga0207674_10006346_pt1 | contig 13919 bp, 10 predicted proteins | sample KBSCornC72_FD_184303 | JGI IMG/M metagenome (GOLD analysis project Ga0207674, IMG submission 184303) | Corn rhizosphere microbial communities from Kellogg Biological Station, Michigan, USA - KBS Corn C7-2 (SPAdes) (version 2) | ecosystem: Host-associated > Plants > Roots > Rhizosphere > Soil ... | reverse complement strand
TCGTGCGATAGCGCCGGGCTGCGTAGCGGGACGTCGCCCTCGCGCACGATCCTTTGCGGTACACCGCCCAGCGCAGGAACCGCGGCGATGCCCGCCGAATCGACGTAGAAGATTCTCGACCCGTCCGGCGACCATTGCGGCGCTCTTCCGTCGGCGAGTCGGATTGCCGGGCCCCCACCCTTTGCCTGCCGCACGAAGATTCCCATTCGCGCCGGCACCCCGCCCGCGTAGGCGATCAGCTGTCCGTCGGGCGAAATCGCGGGCATCACCTCGATACCCGGATCATTGGTGATCTGCCGCGTCTCACCGAACTCGAATTCGTCGCGGGAGCCGGTGATGTAGCGGCTGGCAAGGAGACTGGCGAGCAGTATCACCGCGGCAACGCCGGTGAGTGTGAGCGCGATCCGGCGCCGGCTGTTGCTCGCCGCGCGCGCCGACCCTCGCGTGGCAGCGCGCGCGCTGCCGCTGTCGAGGGCCGCGATCTCGAGCTGCTCGCGCAATTCCTGCGCGCTCTGCGGGCGGTCGGCCGGCCTCTTCTCCAGGCAGCGCTCGATCACCTCGGCGAGCTCCGGCGGTACGTTGCTGCGGTGACCGACGATCGGCGGAGGATCAGCCGTCGCTTGTGCCGCCAGCAGCTGCGGGAGGTTGAGTCCGGTGAAGGGAGGGCGGCCGCAAAGCATCTCGTACCCGACGATGCCGAGCGAGTAGAGGTCGGTGCGGTGATCGGTGCCGGGATCGCCGGTCGCCTGCTCTGGCGACATGTAGGTCGGTGTGCCGAGTGCGATGCCGGCCGAAGTCAGATTGACTTCTCCGGTCGCGACGCTCAACGCCTTGGCGACACCGAAGTCGGTGACGAACGCGTGATGACCGGAGAGGAGGATGTTCTCCGGTTTGATGTCGCGGTGGACTACACCGCGCGCGTGCGCGTACTCGAGCGCGTCGGCGACGTCGCGCAGCAGCCGGACGGTCTCGCCGATCGGCAGCTCGCCCGAGCGGGTGAGCCGGGTCCGCAGCGACTCGCCTTCGATCAATGGCATCGTATAGAACAACAGACCATCACTCGCCCCAGCGGTGAGAACGGGGACGATGTGGGGATGCTGCAGCTTCGCGGCGAGCTGGATCTCACGGCGGAAGCGCTCGACGTTGATCCCAGCGCCAAGATCGGGCGGGAGCACTTTGACAACGACCTCCCGGTCGAGCGCATTCTCGCGGGCGACAAACACCCGCGCCATCCCCCCGGCGCCGAGCTCCCTGGTGATGGTGTATGCTGCCCCGAGGGCGGCGGCGAGCCGAGGCGTGAGATCCGACATGGCGCAAATTCTAATGTGCGGGAGAGGGAGCGTAAGCTCGATAGCGGGAAGTCGGCACTTATGTCGTGTATTTGCCGCAACACCACCGGCGGATCCGCGTCTGGGGCCCCTGTTTTCCGTGTCAAGCCAAGCACGGCGATTGCGTTCGCGCGCGGATCATAACTCGTCGGAGACCCAAATATGCTGCCCGCATCCCCCGTCAAGCTCGCGACGATCGCCGTCGTTGCGGGCGCGTTTATCGCTGCCGCCTGTAGCGAGAACAGCTCTTTCCCCACCGGCCTCAAGGCTCCGCAGACCATCTCGGCGGTAGTCAGCCCGAGCAACACCGTTTTTGACTTTTCCGCGATGGCGGGCGGTCCCGATCGGGAGATCGGCACCTCGTTCACCTTCACCGACCCAGTGGCGGGCTCGATCGTCGCATCGGCGGAGCAAACGCTGCCGAGCCCGGGTACCGTTCAGGTTTACGCAAAGGGCACAGCCGAAGCGCTGGGCGACGAAGAGAAGGGACTTGGCTACTGCTTCCAGCCCGCGGGTCTGGGCGACGAATGCACAAGCACGGGAGAGGATGAAATCGGCGACGGCGATGGCCGCGGCCATTTCCCATCGGTCCTTCTGACTTTCACCGGGCTGTCCGCGGGAACTGTCGTCACCAGCGTTATGGTCTCGTCGGTGCAGAACCTCGAGGGTTACAAGGTTTCTTCGTCAACCGACGGCATCACGTTTACGGCGTTTGCCTCGGGCGTCGGATCCGATGCGCAGCCAGTTATCACAATTCCCGTCAACGATCCGACCATCAAGTACCTTCGCTTCGAGGTAGGCGCTGGGGGCGCTGGCAACAATTACCTGATTGCCGCCGTGACCACCACGACGACACCACCGCCCGAGGAGACTCCGTGTCCGGCGGGCTCGTTCTCGTTCACCTACGATGCGGCCGGGCTCCATATCAAGTACGATCAATTCCCTGCACCGAACGACAATAGCTACGGCATCAATGCTGTCGGCTGGGGAAGCCACGGACACAAGTTCAGCGATCTCGTCGGCAGTGACCACGCCGGCATCCAGCTCCGCGATGGGAATGGCGTCGTCAAGCTCTCGTTCAACGTCGATTATCTCACCGCCAATGCAGCGGCGCCGTCAGGTTACGCGTCGCTCGGCGTCAGCGGTGGCGACGGCAAGATGCTGGTCGGGACGGCGGACGGCATTACCGCGACGACGTCGCTTGCCAACAATCTGAACAACATCAACATCCCAGGGCTGTTCGACGCCTCGCACACGCAGCAGTTCGGCAGCGTGAACGTCCTGATCAACTCGCCGCCGACGGATGCGGCTCACACGACGTACGTGATTTCGGATCCGACGCTCGCCGGTTGGGACTTCCACGACACGTATTACGTGGACATCTCCCCTGCCAAGCTTGCCAGCATCGGCTTCGATCCGGCGACCTGGAAGGTGGAACCGAACCTCGATCAGCTCCACAATTCGCCGGCGAAAGCGTGCCCCGCAGGCCCGGGCAGCATCGCCACGACCAAGTACGAAGTGAAGGACAAGCAGGTGAAGATCACGATCGGCAACACCGGCGGCTCCGCGGTGTTCCTCGAGTCGCTGACTCTGGACTGGCCGGCCGTCAACGGGAAGTTGATGCAGATCAAGCTCGACGGTGACGTGGAATACAACGTCGCAACGGCTTCCGGGCCGATCAGCCTGACGACCGCGCAGCTTCCGATCGATCCGAACAAGCGCAAGATCGACAAGAACAGCAGCGACGTTTACACGCTCGTCTTCGAGAAGAACGCCGACGCAAATCTTGGCAACTACAGTGGGACGGTGACGTTCAGCGGAACAACGCTGACGGTTTTGCCGCACTGATTCAGCTTTTGATCGGAGGATAAAGAGAGACCTGGGGCTAAAACCCCAGGTCTTTTTTTTCCAGAGGCTGAGGACTGCGGACCAACTGCGTTTGACCGAGGGCCTAGGACCAACGGCATTGCTGATTGCTGACTAAGTGAAGGCCGAGGACAAACGGCCGACAAGCAGGGGGGAGGACGGTCTGGTCTGGGGGGGAGAGGAGACCTGCTCACTGCTTTTGTAGGCGAGTACGACGGGCGCGCTCGCGGGGGATTACGGCGAGAAGAATGCGGCGGATTTCTTCCAGATCGTTGAGGCGAGTCAGTACTATGTCGCCGAGGATTGGGCGTGCGGCGTTGTACCAGGTCATGCTTTCCCGCACAGAGCCGAGTGCGTACTCGAACAGGCGCGAGCGATCGACGCCAGAACTGCGCGAGTATCCCTCGCCAATATTGGCGGAGATGGAGCCGACGGCTGCGTAGAGCTGACCCGCAATCTCCCGGGTGACTGAATCGTCACTCAGCATTTTTGCGTCCAGCCACGCCGTCTTCAGTAGGTCCGCGGCGATTTGATAAGCGCGCAGCCGGAAAAGCGGATCATTCGAAGTAGCGGCTGCGACCGGCGGCCCAAAATGAGACATGCGTGAACGCTATCACCGCTCCATCGGCCTGCGACCACATTTCAACTCGGATATCGCTTATTCGTCGCATTGACCCTCCCCCTCTCCGGCAGTCCTCCCTCCTGCTTGTCGGCACTTTGTCCTCGGTCTTCACTTAGTCAGCAATCAGCAATGCCGTTGGTCCTAAGCCCTCGGTCAAACGCAGTTGGTCCTCGGTCCTCGATCAGGACTCTCTCTCAAGCCCAATCCGATGCTCTCTCTTCTCCGTTTCTTCTCCCGCGACACTGTGCAGCGGCCGTTCCTTCGCGCGACGACCGAAGAACAGCATCAATGCTCCGAAGACGACCATGATCAATCCCCACCAGAAATTGATCACGATGTTCTCTGAACGCGCGTAGAGCTGCGGGTCCGACCTGGTCATCACACCATACACGGTGAGAACGATGCCGAGCAACGAGAACAACGCACCGATCGGGAGTCTGATATCGAATCGAGCTTCAGCGCTCATGGCTAGATCTCCCTAGAAGAAGATGATGTTGAGCGCCAGCGCGATCGCCAGTACTATCACCGCGATCACCGTCGGGCGCTCGTACCACACCACATTGCCCTCGGACGGCTTCGGCGTCAGACTGTAAACGAGGCCGCGCAATTCGTCGTCCGGACGCGGACGGGTCATCAGGCTGACGACGATGGTGACCACAAAGCACGTCACCCACGCCGCGATCGCCGTCCAGAACGTCTGGCCGAGCTCGCTGCGGTAGATGATGTGAGCACCGAAGTATCCGCCTTTGACTCCCGGAACGGCGCCGGCCGCGAGGGAGATGCCATGATGAATTGCCGCGGCTACCGTTCCCGCGAGAAGGCCGATGAACGCGCCGTGGCCAGTCGTCCGCTTCCAGAACATTCCGAGCGCAAAGGTCGCGAACAGGGGCGCATTCACGAATGCGAAGACGAGCTGCAGCAGATCGAGAATGTTGTTGAACGACACCGCGACGTACGCCGCCGCGATCGACAGCGCAATTCCAAACACCGTCGCGGCTCGGCCCATCCACAGGTAGTGCTCGTCGCTCGCACCCTTCCTGATGTGGCTCTGGTAGATGTCGTAGGTCCAGACGGTGTTGAACGCGGTGACATTACCCGCCATTCCCGACATGAACGAAGCCATTAGTGCAGTTAGCCCGAGCCCGAGCATGCCTGACGGAAAGAATCGGAGCAGCATCATCGGCACCGACAGATCGTAGTCGAGCACGACGTGTCCCGCCTGATCGAGGAGCGCCGCGCCGGTGACGGGGTCGATCTTGGGGGGAACGATTCCCTGCCCGCCCGCGATCGCCAGCGCACCGCCCGTTCCCGGGGCATGCCAATCGACGGCGAGGGCGATCATACCCGGCAGGATCACCAGGAATGGAAAAAACACTTTCGGGATCGCAGCGATCAAAGGAGTGCGGCGCGCCGCGGCCATGTTCTCGGATGCCATCGCGCGCTGCACGACGAGAAAGTCGGTGCACCAGTAGCCGAACGACAGCACGAAGCCGAGCCCCATTGCCAGGCCGAACCACTCGACGCCGATCGGATTCTGCGAGGAGTTCCCCATGTATTGCCACGCATGGGTCATCGCGCCCGCCTCGAAGCCGCGTCCGACCGCCACTTCGGCCAGCTTGGTCTTGAGCCCCGCCCAGCCGCCCGCGGAGCGCAGGCCGAGAAACACCAGCGGCGCAAATCCGAACACGATCAGAAAGAACTGCAGCACTTCATTGTAGATCGCGCTGGTGAGTCCGCCGAGGAAGATGTAGGCGAGCACGATCAACGCGGCGACGATCATGCTGATGTCGAAGCTCCAGCCGAGCAGGAGATTGAGCAGCTTCCCCATGGCGTACATCGAGATGCCCGACGACATGATGGTCATCACGGCAAAGGAGATCGCGTTGAGGCTGCGGGTCTTCTCGTCGAAGCGGAGTTTCAGGTATTCCGGGACGGAGCGCGCGCGCGATCCATAATAGAACGGCATCATGAACAATCCGACGAACACCATCGCCGGGATCGCGCCGATCCAGTAGAAGTGCGCGGTGCTGATGCCGTACTTGGCGCCCGATGCGCCCATCCCGATCACTTCCTGCGCGCCGAGGTTGGCGGAGATGAACGCCAGCCCGGCGACCCACGATGGTATCGATCGCCCTGAGAGGAAGAAGTCCGTACTCGTCTTCGTCGAACGCCGCAGCATCCATCCAACCACGAGGACCACTGCGAAGTACACGAGCATCAGGACGTAGTCGATGGTCGTGAGGTGGGTCATCTATTTACTCCGAAAATGGAGAACGGGGAGAAAGCTGGGACAAAAAACGTTTGGGCGCGAGGACTGGGAACCTTTACCGAGGGCCTAGGACCAACGGCATCATTGACTGAGGGCCTAGGACCAACTGCATCATTGACCGAGGGCCTAGGACCAACTGCATCTATGATTGCTGACTAAGGGAGGACCAGGACAAAAGGCCGAAAAGCAGGAGGGAGGACAAGTGAGAACGGTCCTCGATTGTCCTCGATGGTCCTCTGTCCTGCTTGTCGGCCGTTTGTCCTCGGCCTTCACTTAGTCAGCAATCAGCAATGCCGTTGGTCCTAGGCCCTCGGTCAAAGCTCCCAGCTCCCAGCCCCCGGCTCTCAGCTCTCAGCGCGACAGCTTCAGCATCACTGCAGCATGCCCCTGCACGACCGCGGTATAGCTCCCACGATACCGCCCAACATCCGCATGCCGCCATAAATCGCGCACCGAAACCGAATCGACATGAATCCCCGCCCGCCGGAACGACACCCTGATCGAGTCCGCCGCGGTACCGCGATTGAGCAACACCACTGCCCTCGACCCATCTCGCAGCGGCTTCGACCAAACTTGCCGCTCCGGCGGACCCGAGGACACCAGCGTTCCCTGTGCGCCGAGCGAGTCCTGATCCACGGCGATCACTTCGGGGTTGGTGAGAATCGATTTCGTTTCCGCGGACATCGTGCGCAGATCGTTGCCCGCGATGAGCGGCGCGGCCTGCATCGCCCACAGACTCATGTGAGCGCGATATTCGTCGGGCGTCATTCCGCCGTTCCCGATCTCGAGCATGTCGGGATCGTTCCACGCGCCGGGCCGAGCGACCGCGGAATGCTGGGCAGATTGGTCGAGATTGGACAGCATCGACGCCCAGTTGTCGCCGATGTCGTCGGTGGTCCGCCAAAGATTGCCGACGCGCGGCGCCCAATCCCACGGCTGGTTTACTCCCCACTCGCAGATGCTGAGCACGATCGGCCTTCCCGTTCCATCCAACGCTCTGCGGAACTTGGTGTACTGCGTGACTGCATTGAGGCCGTCGGCGTTGCACCAGTCTTCCTTGACGTAATCGACACCCCAGCGCGCGTAGGTCTGCGCGTCACGCTCCTCGAAGCCGAGGGTGCCCGGCCGTCCCTGACACGTCTTCGTACCGGCGTCGGTGTAGATCCCGAACTTCAAACCTCTGGAGTGGACGTAGTCGGCGAGTGCCTTGATCCCGTGTGGAAACCGCTGTGGATCAGCGACGATGGTTCCGGATGCGTCGCGCGAAACCTGCCAGCAGTCGTCGATCACGACATATCTATAGCCGGCGTCGCGCATCCCGCTCGTCACCATCGCGTCTGCGGTTTCCCGGATCAGTTCTTCGCTGACGTTGCAGGCAAAGTGGTTCCAGCTGTTCCACCCCATCGGCGGGGTTAGAGCAACGCGCGCTGGTGGCGACGGTCGATAGGTGGCCCAGGCCACGATGAAGGTGAGGAGGAATAGCGTCCCGAGCGGTGCGAGTGTGCGTGCTTTGGGCATAAGGCCTCGTCGAAAGTGCGTCGTTACTTCGATGTTCGCTTCACGGTACCGGATCCCACGTGTAAGCAGTCAGATAGCCAGCCAGACCACCAACCAAGCCGCCGAGCAAGCCACCAAAGGGAATGAGAACAATTCCGCCATCACACGCGTCGCCGACTCCGTGACAACTCCTGGCAACGATGACGCTCAACCCGAGTCCGATCAGACCACCGTAGCCGAAGCCCGTGAGAAAACGGGAGCCACGATGCGCGGGATGAAACACGGCGAGGCGATTTAGGTCGCTACGACTATAGCTGAGACGAGAGCAGTTGGTGCAGCGCCGGAGAAGAATTGAATCGGGCGTCGCGCGTGCGAGCTGGCCGACGTAAACAGTATCTGTTCCACTCGGACTGAACCGAATAGTCGCGCCAGGGCGGAGTCGCGGATCCTGCGCTGTCGCCGGCGAAAACGCCGCGACGAGCGCCACAAGGAGGATGAGACCGTACGGCATCCGTGCGATCGCTGTGCTTGCAGTCTTGGTTGTGGAGCAAGCTGACATCTCATTTCTCCAACCAATGATCCCGTCAATTCTATCGCCGCGGGGCGGCCCGCGCACCGCGCGACGATACGCCAATGAACATCGCCAGCAATGGTCGACGTCTAATGCCGCACACCGAGGCGTTTTTCGAGCTCTTCGCGCCTCGAGCGCGCGACCTTGATCTTCACGCCGCTCTTTAGCTGAACCTCGCAGTCCCCGCTCGGCGATTTGAGCAGAGCGTCGACGCGGTCGAGCCGAACGATCGCCGAGCGGTGGATACGGAAGAAGCGCGCGGGATCGAGCTGTTCCTCGAGGTTCTGCATCGCTTCGCGAATGAGGTGCTTGCGGTCGCCGACGACGAGCTCCGCGTATGGGCCGCTGGCGATGATGCAGTCGATATCCGAGATCGGGATGAAGCGAACTTTTCCGCGCGACTCCACGGGAATGCGCTCGATAAAGGGGGATGGCGGATGGGGGATGCGGGTTGGGGGGACTGCCGCGCGGACCTCTTTCCCCTTCGCGCTTCCCTCTTCCCTCAGCACAGCGAGGAGCTTGTCACGCAGGTGGTCGGCAGATTCGAGTCGCGCCATTCGCCGCGCTCGCTCAAACGCTTCCTTGAATCTCTCGTCGTCGAACGGCTTCACCAGATAATCGATCGCCGCGAGATCGAACGCGGTGAGCGCGTGCTTGTCGTACGCCGTCACGAAGACGGTCGTCGGCATGTCGGCCGGACCGATGGTGCGCACGACATCGAGCCCGCTCATGCCCGGCATCTGTACGTCGAGAAAAACCACATCCGGCGACAACGATCGAATCGCCTCGACAGCGGACACGCCGTCGCCTATCATGCCCACGATTTCGACGGCGGACTCCTTTCGCACCAGCGCGGCCACGCGCCGTCGACCGAGCGGCTCGTCGTCGACGATCAGCACACGCAGCGCAGCGCTGTCAGGCATTGCGTGCACCCCGTGGTTGTGGCGTCGTGTGATAAGGGAGGCGAACCTCCACGAGCGCGCCCCCATCCTCGTCTGCGGAGAGTGCCAGATGCTGGCGCGCTCCATAGAGCTGTGTGAGACGAGCGCGCGTATTGCTCAGACCCACACCTTCACGTACCGGCTTCACGGGCCCGCGACCGTTGTCACGCACAGTCAGCACCAGATCGCCGTCGTTCCGCTCGGCGCGCACCGCTACACGACCGACGTTTTGCATCTGCGCCAGCCCGTGCTGAAACGCATTTTCGACGAGCGGCTGCAGCACCAGATTGGGGACGAGCGCACTGTCGAGCGAGGGGTCGCTCTCGATCGAGACATCCAGCCTGCCCTGAAATCGCACCTCCATGATGTCAAGGTACCGCCGCAGCATCTCGAGCTCGCGGCCGAGAGTGATCTCCTGCTCGTCGGCGTCGCCGAGGGTGTGACGGAGGAGATCGCTGAGGCGGGCGATCATGCGACGCGCGCCGGGCGGGTCCTCGTCGACGAGGGTGGACACGGCGTTCAGCGTGTTGAACAGAAAATGTGGGTTGAGCTGCGCACGCAACGCGTTCAATCGCGCATCAGTGACCTGCGCATGGAGCTCGGCAGTTTCGGTACGCAGCTGCGCCGCCTCCGCCTCGAGCCGCCTCCGCTCTTCCAGGCGGCGCTGATAGCGGACGAAGTAGTTGCGTGCGAGACCAGCGCCCAGCACGATCACGTAGACGATGAAGTCGTAGAGAAACGAGAAGCGAGAGAAGACTCCGCGGGGCTGTGACGGAACGGGAAGGCGGGGCGCGGGAAGCGGATACAGGGAACCAGGAAGGGAAACTTGCGGGCGGCCTGGCTGCATGGGCGTGGGTGCCGGCACCAGCTGATGGCTGATGAACTTGAGCAGCGCATCGACGCCGATCGCCAGCACGACGCCGATGAGCAGAAACGCAAGGATGTGGTCGAGGGTCGGACGGTCGCCGCCATATCGCCGCGTCATCCAGAAGATGGGCAGCGTCAACACCGCCCAGAGCCCGTATTCGACGAGGGCGATTTGATCGATGCCCGACCTGATTTCGGGTCGCAGGGCAGCGCGCATCGCCGCCACCGCTGCAATCCGCGGATCGACGAGAAGGCCCGCGGCCGTGAGGACGGCGAGGAACGCCCAGAAGGCGATGATCGCGACAATCTCGCCAGCGGTCAGCCGCATGATTGAACCGCCGGTATCAGTCGATTCGTGCTGCGTATCAGTCATTTCGTAACGCCCAGCCGCCCCTCGTGACATCGCGGCAAATCCAGTCCGCGCTCAATCGTAGTATCACGGTGATGCCGCGAAACAAGTTAGCGCTTCCCAGCTCCCGCTTCCCCCGTGCCGCGATGATCGCTGCGGTGGGCGTTGGCATTCTGATCCTCGCTGCCTGGATTCACAATCGCCGCAACGCGGGCGACGCGCCAATCTATCGCACCGCCACGATCGAGCGCGGCAACGTGAAGTCGACAGTCTCTGCAACTGGTACGCTCAACGCCGTGCAAACGATTCAGGTCGGCACTCAGGTTTCCGGACAGATCGCCGCGATCTACGCCGACTACAACGATCGGGTGAGAAAGGGTCAGCTGCTCGCCAGCATCGATCCGTCACTCCAGAACCAGGCGGTGGAGGAGGCGCAGGCGCAGCTCGAGCGCGCCGTCGCCACGATGCAGCAGGCGCAGGACGACTACGCGCGCAACAAGGCGCTATACGACCTCAAGTTCATCGCCCCCAGTGAGTTCAGCGCCGTGCAATCCAACTACTCGGTGCAAAAGGCGAACGTGAGGTCGGCGCAAATCGCCCTCGATCGCGCGCGACAGAACCTCTCCTACACGAGAATCTACGCGCCGATCAACGGCGTCATCGTCGAGCGCAACGTCGACGTCGGTCAGACGGTCGCCGCGAACTTCTCGGCGCCGCAGCTGTTCCTCATCGCCAACGATCTGTTCGAGATGCAGATCCTGGCGCTGGTGGACGAGAGCGACATCGGCGCGATCAAGACGGGGCAGCCGGTGGAATTCACGGTGCAGGCGTACCCGGACGAGACTTTCACAGGCACGGTTCAGCAGGTGCGACTGCAATCGAAGACGCAGGACAACGTCGTCAACTACACAGCGGTGGTGGGGGTGAAGAATACGACGGGGAAGCTACTGCCCGGCATGACGGCGACCGTCCAGTTCCTTACCGGCCAGGCGCAGAACGTTTTGATCGTGCCCAACTCGGCGCTCCGCATTAGACCCACGCCCGCAATGTTCGCGCAGGCGCAGCGTCCCATCCTGCTCAGTGATGGCCAGGCCGGAGGAAGCGCGGGGATACTGTGGACCCTGGATCGCAACGGGAAGCTCGATCCCGTGCACGTACAGGTCGGACTCAGCGACGAAACTCACACCGAAGTTACGGCGCCAAACCTCGCCGCGGGAACGAAGGTCGTGATCGGTGTGATAGACGCCGGCAACGGATCGGACGAGGGCTCGAAGAGCCCGTTTGAAAATCCGCGACCGGCCGGAGGCGGCGAGGACAAAGGTGGATGATGGAAGGATCGACGTTGCTCAACGTCGCGGCGGAGAGCATCGCCAGGAACAAGATGCGGTCGCTGTTGACGATGCTCGGCATCGTGATCGGCGTCGCCGCGGTGATCGTGATGGTCGCCATCGGCAACGGTGCGAAGCTGCAAATCACGGCGGCGATCAATGGGATGGGCACCAACGTCATCATGATCATGCCGACGTCGACGACCCACGCAGGCGCGACCAGCGGCGCGGCGACCTACAGCAAGCTCACCGTCGCCGACGCGATGAAGATCAAGCGCGAAGCGACGCTGGTAGCGGCGATCTCGCCGGTGGTGGTGGCGGAGGCGCAGGTGATCGGCGGGGATGGAAACTGGAAGACCCGGATCAATGGCGTGTCGACCGATTTTTTCAAGATTCGCGACTGGAACACCAGCCTCGGCGAAATCTTCACCGACGCCGACGTGCAATCTGGGCGCAAGGTCGCGCTACTCGGCGCCACGGTTGCGCAGAAGCTGTTCGCGGGGAGCGATCCGATTGGCGCGCACATTCAGATCGGGCGAGTACCATTCACGGTTGTGGGGATTTTGCAGGAGAAGGGTGGTGGCGGCCGCGGCGGTGACGAAGACGACGTCGTGGTGATGCCGTACACCACCGCGCAGACCCGTCTCAAGGGCGACGTCGACATCGGACACATGTTCGCCAGCGCCTTCACCGCGAGCCAGATGCCCGCCGCGCAGGAAGAGATCGCCGAGATCATGCGCGATGCTCACAAGCTGAAGCCGGGCGCGGAAGACGATTTTTTTCTGCGCAATCAGATCGAGATCATCCAGGCAATGAGCAGCACGACTCGCACGATGTCGGCGCTGCTGGCAGCGATCGCGTCGATCTCCCTGCTCGTTGGCGGCATCGGCATCATGAACATCATGCTGGTGTCGGTCACCGAGCGAACGCACGAGATCGGGATCCGCATGGCGATCGGCGCGCGCGGTGCGGACATCCTCAGCCAGTTCCTGGTGGAGAGCATCGCGCTGAGCGTGATGGGCGGACTGGTCGGTCTCGTCTGCGGCTACGTCGGCGCGACGCTCGTCGCACGCATCACCGGATGGAACGTTGTGACGCCGGTCTCCGCCGTGCTCATTGCGCTCGGCTTCTCAGCGGCAGTGGGTTTGTTTTTCGGAGTGTACCCCGCTCGCCGGGCGGCGGGATTGCGTCCTGTTGACGCTTTGAGGTACGAGTGAGATTGGAACCGCAGAATAAAAAAGGAACTGCAACTTAAAAACTACCGGCGGGCGGAAAAGCGAACTGCAACTTAAAAACTACCGGCAGGCGGCTCTCGGCCGAACCGGCCCATGGCCACGGGCTCTTCGGGGTGGCGTTCCTTGCGTGTTAGGGTGAGTTGCGGCAGGCACACCACCACGGCACCGTTTCCCAGACCGCCAATCGAGAAGCCCGCGGCCAAGAGCCGGTTCGGCTATCAGCCGCCTGCCGGTAGTTTTTAAGTTGCAGTTCGCTTTTCTGCCCGCCGGTAGTTTTTAAGTTGCAGTTCACTCGCCGGTAGTTTTTTATAGGCATATTTTTCCGACATGCCCACCCGCCGTGAGTTCCTCGGTGATACTACGCATCTGGCCCTGGGCCTCGGCGCACTGCGCGCCGGCCTCGGTCGGGTCGCTCTCTGGAACTACGCAGATTCCCCTGCGATCGAGAACCCCGCGCGTGTGGCACTCACGGCTGACACCATCTCCCTCGGCAACGATGCGATCAGCGCTGTCTGGAGCATCGCGAGCGGTGCGCTCCGTCCGGTTCGCCTCACCGATGGATTGAATCGCGCACCGCTCCCCGTTCTCACGCAGGCGTTCACTCTGACCCTCGCCGACAAAAGCACGATTGCCGCCGGCGACATGCGCATCACCGGGTCGCCCCGTACGGAGCAACTCATTGCAAATGCCCGCGCGTCACGAATGGCCGAGCGCATCGCCGGTCGAAGCGTTAGCCTCACACTCCGGGATGCGTCAGGCCGCGTCGAGGCAACCTGGCGCGCCATCCTCCGTGACGGGTCCCACTACATCCGCCAGGAGCTGACGCTCCGCCCACTCGGCGACGCCGTCCCGATCCGCGACATCACGCTGCTCGATTTCAACGCGCCGAATGCCGTGGTCACTGGGACCGTTCGCGGCACACCGATCGTCGCGGCGAATGCATTCTTCGGCTTCGAGCATCCGCTCGCCAACAACGGCGTGGACGGCGACCGGGTGCGCTGCCGGATGACGCGCACGCTCCCGCTCAGGCCCGGTACCTCCCTCAC
>Ga0207674_10006344_pt1 | contig 13923 bp, 14 predicted proteins | sample KBSCornC72_FD_184303 | JGI IMG/M metagenome (GOLD analysis project Ga0207674, IMG submission 184303) | Corn rhizosphere microbial communities from Kellogg Biological Station, Michigan, USA - KBS Corn C7-2 (SPAdes) (version 2) | ecosystem: Host-associated > Plants > Roots > Rhizosphere > Soil ... | reverse complement strand
AACGTGGCTGGTCAACGAAGTGTTTGAAACCTGGCCAGATTGGTGCAAGGTTAGCGTCACCCTGCAAGCGGATGTGACGACATGACACAAGCTGTTATTCCTACCACAGATACCTGGATGGCGAAGGTTCGAGACTTCGTACTGTCCATTGTTCCTTCGGGAACCCCTGTTTTACGTGCCCCAATCAATCGCGCAGCGATGCCGAAAGACCCTTGCGTCATCATGACTCCGCTATTTCAAAAGCGATTGCGCACGAACCTGCATACCGACATCGACCCATTCCCAGATCCTGGTGGTTCTACCAGCACTGAGATGGGCACCGAGGCGCACGTGCAGCTTGATTTCTACGGTCCACAGTCAAATGACTGGTGCGCTGCCGCCGCAATGCTGTGGCGTGACGAATATGGATGTAATATGTTGAATCCAGATGCCAGTCCGCTGTACACTAATGATGCGCGCATGGTCCCTCTGGTGACTGGCGAGGAACAGTATTTTGAGCGGTACAGCCTGACAGCGGTCCTTCAATGGAATCCCGTCACTGTTACCCCGCAGCAATTTGTTGATGCTGTGGATGTGGTTTTGATTGATGTCGACGTGGCGTACCCACCCTGAATTAAGGTGCAATTGATATGACAAATTCCATTCCAGCCAGCCAGCTCGTTCGAGTTACACCGAGCGTTTTAAGCGCTGGTGGTGAAGCTCTCGACCTGAATAGTATTTTCTTGTCGCAAGATACTGCTGTACCTGTCGGTCAGGTTCTCGCATTCCCAACCTTGCAGTCAGTATCTGATTTCTTCGGTGCCAGCTCAGACGAGTATGCGCTTGCTGCTGTCTACTTCGGTGGATTCAGCGGCTCATCCATTCTCCCGAGCAAGCTTTATTTCGCGCGCTGGAACTCAGGTTCTATCGCTGCATATTTGCGCAGTGGCTCGCTGGCCAGCCTCACGCTGAGTCAGTTACAGGCTTTCAGCGGCACATTGATCATTGATGTTAACGGTGAAGAGGTCACCTCTGCCAGTATCAATCTGGCGAGTGCAACCAGCTTCACCAATGCAGCAGCATTGATCACCGCTGGTCTTCAGACTGTCGGTGGTATCTTCACTGGTGTAGCATCGCAGACTTCAACTAACCTGACTGTTGAGTCGGTTAGCTCCGGTAAGTTGCATGTTGGTAACAGTGTGCTCCTAGATGGTGCAACTTCGGTCACAATCGTTTCACAGACCTCTGGTACCCCAGGTGGTATCGGTGTGTATGTGGTCAGTGCATCTGGCTCGCATGCGAGTGTGTCAGCTACCGTCACAAGCACGGTTGCTTGCGCATATGACTCACAGCGTCATGCGTTTGTTGTCACCTCACCAACGACTGGTGTGAATAGCACGATCGACTATGCGACCGGCACTTTGGCGACGAACGTCAAGCTCACTGAAGCAACGGGTGCAATTATTTCCAATGGTTCAGCCGCTGCAGTTGCTGCAACGCTGCTGGACAATATCACCCAGATCACTCAGAACTGGGCCTTGTTCATGACTGTATGGGAACCCGACCTCGCCGGTAAAGAAGCTTTCGCTGCATGGGTAGCCACCTCAAATAGCCGTTACGGTTATGTTGCGTGGGATACCGATGAAGGTCCAACTGCATCCGAGAACGACTCAGGTTGTTTCGCGCAGTTGACGATCAACGACAACGGTGTGATTCCCGTATGGGGTCCAGCCGATAAGGCTGCCTTCATTTGTGGCGCCACCGCTGCAATCAATTTCGATGAGACACAGGGTCGCATCACTTACGCATACAAAGCGCAAAGTGGGCTGACACCTGATGTGACTGATGCCACTGTGGCAGCGAACCTGCTGTCCAATGGATACAATTTCTATGGTAATTATTCAACGGCCAATCAAGCATTCACGTTCTTGCAGAACGGTCAGTGCTCTGGTGATTGGAACTGGATTGACAGCTTTGTCAATCAGATCAAGTTGAACAGCGACTTGCAGTTGGCTTTCATGGATCTGTTCGCTTCAATCAAGAGCGTCCCATACAACCAACGTGGTTACAATTTACTGCGCGCTGCCGCATCTGATCCAATCAACGCAGCACTTAACTTCGGTTCGATTCAACCTGGTGTTGAACTGTCAGCTCGTCAGATCGCAGAGATCGATACCGCTGCCGGTCAGACTGGTGTGGGTCGTGCTGTAGTGACCAACGGTTATTACCTGCAGATCAAGCCTGCTGTCGCCAGTGTTCGAGTGGACCGCGGTTCACCTCCGATGACACTGTGGTATGCAGATGGTGGTTCAATCCAGAAGATCGAACTTGCTTCAATTGACGTTCAATAATTGGTGAAATATGACTGATATTACCTCGGCCAATGCCGTACTGACGATCACTCCTCGTGTCGCTGGCATCGTTGGTGTCGGTGCATTCACTGTTGAAGGTTTCGCGTCGGACGATGCATTCATGTCTGAAGCAGTTGATTCAGCTGAAGCAGTGATGGGTGTCGACGGCAAAATGAGCGTCGGTTACACACCGTATATTGTCAAACAGACAATTACTCTTCAAGCGGATAGTCCGTCTATCACCTTGTTTGAAACTATCCTGTCTGCGCAGAATACGTTGAAAGCACCAGTCATTGTTGATGCGATTCTGGCATATCCTTCGGTGCAGAAGTCTTATGTCTTCACCAAGGGTGCGCTTACCCGTGTCACTCCGTTCTCTGCAGCAAAAAAGATCCTGCAACCTCAGCAGTTTGAATTGAGCTGGGAACTGGTGGCTGCTGTACCTCTTGCTGCTTAACGTTTGATCCTGTAAGGTGCCACCTATAAACCGGAGGTACCGATGCGTCGAACTAAAGTTGTAACAATCACGTCTGAAGGGCGTGATCATGGCAAATCTTTCCTAATCACAGAAATGCCCTCGTTCCAAGGCGAACGTTGGGCATACCGCGCCTTACTTGCGTTATCCCGTGGTGGCTTTGAACTGCCCCCAGGTATATTTGACGCTGGTATGGCGGGACTCGCCCCGATTGTTCCCTACCTACTTGTAGTTGGTTTCAGAGCGCTCCACGCGGCACGCTGGGAAGAATTGGAAGCCCTGCTTGAAGAAATGATGCAGTGTGTTCAATTCAAACCAGCTGACCCTCAGTTGCTTCCGCAACCTTTGCGCAATGATGCCACCTGTCAGATTGAAGAGATTCGCACGCGCGTCGAGTTGCGCAAGGAGGTGTTGATGTTACACGTTGACCCTTTCGTACTCGCGGCGTTCCAGACTTCGGAGTCCGGCGACAAAGTAGAGTCACCGGCCTCCTAAGTTATATCAACGTACCACCGATTGTTGGTACGTTGGTTTCGGCACGCCTTGCAACACTCAATGAGCTGCAGACCGTCTATGGTGTCATGGATGCATACGACCTACTGGAAGTGCATAATATAGACATGCACAACGACCTTCAAGTGAAACTTTACTTAGCGAAGAAGTCCAAATAATGCCAAAGGTGATTGACGAGTTCATTATCAAAGTCAAGCTCGATACGAGTGAGTATGAGGCTGGGCAAAAGAAACTCGACAAGCAAGCGCGAGAAACGAAAGAACGTGCCAAGGAAGCTGGTAATGCGTTCGGTGATGCGATGGAGTCCGCAGCCAAGAAGTCGACCAATAAACTTGGCATTCTCGGTTCAATGTTGGGTAAAGGTGGAATGATCGGCGTCGCTGTCGGATCGTTGATCTATGCCGGTAAAGTACTTGATGATAAGTTGTTCGATATCGCCAAAGGTGTTCGCCAGGTTGGTATCGATGGTAAGAACTTCAACATTGCTGCAGCTGGTCTTCGCAATCTACAGAATGCGTCTGAGATGGCGAATGGTAGCTTGGAAGATGCCAACAAGACTGTTGGTGGTTTAGCTGGTTCCCTCTACAACTTAAAGTTCAATGGTGCTGTTGATGATTCACTGATTGCATTGGGTCGTCTTGGTGTTCACTTCCAAGACTCGTATGGTCGTGCGAAAGACTTCAACGCCGTGATGCTCGAAACTGCTGATGCGATTGACAAAGCAAAAGCTTCTGGTCGAATGACCGACTCAGAAGCATTTTTCTTTGCTGGTCAAGCTGGTTTCACTGGTGGCATGCAGAACCTAGTTACAAGTGGTCGTGGCAATGTGGAGCGTGAATTAGCTCGACAAGAAGCACGTCGACAGATTACAGGTGACACTCTCAAAGGTGCGAATGACTGGGTTCGTGCATCGACGAGCCTGGGTCAAAGTGTTGTATCCGAAGCTGGTCTTCGTGGTGTAGATACGTTGGCTGGCAAGCGCGCTGAAGCTGATGCCATGTTGGAAAAGACTGGTAAGACTGCTCTCGAATGGATGTCTGATTTGAGTGCTACAGCTGACAAGCTGGAACAGTCATTTGAACGGGCAACCAATCGTGTTGATGCGTTCTTGGGAACCTCTCAAGGCGCAACCGGCGCCGCAGTCAACACAGCAAGTGCACTGGCCAGTGGACCAGTTGGCATGGCTCTACGTGCGCCTTCATTCATTTCATCTTTGTTCAACGGATCATCTTCCACTGATACAAGTGTTTCGCGTGGTATCCGTAATAACAACCCGCTCAACCTGCGCGCTGTGGGTGATCAGCCACATGATGATAAAGGCTTTCGAGTTTTCAATTCAATGGATGAAGGTATCGCAGCAGCTGATGAACAGTTGGCTCGATATCAGAAGCGTGGTATTACCACAATGGGTGACATGATATCCACATGGGCACCGCCGAATGAGAATGACACCAAAGCCTATATTGCGAACATGACCAAAATGACCGGTATGTCAGCAACACATGTTGTGGCACCTGAAGAACGTGCGACACTTGAACGAGCGATGGCCAAGCAAGAGTCTGGCGCCAATATCACGATTGATGAAATTAACATTCACACTCAGGCGACTGATGCCCAAGGTATCTCGCGTGACATTGGTGGTGCACTCACTCGCAACAAGCAGTTGACTGCACTTGCTGAACGAGGTGCGCAATAATGCCGCTGATCCCTTATCCGAATGTTCCCAACGTACCTGGTGTACCCAATGTGCTGCGTAAGCTGCCAGCTGGTCCACCTCCAGTGCTGGGTGCTGTTGCGGGTGTAGCTCAGTTGATTCGAGCTTTCACCAGTGAACCAGTATGGGGCGTGTTCAAACATATTGAACCACCAGTTGCTGTACCCAACGTACAACCGGGTGGTGATGGACTTGAAGAAGTGATTGTAACAGGTCGAGTCAAACTGAAGCCTGTTGTGACACCAGATAGCATTCGTGACTTTGGGTTCACCAATGAATGGTCATTGTCCACAGCACCTACGCAGAATGATGCATTCGCTGACTACAACCGCGTGGACAATCCGTTTGAAACAACACTACGCATGACTAAGGGTGGTACTGAACGTGATCGTCAGAACTTCTTGAAACAGATTGAGTCATTGGACAACACTAACCTATACGACATCATTACACCGGAGCGCACCTACCAAAGCATGAATCTCATGCGTGTGGATATGCAACGCCAAGGTGAGAAGGGTGCGTTCTGGTTGTCTCAAGTTGACTTGACGTTCCGCGAGATCCGTGTTGTGAAGGCGCAATATTCGCGCACGTCAATCGCTCAACCAATCAACCCGAGTGCTGCCAATCCACAAAACAACGGGACGCAGCAGTCACAGATTCCAATCGAATCGCCTTTCCCTAAACCCTCATTCAGTAAAGTGGCAGGAACTTTCTAATGCTGCTCGTACCATTACAAGCGACACCATCACAGACACTCAGTATTAAACTGGGTGGCCAGTCGTGTGCGATCGCTTTGCGCACCAACGGTCCGAATTTATATTTCGATTTGCGCAAAGATAATTCACCTATTATTGTTGGGAGCATTTGTCGTAACCGGCAACGTCTACTTGTTGGGTTGGGCTATCGTGGATTCATCGGTGACTTCGTATTCGTTGACTCTCAGGGTGACGAACAGCCGGTATACAGCGGGCTTGGTACTCGCTGGAATTTGTATTACCTTGGGGCAGATGAATGATCACCAGCTTCACTGAAAAGAAGTTGAAGGTTGTCATCACACTGGCTGATGACTCGAACACTGTTTTCGATACGAGTGGTAATAACACACTCACTATCGAAACACTTCGCATGACTGCAACTACTGTTATCAACAATCGTCAAGCGACTCAGCTTGATTTGAAGATTTACGGTATGCGCACCAAAGACATGGATGCGCTGACTAGCGCATGGATTGACTCAACTGCGATACGCGATAATCGCGTGGAGCTTTACGCTGACAATGGTCAAGGATATCAGCTCGTGTTCAAGGGAACGATCATTGAAGCTCAGCCTGACTACAATCGCGCTCCTGATGTTTATTTTCACATACTGGGTATGATCAGTTACTTCAATACAATCGAAGTGACTGAACCGTTGAGCTATCAAGGATCAATTGATGTCAACGTCATTGGTCAGGCTCTCGCTACAAAGATGAATCTATCTTTCCTCAGTAGTGTCAAGGGTATCACGCTGAACAACCCGAATTATCCTGGCACAGTAATGGATCAGCTTCGTGACATGTGTTACGACGCCAGTATTGATTTTTACTTCCAAGGTGAGAACCTGGTGTTCACCCCAGTGCTGCAACCCTTCAGTGAAGTGCCCGCTGTGTTGTTAACACCAGCAACGGGATTGGTTGGTTATCCGATGTACACTCGGCGCGGACTTGTCGTGCGTGCATTGTACGACCCAGCATTCCTTTGTGGATCTGCTATTGAGATTCAAAACAGTCTGGTGAAGGGAACCAACGGTCGATGGTATCCGTACTCAGCGCAATTTGATTTAAGTGCCAACATGCCGCGCGGTCCTTGGTTCGCTACACTTCAGTGTAACAAGGCAGGCGTATGACAGCCGCATCAATTCAAACTGGTTCTGATTCAGCCACCGACTACTCGACGATTCAGTTTATTGTCACGTCGATCCTATCGCGCATCGTCACAACGATACCAGTGAAGGTGATCAGTTGCACCAATGATGGTGGGCTCTCTGCTTGGGGTACTGTCAACGTGCAACCTCTCATCGGGCAGGTGTTTGGTAATAACTCTGTGGTTCAACACGGTCAATTGTTCAGTCTTCCATACTTGCGCATTCAAGGTGGAACCAACGCTATCATCATGGACCCACAGCCGGGTGATATCGGTGCAGCCTGCTTCTGCTCGCGCGATATCAGCTCACTGAAGAAACAAACCGCGATCAATCAAGTGAAGAGTGGCGCCGTTTTGGGTGTCTCACCGGCCAGCGCACGTAAGTACAATATTGCGGACGGCATCTACATGGGAGGTATGCTCAATGCACAGCCTACCCAGTACCTCCGGTTTAGTACTGAGTCGATTGAAGTGATCAGCCCCACAAAGATTAAACTGAGCGCACCAGAGATTGAGATCGATGCTTCCACCAAAATCACGATCAATTCTCCGGCGAATGACATCAAAGGTGGTGCAACCAAGATCGACAATAAGTTATTCTTGTCACATACGCACGGTGGTGTGACAGTTGGAAGCGGTAATTCAGGACCGGTAACGTGAAGACACTCCTACTCGATACAGTGAAATGGGATCTCGTGCTCGATAGTGGTAGCAACTGGGCCATCGCGACTGAGCCGTATCAGGTTGCCCAGGATGTGGCCAGCGCGATACGCCTGTTCCTTGGGGAACTTTGGTATGATACATCTAAGGGTGTACCGTACCTGACGGACGTGCTCGGGCATTCCCCGCCGCCGACCTACTTCCAGTCGCTGATTGAACAAGCGGCGTTGACGGTACCCACCGTGGTTTCTGCCACCTGCACAATTGCGACACTCGAGGGACGCACTGTGACGGGTGATGTAACGTTTACGACCTCAGATGGCAACACTCAGACTGTGACGATAGGCCCATGACCAACGTTCCAAATATTCAATTTACCCCAGCGGGGCTAGTAGTTCCGCAAGAAGCTGACATCCTGAACGGGGTGCTGGCTGACTATGACGATGCGTTCGGTGGGGGAATGAATAAGTCCCTCGAGACTCCCCAAGGACAGCTCGCCAGCTCCGAAGCTGCCATCATTGCCGCGAAGAACGCCGCGATCGTGGAGTTCGTGAATCAGGTAAACCCTGACAAAGCATCAGGCTTCATGCAGGATGCCATCGCTCGAATCTATTTCCTTGACCGTATTCCCGGTGCACCAACATCAGTCATTTGCACCTGTGTGGGTGGCCAAGGTACCGTGATCCCTGTTGGTGCACAGGCCCAGGATACCAGTGGTAATCTGTATGTGTGTACCGAAGCTGGGGTGATTGGCTCGGGTGGCACCGTGTCACTTCCCTTCGCTAATACGGTTGACGGACCCATCCCATGTCCGGCCAACACACTGACCCAAATTTATAAAGCCATCCCGGGATGGGACACTATCACCAATCCATCCGAAGGCGTGCTGGGACAGAACGTGGAGACGCAACAGGCGTTCGCGTACCGTCGTGCGCAGTCTGTGGCCCTGAATGCTCGTGGCTCGCTGCAGTCAATCTACGCGGCTGTGTTTGATGTTGAAGACGTACTTGACGTGTACGTATACGAGAACACAACCAACGTTCCTATTTTCGTCGGCCAGACCGCCAAGGAACTGGTACCTCACTCGTTGTATGTCGCTGCCGTGGGTGGATCACCTGATGCAGTAGCGAATGCAATTTGGACCAAGAAAGATGTGGGATGCGATTACAACGGCAACACGTCGGTTGTGGTGGTGGACTCCTCAGGGTACCAGCAGCCATATCCTGAGTACACCGTGAAATATGAAATCCCGGCGGCACTGCCAATCAAGTTTGAAGTGCAACTAGCTGCAGATGCTGGATTACCGGCTGACATTGAACAGTTGGTCAAAGCAGCCATCATTGCCGCGTTCAACGGTACCAACGAAGGCACCCGCGCCCGAATTGGTGCATTGCTTCTGGCGTCGCGCTTCTATCCGCCGGTGATCAATATTGGTACCGCAATTGGCGCACCTGTATCAGTTCTGTCCATCCTGCTCGGCTCTGTAACGCCCACGCTCACCAGCCAGCTTATTGGCATCGACCAGGCACCTACCATTGATGCGGCCGACATTGACGTGATTATCGTAGCGTGATGTTAAATCCTGAACGCACAATCATCTCGCAGTACTCGGGTGCTCCTACCATGCGGCGCCTTGTGGAGAACATGAATCAAGCCATTGACCCTTCGGTCAATCTGGTTGACTTCTACAATTGGTGCTGGAATGTGGACACGGCTGTCGGCAAGGGTCTGGATATCTGGGGTAACATCGTTGGTGTGTCCCGTCTGCTCAAGATTCCTGGTGACCTGGACACGTTCGGTTTCAAAACTGACACTATCCCCTACGACTGGGAGCCATTCAACCAAGGTACGTTCTACCGTGGCTTGATCAACACCCAGGCATACTTGCTGCCAGACGATACGTACCGCACTTTGATTCTCACCAAGGCGCTGGCCAACATCGTATCGACCACGGCGCAGAACCTGAACAAGCTGTTGCGCAACCTGTTTCCAAACCGTGGTCGCTGCTATGTCACTGATAATGGTGGCATGTCGATGACTTTCGTGTTTGAATTCGAGTTGACAACCCCTGAATATCTTATCCTCACCCAGTCCGGCGTGCTACCCCATCCCGCTGGTGTGATGTACAATGTCCATGTAATTCCCACGGCTACGTTCTTCGGATTCGCGGAAGCTGGTCCGACAGTGTTACCGTTTGATTTTGGTGTGTTTTATAACCCGAGTTGATGAAATCCCATGCCAGCACCTACACCTCCGGTAATTCCTGAAGCGTTCGCGCAGGATGGCGATCGTGCCACAATTCCTGATATTTCCGGGTTCACTGGTCGTGCGGATTGGAAAAGTGGTTTCCCACTCATCACGATGGAACCAAAGATATCTGGTGGTATTCCACCGGATGGTCGTGACTTCAATGGTGTGCTGTATGCCATCAGTGCTCATGCGTTTTACACACAGGCTGGGCAGCCGTTCACTTACAGCATAGATATCTCCACTGCTGCGTCCGGCTACGGTGCCGGTGCAGTGTTAGGTAGTACTGATGCCAAGACGCTTTGGTACAACCTGAGTAGCGGTAATACTGCTGATCCAGATGCCAACGGTGCCAACTGGGTTTCCGCATTCACCTATGGTGAGATGGCTATCTCCGAGCTTACCGGTGGTACGCGCACGTTGACACGACTGGAAGCACGATTTGGCACACTGGTGCTGAGTGGTTCACTTGTCGCCAATCAAGCCGTAGTGCTACCGACGTTCATCAAAGACTGGCGCATTGTGAACAATTGCACTGGTGCATTCGATGTGACAGTGAAAACTGCATCTGGCACCGGTGTGGTTGTGCCGCAAGGTGGTTACACTGCATCAGTAGGTGTATTTGGTAATGGCACCGACATTTACCTCAGTGTGCCACCTGTATCATTGCCGATCGCAGTGACACCTGATCCGAACACATTAGCACTGCGCGATAATACCGGCAGTGTTTTTGCACGTTACTTCAATGGAAATACTGCACCTGAAGCAGTTACCGTCGCGAATGTAATGGTAACGAACAACAGTGATGGTAATTTCCGTAAGTTGGCAATGGCTAACTTCCTGTTGCAAGCGTTCAACAATGCAGCATTGACAGGTGTACCAACTGCTCCAACACCCCCACCGGGCGATGTGAGTAAGAAGATTGTAACTACTGACTTCCTAACCACGACACAGAGTCTTGCTGTGAATGGTTACACCAAATTGTTTGGTGGCTTAATCATTCAATGGGGTTCGGTTCATGTTGGTAACTTACCTCCTCAACCGGCGCACGCTGTTGCGAGCGTAATATTCCCCATCGCCTTCAGCACACTGTTTCAAGTGTATGGCACACTGTCGGATCCACTGGGTGGACCAGGTGCGCCATTACCTCCATATAAAGTTTCAGAAAGCGTCACTGGTGCTGACTGGTGGTTGTATGAGATCAATCCTGGCACGCAAGATGTCACACTCAACTGGTTTGCCATAGGAAAATAACCCATGCCTGGAATAGTTCAACCAACCTACCCTATTGTCGAACCGTTCGGTAAAGACGCGGGTCCAACTTATATTGAGTTGCCGATCCCCGTCGATTCGCAGATTGGCGTGGTGAATGGTGCCGCATCATTTGATGATGGATTCGTACCGCTGAATATGACCAGCCCGAGTTTGGGTGGTGTACCTCCGCGCGGCAAAGACATGAACGGAATTCTGTTCATGATCACGCAATACTGCGCGTTGTTACAGGCTGGACAGACGTGTGTTTATGACGCTGCAGTATCGACTGCCATTGGCGGCTACGGTGTTGGCGCCATGCTGGCTGCAACAGATGGCTCTGGGTTCTGGTTTAACACGGTAGATGGAAATACGACTGATCCTGAAGACAGTGGTACAGGTTGGATATTCTTCGCACCCGCTGGTTCAAGTTATCTTTCTACGACAATCCCCGCTGGTACGAGTAATAACTATACCGCTGACGGTGATTTTACACCGTCAGTTGGCGTGCTCGACATTGATCCTTCAATGGGAGATGCGACAATCACTGGGTTTGTCGCGGGTGCTGATGTGCAGCGCGTCATCATTTCCAACATTAGTTCCACACATAATCTTGTTTTGGCATCGCTAAATGGTGGATCATCTGCAGCGAATCAGATACGATTGGCCTCAGATTTGACATTGCTCCCCAACATGTCCATCACTCTCCAATATTCAGCAGGTGCAGGAAAATGGCTCGCTTCCGTATAAAACAATTTGCTCTGTTACTTTTCGCACTGTATGTCGCAAACGTAAATGCTGCGACATACAACTTATTCTCCCCCGCGAGTGGCGTGCTGGTTGGAAACCCTTCCACATACATCACCACATCGGCAACCTCATCCAACATCCTCAGTTTGTGGTCTGGCTCATGCAGTAGCTCGACTTATCTGCGCGGTGATGGTTCATGTCAGGTTCCACCGGGAACAGGTGGTGGTACTGTCAATAGTGTGGGACTGTCCGCACCATCTGTGTTCTCAGTATCCGGTTCACCAATTACCAACACTGGCACGTTGGCACTAACGTTCGCCACAGGGCAACTCGCTAATAAATTTCTCGCTACACCTAATGGTACAACCGGTGCATTATCGTTACGGTCAATTGTTGCAGGTGACTTACCTGCCATTGATTTAACCAGTGGTGTAACCGGTACGTTGCCATTCGGTAACGGTGGTACAGGTGCGACATCATTTACCAACCATGGTGTAGTGCTCGGTGGTGCATCAGCACTGTCGTCGCTCGCCGTACTCAGCACTGATACGTTACTGCAAGGTACAACCGGTGCTGACCCTGGGCCTGTATCGGTACCCAATTGTGGTAGCTCTACGCAGGCTCTTGCTTATTCCACATCGACTCATACGTTCAGTTGTCAGACGATCAGCGCAGGTACTGGTACTGTAACGAGTGTTGCATTAACTGCACCCTCAGTGTTCAGTGTCACAGGTTCACCAGTCACTTCATCTGGTACGTTGGCTGTCGACTTCGCAACAGGTCAAACTGCTAATCGTGTACTCGCTTCACCGAACGGTTCAACTGGTCAGGTCGCTCTACGTGCTTTGGTTGGTGCGGATATACCAACGATCAATCTTGGTGCAACTGGCAACGGTGGTATCACTGGTAACCTGCCGGTTGTGAACTTAAATGGCGGATCTGGTGCAACAAGTCACACTTACTGGCAAGGGTCGGGTAATTGGTCTGCGATTGATTTGACCGCAGATGTGTCGGGCATTCTGCCGACAGCCAACGGTGGTACAGCGAACGCATTCTTCACTGTATCTGGTCCAGCCACAAGCGCCAAAACGTTTACTTTCCCCAATGCTAGTGCGACTGTACTCACCTCGAATGCTGCAGTTACTGTTGCGCAAGGTGGTACTGGTATCACATCTGGAACATCAGGTGGTATCCCTTATTTCTCTAATTCATCCACGATTGCCAGTTCAGGTGCATTAACTGCGAATGCCATATTGTTGGGTGGGGGCACAGGTGGTACACCGACTAATCTTGGATCACTTGGAACTACAACAACTGTATTACACGGTAACGCAGCAGGCGCACCAACATTTGGTGCGGTATCACTTAGTACGGATGTAACAGGTAACTTACCTGTTACGAACCTGAATAGTGGAACAAGCGCATCATCTTCCACGTTCTGGCGTGGTGATGGTACATGGGCTACACCTTCAGCATCGACAGGTGCAAACCCTTCTGCATCAGTCGGATTGACTGCTGTCAACGGTTCAGCTTCCACGTTCATGCGCAGTGATGGTGCACCCGCATTGTCACAAAGCATTGCACCAACCTGGACTGGTACACACACTCATAATCCAGCCAGTGGTGATGCGATAATCATTTCGGCGTCTGGAGCTGGTAATTATACGGTTACGAACAATTCAGGTTCCACATCCGTATCTACAGTGCAACGATTCCAACAGGGTGGCACAGATTACGCGTATTTTGGTGTTGCAGCAGCGAGTACACTGATCACAGGTGCCGCACAGGGAGATTCGATCTTACGTGCTGTCAACAAGAACATTCTTCTGTCTGGTGACAACGGTAGTAATGCGAACATAAAGATCGCAGGTACTACTGGTGCGGTCACCATCACTCCTAGTTCTGGTACGGCACTGACAGTTAACGCCACATCTGGTTCCAACCCTGCACTCAACATCGCATCTGGTACATTGCAACTTGGTGGCTCTGTTGGCACATCCGGTCAGGTGCTCACGTCTCAAGGGAGTAGCAGTGCACCAATATGGCAAACTGGTTCAACAGTCACTACTGGAAGTTTCACAG
>Ga0207674_10006341_pt1 | contig 13925 bp, 12 predicted proteins | sample KBSCornC72_FD_184303 | JGI IMG/M metagenome (GOLD analysis project Ga0207674, IMG submission 184303) | Corn rhizosphere microbial communities from Kellogg Biological Station, Michigan, USA - KBS Corn C7-2 (SPAdes) (version 2) | ecosystem: Host-associated > Plants > Roots > Rhizosphere > Soil ... | reverse complement strand
CCAGCCTGCGGATCTCGGCATGGCGGCGCGACACGTTCGGGTCTCCGAGCACGATGTCGCACTCGCTGGAGCGGCCGATCACGGTGGTCTGCCCCTCGATGCCGAGCTCGCGGCCGTCCCACATGAGGACGACGAGGTCGGACCTCGGCGCCGCCGCGGGCTCCGGTTCCGGCTCCGGCTCCGGCTCCGGGTCGGACGCGTAGACCATCGTCGAGCCCGGCGGGACGAGCGGCACGTCCGGGACCTCCGGCGCGATCGGCGGCAGCGGAGCGGCGATGGGCGGCACGGACGCCGCCAGCCCGGCACCCGGCGCCGGCTGGTCCTCGGGTGCCGGCCGCGCCTCGTCGAGATCGTCCTCGTCGCCCGCCTCGACGGCGATGCCGAACATGCCGACGTGGAGATCCTCCTCGGTCTCGAGCGTGACGACGGGCCTCGAAGCCGTCGTGTAGCCCTCACGGCGGGCGTGCTCGATCAGGTACTCCTCGAGCTCCGAGCACATCTGGGCCTCGTAGGCCGTGAACTGCTCGCGGTCGGCCGGGTTCAGGTAGATCGTGTACACGCTCGGGACGTAGACCCGGTGGATGGAGATGGTGCGATGGTCGTCCATCTCCTTTGCGAGCTTGCGCGCCAGCTCCACCGGTTGCACGGACGAGCGGAACGTCCGGCCGAAGACGCCTTCGACCACGCCGCCGATCTTCCGCTCGATGTTCCGGAACACGCTCACGCTTCGTGGATCCCGGGCCGCTTCTCGGTGGTCAACGCGCCGTCAGCGGCCGCTCGAGCCGCGGGCCGGCGAGCGCCCAGGCGACCGCCAGTATACCCACGAGCGTTGCCGCAACCGCCGCTCCCGGAGCCGCTCCGGGCCGGTCCCCGAGCAGGTGCGGAGCGCTCGCGACGGCCAGCCCGAACGCAATTCCCCACAGCACGACCGCCTGCACCCGGCGCGGGTCCTCCAGTCGCCAGGCGGCCGGCAGGAGCACCGCGGCGACGACCATCGCCACGGCGATCGCGAGCACCTCGGGCGCGCGGCCGAGCGCGGTGAGGTAGGTGACGGGGCTTGACGCCGCCGGAAGCACCTTCGCAGCGTGGTGGGGCAGCCATCCGCCCGCCACCGCCGCCACGACGGCTCCGGCCGCGGCTTCGGCCGCCCGTCGCCGCGGGGTCGGCGCCGTCGCGGCCACGAGCACGTAGGCGGGCCCGAGCCCGGCCAGCCCGAGCGGGATCGCGGCCAGGGGCGCCAGAAGGCGCGATGTCCCGTCCCAGCGCCGCCCGGCGAAGATCCACGCGGCGCACAGCCCTGCCCACACGAGCCCCGCCGCTTCGGCGTAGTTCCAGAACGCGGGGATGCAGACGATGCCGGCGAACGACACCGCGGCGACAGGCCGCCGGTAGGCCAGGAGTCCCGCGACGACCGCCAGCGGCAGCGACCAGGCGGCCGGGTAGACCGGAAAGGCCAGAAGCACCCAGGCCATGGCGATCCCCGAGAGGACGGCGCGGGCGGGGCGGGCGGCGCGGTCGGCCCGAGGGAGCGCCATTTGGCGGTGCGAGCGAACGCCAATTGGCCGCCCCGGCCCTTGCCGCTCGCCCGCCCCCACCACATCCCTCTCCCGCTCCTCGTCCTCCACGAGCCCTCGCAGCAGCGCATCGCGCAGGCCGGCGGCGCTCGGCCGGCGGGCCGGCTCGTGCTCGAGCGCGCGATCGACGGCCCGGCAGACGCCGGCCGGCAGGTCGGGCCGCACGGCCGCCAGCGGCTCGGCGCCCGCGTTCAGCTTCTCGAGCAGCTGGACGAGCGTCTTGGCGCGGTACGGGTTCTTGCCCGCGAGGTGTGCGTAGAGCGTGAGCCCGGCCGCCCAGACGTCGGTCGCGCCCGTCGCTCGGGTGCCGGATGCCTGCTCCGGCGACATGTAGGAGAGCGTGCCGAGCACCCGCTCGTCCGCGGTCTGGTCGCGGGCGTCGTCGTCGCTTGCGATCCCGAAGTCGGTGAGGGTGACGGTGCCGTCCCGCGCCACGAGGATGTTGGCCGGCTTCACGTCGCGGTGCACGATCCCGCGCGCATGGGCGTGCGCGAGCGCGTCGCAGACGGCGGCGACCGCGCGCACGGCCTGGAGGTCGTCGAGCCCGCTGCGGTCGAGCCGCTCGCCCTCGACCAGCCGGGAGACGAGGTAGACGTGCTCGTCGTCGCCCTCCACCCCGAGCACCGTGTGGATGTTCGGGTGGTCGAGCTTGCGGGCCGTGCGCGCCTCGCGGTCGGCGCGCGTGGCCAGCCCCTCGCTTCGGCTGAACACCTTGACCGCGACCCGCTCGCCGCCGTCGGCCGTCGCGCCGTACACGGTGCCGAATCCGCCCCGCCCGAGCTCTTCCTCGAGCGTGTAGCGGTCCGCCACCAGGCGTCCGGTCAGGGGAGGGGTCAGGGTCGCTCGGGCCGGCTCTGCCACGGTGCGCATGAGATTGGAGGAAGACCGCGAGACTCCTGCAAATCTCGTATCCGGGCAAGCTGATAGGGTCCGAGCCGTGGCGCCCGACGACTTCTTCGACTCCGACTGGGAGGAGACGGGCGGGACGCAGGAGACGGCTGTCACCCGCCCGTCCGGCGGCGGCCAGGACCCGGGAGCCGAGCCACCTCCGCGGCGCCCCCCGCGGGGCGAGCGCACGCCGCGAAAGCCGCCCTCCTTCGGGTCGATCAAGCCGGGCAGCCTGCCGCCGCTTCAGTATCGCCGTCTCGGCGGCCTGGCGGTCGGCATCCTTGCGGTCGTCGTCGTCCTTGTGCTGCTCGCGCGCGGCTGCTCCGGGAGCTCCTCGTCGAGCAAGAACGTCGACTACTTCAACGAGGTCCAGAAGGGCGTCCTGGGGCCCTCCGACGCCGCCTCGACCGACTTCCACAAGACGCTCAACCTGGCGTCCGGCACGAAGCTGAGCGTCGTCAAGCAGCACTTCCAGAACCAGGCCGCCATCCTCAGCAAGGCCGTCGATGCGGCAGCGTCGATCAAGCCGACCAAGCAGGTCGAGCAGTTCCAGCCGGCGCTCGTCCAGACGCTCCAGTACCGGCTGGCCGGCATCCAGTGCATGGCGAGCAACATCGGCGACGCCTGGAAGCGCAAGCGCGCCCGCGGCACCGGCCGGATTCTGGCGCCGTGCACCCAGCGGCTCCTGGCCTCCGACATCGTGTACACGGACTCGTTCTCGAACCCGGCCTCGACAGCGCTGAAGGGGCTCGGGGTGCAGGTGCCGGCGTCCAGCTTCCTCGACCCCGCCGACGCCGACCTCGTGACGCCCGTCGGCATCGGATCGGCGATCACGCGCCTCAAGCCGAGCGCCGTCCACGGCCTGCACGGGCTCGGAGTGGTCTCGACCGTCGCGCTGCCGCAGGGAACGACCCTCCAGACCTCGACGACGCAGATCAACCAGCTCACCGGCAGCGACAAGCTCGTCATCGTGGTCTCGGCCAGGAACTTCGGCAACTTCCGCGAGGTGGGCGTCCCGGTGACGCTGACCCTGACCCACGCCGGGTCGTCCCCGATCAAGTTCTCGGGCACGATCGCATCGATCGAGAAGGGCGCCACCGCGACGGTGCGCTTCCCCGATCTGTTCAAGAACGCATCGACGCAGCCGGAGTTCACGCAGCGCTACAAGATGACCGTGACGATCGGGGCCGTCCCGGGGGAGAGCGTGCTCTCCAACAACAAACGGACCTACCTGGTCCAGTTCCGCCTGGGTACATGAGCACTGCCGACACCGCCCTCGACGTCGCAATCGGCGCCGCGGGTGCCGCCGGGGTGCTGCTGCTCTTCACCCTCTACCTGTGGCTCCAGGTGCGGCGCATGCGCAAGGCCCAGAAGGTCGTGATCGGCTCGACGGGTGCCGATCTCGTGGAGTACGCCATGTCGCTCCTGGCCCGCGTCGAGCAGGCCGAGGGCACGGCCGGCTCGGCCCAGGCGGCGGTCCAGGCGCTGGCCGGACGCGTCGACGGCTGCTTCGAGCGGCGGGCGCTCTATCGGTACGATGCACTCGAAGGCGCGGGGGCAAAGCAGTCGGTCACGATCGCGCTCATGGACGCCACGCGGTCGGGCTACCTGCTCTCGGCGATCCAGGGCCGCGACTATGCGCGCATCTACATCAAGGACATCCACAACGGGCTGAGCGACGTGGAGCTCTCGCCCGAGGAGAAGCGCGTCCTGGCCGAGGCGACGGGCTGATGCCCGAGGTCGTCGTGCGGCCCTACCGCGACGGCGACGAGGCGGCCCTGCGACGGCTGGCCGGCGAGGCGTCGACCGGCGCCGAGGTCGCGCTTCCGGCGCCCGACCGGGACGTCGTCTTCGTCGCCGAGGTCGAGGGCCATGCCGCCGGCTACATGGCGGTGCGTGAGGACGGCCGCGCCCTCGTCGTCGACCGGATGGTGGTGGCGCCGGCCGACCAGGGCCGTCACGTGGGCCACCGCCTGCTCGACTGGGCCGAGGGCTACGGCTCGAGCCGGGGGATGGAGCATGTCCGCATCCCCGCAGCCGGCTCCGACCGCCGCGCCCGCGACTTCTACGCCCGCCGCGGCTTCGTCGAGGCCGGCGGCGCGCTCGTGCGCGACATCCCGCACGTCGAGCCCTGACGGTCGCTCCGTCCGGCGAGGCCTCGATACTGGGTCATCCGCGGAGTCGGCGATCACTGGACATCGACACCGGTGTCGGCACCGTCCGGCGTAGCTTCGGCGACCGCCGGGCTGGAGCTCCGCTGGCACCCGTGGATCCCGCGGACGCGCGGCCTGCGGCCGAGCGGTGACGCCACTCCGACGCGCACATCCCACGCCGTGGCCGTGTCGACGCACACGGGTGGCTGAAGCCCACCCGAGATCTTTTCCACATCTTCACCAGTATCCGGGTACGGTGAAGGTATGGCGAAACTCAGGCTGACCCCACAGACGCGCGGGTTCTACGCGCTCTTCGACCGGGCCGCGACGAACCTCGTGTCCACGTCACAGCTCCTGCTCGACCTCCTGGAGCACTACCCCGACCGGCGCGCGCTGGTCGACGAGATCAAGGACCGCGAGCACGAGGGCGACCGCGTGACGCACGAGATCGTCCAGCTCGTGAACAAGACGTTCGTGACGCCCATCGACAGCGAGGACATCTTCGACCTCGCGACGGCGCTCGACGACATCTGCGACTTCATGGATCAGGTCGCCGACGAGCTCAACCTGTACGGCGTCGAGGAGGTGCCGCCGGAGGCGATCGAGCAGGCGGGAGTGATCTTCCGGGCCGTCTCCAAGATCGCCGACGCCGTCCACGGGCTGGACGGCCTGAAGGACATCAGCCACCACCTGATCGACATCCACACGCTCGAAGACGAGGGCGATCGGATCGTGCGCGCGGCCACCGCGAAGCTCTTCCGAAACGGGCTCGACCCGCTCGTGGTGATCCGGTGGAAGGACATCCATCACGACCTGGAACAGGCGGTCGATGGGTGTGAGCACGCCGCCCACGTGCTGGAGAGCATCTACCTGAAGAACCGATGAGCGACGGCCTCCTGGTCTTCGTGGTCGTCGTCGCGCTGCTGTTCGACTTCACGAACGGCTTCCACGACACCGCGAACGCGGTCGCGACCTCCGTCTCCACCAGGGCGCTGTCGCCGCGCGTGGCGGTGCTGATCGCGGCGATCATGAACTTCCTCGGCGCCTTCACGTCGACGGCGGTGGCGAAGACCGTCGGCGGCGGGCTCATCAACACCGACAACCTTACGGGCCACCTGATCCTCGCGGCGCTGTTCGGCGCGATCGCCTGGAACCTCTTCACGTGGTACCTCGGCCTGCCTTCGTCCTCCTCGCACGCGCTGGTCGGCGGCCTGGTCGGTGCCGCCCTCGCCTCGGGCGGGCCCAACCCGGTGGACTGGGGCGGGATCTGGAACAAGGTCGCCTGGCCGGGCCTGGCGAGCCCGATCATCGGCTTCGCCATCGCCGGGGTGATCATGCTGGCGATCCTGTGGATCTTCAGGCGAGTCCGGCCGGGGCCGCTCAACCGCGGGTTCCGCGGCGCCCAGATCCTGTCGGGCAGCTTCATGGCCTTCGCCCACGGCACGAACGACGCCCAGAAGACGATGGGCGTGATCGCGCTGGCGCTCTTCACGGCTGGTCACACGAGCGATCCGACCGTGATCCCGACCTGGGTGATCGTGGCGGCCGGCTTGGCCATCGCGCTCGGGACCTACGTCGGCGGCTGGCGGATCATGCGCACGATGGGGACGCGGATCTTCAAGCTCGAGCCGCCGCAGGGGTTCGCGGCGCAGACGACGGCCAGCGCGGTGCTCTACACGGTGGCGACGCGGTACGGGTTCCCGGTCTCGACGACCCATGTGATCTCGAGCTCCGTCATGGGGGCCGGCGCAACCACGCGCGTCTCCGCGGTGCGTTGGGGGGTCGCGGCCGACATCGTGACCGCATGGCTCCTCACGATCCCCGCTGCGGGACTCGTCGCCGCGGGCATGTACGAGATCATGAACACCTTCATGTGACATTTGACCTGATTACCGCATTCGGGGGACGCGAGGCGGTATACCAAGCGCCTAGCCTGCTGTAAGTCGTGCTTCCACGGTTGACTGGCGGTGACGGGGCGTCCGTGCCTGGAGGCGCCCTACGAACCGAACCGGCGGCCCGCTCCGGCGCCGGTGGCGGCATCGCGCCCGCATTGCGCGACGCCGCCCCCTGCCGGCTCCTGGGTGAGCTCCTGGGCCTCGATGCGGCCTGGATCGTTGCACCCGGCGCGACCGGGCCGTGGGTGACCGCCAGGTGGGCCCGCGAGGGCGCTCCGCCGCATCGGCTCGGCCAGACCCGGCTGGCCGCCGTCGTCGAGGACGTCGACCGCGACGCGACCCAGACGCGGGACGGCCGCTACGCGCTCCTGGTCGCCCCGCTCGCCGCGGGTGGAAGGGTTGTGGGGCACCTGGTCGGATCGGCCCGCTCGGCGCGCGACTTCCGGCCGGACGAGCTGCGTGCGGCCGAGCTGGTGGCGGCGGGCGCCGGCGCCAGGGTGGGCCCCGACGAGCCCGCCGACGCGGTCTCGGCGCGCGCGCGCGACCGGTTGCTCGCCGAGATGGGCCTCCTGCGCTCGCTCACGTCGCGGCTGGCCTACGCCCGCTCGGAAGGCGAGATCGCCCACGCCGTGGTGGCCGACCTGGCCCACCAGGATCGGTTCGCGGCGCCCCGGTTCTACCTGCGCTCCGAGGGCGGAGACGAGATCGAGCTCGTGTCGCACCGGGCCGACGATCGCGACGCGGAGCGAGCGGAGGCGATGGACGAGGCCGCCGCGCGCGCCGCGGTGGACGGCCGCACGCGCCTCGTCGGCGGCGGGGAGACGATCGTCGCGCCGATGCTGGGCGACGACGACATCGTCGGCGCCGTCGCCGTCTCCGGCCCGAGTGGCCACACCTTCGACCCGCTCGACCTGGGCGTGCTCGAGGTGGTTGCGGCGCACGCGGCGGTGGCATGCCGGAACGTACGCCTCTACGCATCGATGCGCGAAGCCGCCGAGATCTCGGAGGCGATGCTCGAGCTCGGCCAGGCGCTCGCGACCCAGCTGAGCGTGCGGGCCGTGGCCGAGATGCTGGCCCGTGCGGTCGACCGGCTCGTCGAGTGCGCCGCGATGTCGGTGTGGCTGCGCACGGGCGACCGCTTCGAGCTGGCTGCCCACGTGGGCTACATGCCCCGCGAGGCCGACCGGCTCGCCCAGGCGTCGCTCCCGGCCGCGGAGGCGCCCTTCGCGGGCAACCTGGAGTCGCGCCAGATCATCGTCCTCGACGGCGACGAGGTGGACGCGCTGGGGGCGGCGACGGGCGTGCCCCGCCTTGGCGCCTGCTACACGCTCATCCCCATCGGCGAGCGGGCGGGGAACCGGGCCGCCATGATCGTCCAGCGCGGCCGCCGCCGCGGCCCGCCGAGCATGCGCGACGAGCGGATGCTGCTCGGCATCGCCGACCAGGCGCTCCTGGCCATCGACAACCGCGCGCTCGTCGACGAGCTCGAGACCGCCTTCCTTGCGACGATGCAGTCGCTCGCGAACGCCCTCGAGACGAAGGACGAGTACACCGGCGATCACGCACAGGCGCTCGTCTGGATGGCCGAGGAGGTGGGCCGCCGCCTCGAGCTGGGCGACATCGACCTGCGCGACGTGGGCGTGGCCGCGGCGCTCCACGACGTCGGCAAGATCGGGATTCCGGCCTCGATCCTCGAGAAGCCCGGCCCGCTCACCGACGACGAGTGGGTGGTCATGCGCACGCACCCGGAGCTGGGCGCGCGGATCCTGGAGCCGGTGCCCGCCCTGGCAGGAGCCCGGTCGATCGTGCTCGCCTGCCACGAGCACTGGGACGGGTCCGGCTATCCGCACGGCCTCGCCGGCGAGAACATCCCGCTCGGCGCGCGGATCATCCTGGCCTGCGACGCCTTCCACGCCATGACCTCTGACCGCGTCTACCGGCAGGCGATCCCGGTCGAGGCGGCGATCGACGAGCTGCGCCTGTGCGCCGGCCGCCACTTCGAGCCGCGTATCGTGGACGTGCTCGTCGAGGTCGTCGGCAACGGGCACGCGGCGTAGCCGCTAGCCGGCCTCGGCCGCGTTTCGCTCCCACTCGCGATAGAGGTACGCCAGCTCCTTCTGGAGCTCCTGGTGGCGGGTGCCGTCCTCGGCGACGGCCGAGTCGTCCTCGTACTCGTCCGGCTGCGAGAGCCGGGTCTCGAGCGCTCCCAGCTCCTCCTCGAGCTTGGCGATGGCGCGCTCGAGCTTCGCAGTCTCGCGGGCTGCGCGCTGGGAGGGGCGCGGCTCGGACGCCGGCTTGGGCTTGGCCGCCTGCTTCTGCTTCGACGGCTTGGCCGGCTCTGGCGGCGGCGGTGCGTGACCGCGGGCGTAGTCGCCGAACCCGCCGTCGCGCGCCACCAGCCGCCCGGCCTCGATGGAGAGGGTGCGGGTGGCGAGCGCCTCGATCAGGGCGCGGTCGTGGGAGACGAAGAGCAGCGTCCCCGGGAAGGCCAGGAGCGCGTCTTCGAGCGCCTCGCGGCTCTCGATGTCGAGATGGTTCGTGGGCTCGTCGAGGATGAGGAAGTTCGCGCCCGAGACGACCGTGCGCAGGAGCGCGAGCCGGCGCCGCTCACCGCCGGAGAGGGCCGCGACCGGCTTCTCGACCTCCTCGCCGGAGAAGAGGAACCGCCCGAGGAGCGTGCGCGCCTGCGGCCCGGTGAGCTTCGTCCCGGACGCGAGGGCGTCGATCACGCGCAGCCCCTCCGGCAGCTCGAGCGACTGCTGCGAGTAGTAGCCGGCGTGGACGCCGTGGCCGAGCTTCGCGCGCCCGGCGGCCGCTTCGCGCCGCCCCAGCAGGGTCTCGAGGAGCGTCGTCTTCCCGGCCCCGTTCGGGCCGATCAGCGCGACCCGCTGGCCGCGCTCGACGGCGAACCCGGCGTCGGCGATGAGCGTCCGGCCCGCCACCTCGACGATCAGGTGCTCGGCCTCGACGACGAGGCGCCCGCTCCTGGCGGGCGGCGGGAAGTCGAACCTGAGCGAGCGCTGCTCGGTGGGGCGCTCGACCCGCTCGATGCGCGCCATCGCTTTCAGCTTGCTCTGCGCCTGGCGGGCCTTCGTGCCGTATCGGAACCGGTCGACGAAGCGCTGGAGATGGGCCAGCTCCTCCTGCTGGCGCTCGAACGCGCCGGCCTGCGCGGCGACCCGCTCCGCCTTCACCCGCCGCCAGGTCGAGTACGAGCCCTTCTCGTAGCGGCCGCGCCCGCGGTCGATCTCGAGCACGCCCGTCGCCACGGACTCCAGGAACCAGCGGTCGTGCGAGACGAACACGACTCCCGCGTCGAGCCCCGCCAGGTGGTCCTCGAGCCACTCGATGGCGTCGGTGTCGAGGTGGTTCGTCGGCTCGTCGAGGAGCAGCACGTCGGGCTCGGCGGCCAGCGCCCGCACGAGCGAGGCCCGCGTCAGCTCGCCGCCGGAGAAGGTGCGAAGCGGCCGCTCGAGGTCGCCGGGGGTGAAGCCGAGCCCGCGCGCGACCGCCTCGAGCCGCGCCCGCCAGGCATAGCCTCCGGCCCGCTCGAACTCGCGCTGGGCCGTGTCGTAGCGGCGCAGGACGGCATCGGTCGGCTGGTCGGCCATGCGCACCTCGAGGTCGCGCAGCTCGGTCTCGAGCTGCTCGGCCCGGGCCGCGCCCGCCCCAACGTAGGACCCGAGCGTCTCGCGCCCGGCCAGCGGCGGCCGCTGGTCGTGGAGGGCGACGCGCGTCCCCGCCGGGAGCGAGATCTCGCCCCGGTCGGGCGTGAGCTCGCCGGCCAGGAGGCGCAGGAGCGTGGTCTTGCCCGCGCCGTTTCGGCCCACCAGCGCGACCCGGTCGCGGGGGCGCAGGATGGCCGAGACGTCGGCGAGGACCTCGTCCGCGCCGTAGGAGAGCGCCAGGGAGGTGACGTGCACGGTCATCCCCGTATGATTGCGGCCCATGGTGGCGCTCTTCCCCACCTGCCTCGGCGAGGCGCTGAATCGCGCTGCCGTCCGCGACTCCGAGCGGCTCCTTGAAGCGGCCGGCGTTGCCGCGGAGCGGCCGTCCGGCGCGACCTGCTGCGGCCAGCCGGCCTGGAACAGCGGCTTCGTCTCGGACGCCCGGAGGGTGGCCCGGCGCACGCTTCGCGCGCTCGCAGACGCCGAGGCCGTTGTCGTCCCGGCCGGCTCGTGCGCGGCCATGATGCGGCTCCACTGGCGCCACCTCTTCCACGGCGAGCGCGAGCAGGAGCTGGCGGAGCGTGTGGCCGCCCGCACGTTCGAGCTCTCTCAGTACCTCGTGGACGAGCGCGGCTGGCTGCCGCCGCAGCCCGCGATCCGCGCCGAGGTCTCCTACCACGACTCGTGCCACATGCTGCGCGAGCTGCGCCTGCACGACCAGCCGCGGGCGCTGCTCGCGGCCGTCGCCGACCTACGCGAGCTGCCCCGGGCCGACCGCTGCTGCGGGTTCGGCGGCACCTTCTCGGTGCGCTACCCGGACGTCTCGACCGCCATGGCCGACGACAAGCTGGCGTCGGCCGCAACGATCGCGGTGCCGACCGTCGCGAGCGCCGACCCGGGCTGCGTCATGCAGATCGAGGGCCGGGCGTCGCGGACGGGAGCCGGCCTGCGGATCGCCCACCTGGCGACGATCGTCGCGGAGGCGCTGTGAGCGGGTTCGAGGCCCGGTCGCGCGCCGCCCTGGCAGATCCGCACAAGCGCGCGAACGTGCCCCGGTTCGCCGAGAAGGCGGCCGACAACCGCGCGCGCGGCTTCGAGGGCGTCGACCTGGAGGCGCTCCGCACTGCCGGAGAGGCCGCCCGCTCGCGTGCGATCGCCGACCTGCCGGCCCTGCTCGACTCGCTCCAGGAGAAGCTCGAGGCGGCCGGCGCCGTCGTCCATCGCGCACCCACGGGCGCCGACGCCGCCCGCTACGTGACCGAAGTCGTGCTCCGCCACGGGCGGATGGCCGTGAAGAGCAAGTCGATGGCGTCCGAGGAGATCGGCCTGAACGAGCACCTGGAGGCGGCCGGCGTCGAGGTCGTCGAGACCGACCTGGGCGAGTTCATCGTGCAGACGGCCGGCGAGGCCCCCGAGCACATCATCATCCCGGCGATCCACAAGACCACCGGCCAGGTGCGCGAGCTGTTCGAGCCGCTGGCGGGCCGCTCGATCGGCAACGACCCGGCCGAGCTCACGCAGTTCGCCCGCGCCCACCTGCGAAGCCGCTTCCTCGACGCGCCGGTCGGGATCACGGGCGTCAACTTCGGGGTCGCCGAGACGGGCACGATCGTGCTCGTCACGAACGAGGGCAACGGGCGCATGTGCTCGGGGCTCCCGCGCGTCCACGTGGCGATCATGGGGATGGAGCGGGTCGTCGCCGACCTGGCCGAGCTGGGGGTGCTCCTGCCGCTCCTCACCCGCTCGGGCACCGGCCAGAAGATCACCTCCTACGTGACGATGCTGAACGGCCCCCGGCGCGGGGACGAGGCCGACGGCCCCGAGGAGATGCACGTCGTGATCCTCGACAACGGCCGCTCGCGCGTCCGCGAGACTCCGTACCGAAGCGTGCTTCACTGCATCCGCTGCGGCGCCTGCCAGAACGTCTGCCCCGTCTACCGGCAGGTCGGGGGCACTGCGTACGGGTGGGTCTACGGCGGCCCGATCGGCGCCGTCCTCACGCCGCTTCTGCACGGCGACCAGGAGCTCGGCCACGCCTCGTCGCTGTGCGCCGCCTGCGACGACGTGTGCCCGGTCAGGATCCCGCTCCACGAGCTTCTGCTCGGCCTGCGCCGCGATCGCGCCGCCGAGTCGGCCGGCGGGCTCGAGCGGCTGGCGTTTCGCCTGTGGAGCTTCGCCTGGAGCCGGCCGCGGCTCTTCCGGCTCACGGTGCGGATGGCAGGGCTGGCCAGGGGCCCGCTCCCGCTCCTGCGCCGCTTCACACGCACCCGCGACCTCCGGGTGCACCGGTGATCGAGCGGTTCACCCGCGAGCTCGAGGCCGTCGGCGGGCACGTCCACCACGGCCGGGAGGCGCTCCGGGCGCTGGCGGGCGGGGAGGGCGTCTCGGTGACGCCGTGCCTCGCCCTCATCGCCGACACGGGGACGGCGATCGTGTCGGCCCGCCTCTCCGGCGGCCGCCGCGCCGGGCTCGTCGACCCGGTGCACGTCATCGAGGCGACCGAGTCCCAGCTCGTCCCCGACCTGGCCGCGGCGCTTCGCCTCGTCGGCCCCGAGCTCGCCGCCTCCTCGGCCGTCACCTTCGTCACCGGCCCCAGCCGCACCGCCGACATCGAGCAGAACCTCATCCGGGGTGTGCACGGGCCGGGCGAGGTGCATGTGGTATTCGTCCAGCCGCCGTGAGCTCCCCCTCGACCGAGTTCCGTTATCTGAGCCAGGAGGACGTCGTCGCCGCGGGGGGCACCGACATGGCCGCGATGATCGACGTCATGGCCCGCGCCTTCGCCGTGAAGGCCGCGGGGCAGGTGTTCATGCCGCCCAAGGTGATGATCACGTGGTCGGACGGCCCCGGCACCGAGGAGCGCGACGGCCGGATCATGGCGATGCCGGCGTACGTCGGCGGTGAGTTCGACGTCGCCGGGCTCAAGTGGATCCCGAGCGTGCCGGACAACCCCGGGCGAAACGGCCTGCCGCGGGCGAATGCGCTCGTCCTGCTCTCCGACCGGGCGACGGGCCTGCCGCTGGCGGTGATGGACGGCACGGTCGTGAGCGCGATGCGCACGGGGGCCGTGACCGGCCTCGCCGTCCGCCACCTGGCCGTGCCCGGCTCAGAGACGGCGTGCCTGCTCGGCGCGGGCGTGCTCGCGCACACCCAGCTCGAGGCGCTTCGGATTGCGATGCCCGACCTGCGGGAGGTGCGGGTCTACGACCCGCGCGCCGACCGCTGCGCGGCCTTCTGCGAGCACCGCGCGGCCGCGACGGGCCTCGACGTCCGCCCGGCGGCCGCGGCCGAGGAGGCGGTGCGCGGCGCGGCCGTGGTCGTCCCGGCCACCATGGCGGTCGATCCCACGTTCTCGCCGGAGTGGCTCGCCGAGGGAGCGACGGTCGTGCTCGTCTCGAGCCTGGACGGCCCCCTCGAGCTGCACGGCATCACCGATCTCCTCGTGGTCGACGACTGGGTGCACGAGTCCACGCACGACGGCCGCTACGCGCAGCGGCTCGTCGCGGCGGGCGTGCTCGCCGCCGACGGGCCTGGAGTGGCCGAGCTGTGCGACGTCGTGACGGGCCGCCATCCCGGCCGTGCCTCGGCTTCCGACCTGGTCGTCGTGAGCCCGGTCGGGCTGGCGCTCGACGACGTGACGGCCGCCAAGCACGTGCTCGACCGGGCCTCGAGCGCCGGGCTCGGGACGACGCTTCGGCTGCGCTCCGGCCCGCCGGTCTGGGAATGAAGGGCATCCTGCTTCGCTCC
>Ga0207674_10006340_pt1 | contig 13926 bp, 8 predicted proteins | sample KBSCornC72_FD_184303 | JGI IMG/M metagenome (GOLD analysis project Ga0207674, IMG submission 184303) | Corn rhizosphere microbial communities from Kellogg Biological Station, Michigan, USA - KBS Corn C7-2 (SPAdes) (version 2) | ecosystem: Host-associated > Plants > Roots > Rhizosphere > Soil ... | reverse complement strand
CCAACGATCCCGATTCAGCGGGTTCTCAGTTCTTCGTGTGTGTGACGGACCAGCCGGCGCTGGACGCCAAGTACACGATCTTCGGCCGCGTTTCCGACGGCATGGACGTCGTCCAGAAGATCTCGCAGCTGCCGGCCGACGGGAACGGCGCGCCGAACGAGCGTGTCACGATCAACGCGATTACGATTCGCGATACGCCGCCGCCGGAGCCGGAGCCGTTCGCCGGCGAATCCGCGGCGCAGCTCGGCCAGTACCGCGCAGTTCTCGAGACCTCGCTCGGCGCGATCACGCTCGAATTCTTCCCCGACAAGGCACCGGAGCACGTGCGTAACTTCCTCCGGCTCGCGCAGGCTGGCGTGTTCGACGGGACCGCTTTCCACCGCGTCGTGCGCGGGTTCGTCGTGCAGACCGGCGCGCTCAACACGCGCGGACCGCTCACCGAGCGACAGCAGAAGTACGTCCATACGCTGCAGCCGGAGTTCAGTGGCACGAAGCACACGAAAGGAATCGTGTCGATGGCGCGCGGCGACGATCCCGCGAGCGCGACGACTTCGTTCTTCATCGTCACCGGCGACGCGAGCTCGCTCGACAACAAGTACACGGTGTTCGGGCGGGTGGTCGACGGGATGGCCGTGTTGGATGCGATCGAGCAGGCGCCGGTCACTGGCGAGGCGCCGATGAACAGAATCGAGCTCAGCCGGGTGCGAGTCCAGCGATAGCCCGGCGGGGTTGCACCTGATGCGGAGATTCAGGGATTGTGGCGTCTGGGCACATAATAGAAGGATGGCCGACAGGCCGGAGCTGCGATAAACGCGGCCGTCAAAGGGAATACAGGTAAGTTTTGGCAGACACACGACTGAAGATCGCGGTTTTCATCGACTTCGACAACATAGAGATCGGCGTCAAAAACACGCTCGGGGTGCAGTTCGACATCGGAGTGGTGCTCGAAGCGCTCAAGGAACGCGGCGACGTCGTTTCCAAGATCGCCTACGGCGACTGGACGCGCGCCGGTGACTACAGCCGGTCGCTGACCCAGCACGCCACGAAGCTGGTCCAGCGCAATCTCACACCCGGCGGCGACAAGAACGGCGCCGACATCAACCTCGCGCTCGACGCGCTCGAGATGGCGTTCACCCACAGCCACATCAACGCCTACGTCATCGTCGGCGGCGACAGCGATTTCATCACCCTGGTCGAAAAGCTGAAGCAGTACGACAAGCAGATTTTTGTCGTCGGCGGTCGCGCATTCACCAGCATGGTGATGCAGCGGAACTGCCACGAGTTCATCGCCTACGAGAATCTCGTCGCCGGATCGCGGCGCAGCGCGGATCGCGGTCGGCAGAGCGCGGGCGCATCGCAGGCGTCGATCGAGCAGGCGGTGCCGTTGGTGCGGCGCGCGCTGAAAGTGCTGAGCGACCGCGAAGTCTCGCCGCAGCTCGGGCTGTTGAAGAGCACGCTGCTGCAGCTCGACTCGACGTTCTCGGAGCGCACGTATGGCGCCGGCAGCTTCCGCGATTTCGCGCAGAAGCTCGCGTCCGCAGGGCACGTCGTGCTGCGCGAGTCAGGGCGCAATGTGCTGGTCGAGCCCGCGGACGGCGGCGCCCCGGAGGAGGCACGGCAGGAGAAAGCGCCGCTCAAGAGGGACAAGCAGCCGGACGAGACGGCCGAAAGCGTCTCCGCGCAGCCGCTCGCCGCGGAACCGCGTACTGCCGACGGCATTCGCGAAGTGCGCCGTCTCTTCCAGGCCGCGCAGAATCCGCCGCGGTGGCCGATGTACATCCGGCAGGCGAAGCAGTTCCTGCGCAACGTCGACGCGTCGTTCGACGAGCGGAAGTTCGGCTTCTCGAGTCTCGTCGATCTGCTCCGCGCGTGTCAGCGCGATGGGCTTTTCCGGATCGAGCGCGATCGACAGGGCGTCATGCGGCTGTTCCCCGGCAACGTGATGCAGGTGCCGGTGGAAGAGGAACGTGACGAGGATACGCGCGGCAATCTGGCGGAGGAGCCGGCGGTGACGGAAACGGCTGCGCCGCAGTGGATGCCGAGTGAGAGCGCTGCCGAAAGCGAGGTCGTCGACGCGGACGTAGTGCAGGAGATGAGTGCGCCCGCCGGGATCGTCGACGCTGAAGCGGCGCCGCCGGCACCGGAGCCCGCGGCAAAAGCCCGCGGACGAGGCCGCCGCACGAAGCCGGAAGATGCGCGGCCCGCCGCGGAGAAGAAGCCGCGCGCCCGGAAGACTGCGAGCGCGAAGCCGCGACCTGCGAAGAAGCCGTCGCCGGGGCGTAAAGCCCCGGCCCACGCCACGACAGAGGTGTAGGCCGGCCCTTTAACCGGCCGGCCGGCTGTCAGCCGCCACGCCGCGAAAGACTGCCACGCCGCGAAAGACTGCAGGGCGGCCCTTTACGGGCCGCCACCCCTCAACGCCTACGCGTCGACATCGAGACCGTCGAACAGCGGGAGCGGCACTTCCTCCCGCGGTTCGTCGGGACCGATCAGGTTGTGGACGCTGACCCCGAGCAGCCGCACCGGCCTCGTTCCCGCCTCAGTCCGATCGAGCAACGCGATCGCCCGCGCGGCGATTTCATCCGGATCGCACGTCGGCGGCGTTCGGGAATGGCTGCGCGTGATCGTCGTGAAGTCCGAGTACCGCACCTTGATGGTCACGGTGCGGCACGTCAGCCCCTTGCGCTCCAGCCAGGCGGCGCCGTCGCGCGCCATGTCGTCGACTTCGTGACGGATCTCCGCGATGTCGGTCAGGTCTTCCGAGAAGGTGTTTTCGGTGCCGGACGACTTCGCCTCCTGATGCGGTTCGACCGGTCGATCGTCGATGCCGTCGGCGAGCTGGCGCAGCCAGTCGGCGCCGGAGCCGACCGCGTCGCGCAGCACGCTCGGATCGACCGTGCGGACGTCGACGAGTCTTTCGATGCCCCGCTCGCGCAGCCGCTGCGCGGTCACCGGCCCTACTCCCCACAGCGCATCGACCGGCAGCTTGTGAAGGAACTGCTCGACGCGTTCCGGCGCGATCACGGTGAGGCCATCAGGCTTCTTCCAGCCTGACGCGATCTTCGCGAGAAACTTGTTCGGTGCGACACCGGCCGACGCGGTCAGCCCCGTCCTTTCCTTGATCTCGTGCTTGATCCGCTGCGCGACCGACTGCCCGAGCGCTTCGCCCCAGGCATTCTCGGTGACGTCCAGATACGCCTCGTCCAGCGACAGCGGCTCGACGAGCGGCGTCACGGATCGAAAGATCGCGAACACCTGCTGCGAAACTCTCTGGTAGCGCGAGAAGTCAGGGCGGACGATCACCAGCAAGGGGCAAAGGCGGACCGCGCGCGCCATCGGCATCGCGGACCGCACGCCGAACTGCCTGGCTTCGTAGCTCGCCGCGGCGACGACGCCGCGATGCTCGGGGTCTCCGCCGACCACCACCGGCACGCCGCGCAGGTGCGGCTTGTCCCGCTGCTCGACGGACGCATAGAACGCGTCCATATCGATGTGGAGGATTCGACGCATAATCGTGAGGGGTCAGATCTCGATTTTCCATTTTTCCTGGAGGCTTCTCGAGGAAAAATGGAAAATCGAGATCTGACCCCTGGTTATGCGCATCATTCTAATCGCACTCGCCGCGACGTTCGTGTCGGCGCCGCCGGATTCCTACCGCGACGAGATCCTGAAATATCGCGCGCAGCGTGAGGCGGAGCTGAAGGCAGACGACGGCTGGCTGACGGTGACCGGTTTGTTCTGGCTGAAGCCGGGTGCGAACGTGGCGGGCAGCGCGGCGGGCAGCGACGTGCGTCTGCCCGCGAAAGCGCCGGCGCGTCTCGGCGTGTTCGAGTTGAAGGATGGGGCGGTGACGTTTGCCGCCGATGCCGCGGCGCATGTAACTTCCGCCGGCCAGCATCTCGGCACGCAGCGAACCAACGCACCGCGCGACGACAAAAATGCGCTGGCCGCCGGTAGCTTCCGGCTGTTCGTCATCCACCGGGAAGTTCGCTTCGGGATCCGCGTGCGCGATTTGAACAGCGCGGCGCGGCGGCAGTTCAAGGGACTACGCTATTTCCCGATCCGTCCCGAGTACCGCGTCCGCGCAACGTTCACACCCTACAACCCGCCGCGCGTCGTCGCCGTCCCGAACGTGCTCGGTCAGAATCCCGAGATGGAGAGTCCCGGGTACGTCACGTTCACGTTGAATGGAAAATCGCTGCGCCTCGAACCGGTGTTCGAGGACGATGAGAAGAAGGATCTGTTCTTCATCTTCAAGGACACGACGAGCCGCGACGCAACGTATCCGGCGGGGCGTTTTCTGCACACCGATCTGCCGAAGGACGGCGTCGTGATGATTGATTTCAACAAGGCCTACAACCCGCCGTGCGCGTTCACCGATTTCGCGACGTGTCCGCTGCCGCGGAAGGAGAACCAGCTGCCGGTACGCATCGAGGCTGGCGAGCTGGCGTATCACGGTCCTGCGCGGTAACAGCGCGTAACCTGGCTAAGAGAGATTCCCACCCCGCTGTGCGAGGGATTCGTCTTTCGACTATGCGAGCCGCATCTGTCTGGCCGCGGCTTCGAAGCGGCGATCACTCCGAACCGGATCGAGCCGCGGATCGACGCGCATCCACAGCAGCTCGAACGATCGGTCCTCGCACGCTTTCATGAACGAGCGGAAGCCTGCGTCCGTTTGTCCGAGCGCGAAACGCATGCTCGCGAACTCGAAGGGTGAGATGTAGCGCTGCTCGGAGAGGCTCTCGAGGCGGCGCAGGATTTCCGCCGATTCTTTGCGCTTGTCCGCGAGCGCGTACGTCCGGGCCAGCGCCGCCTGCATCCGCGGCGTCTGCGGCGAAAGATGAATGGCGCGTTGAAAGGCGGCGGCTGCCTCGTCGAAATCCTTGCGCTGCTCCTGCACGAGACCGAGCGCCCAGTAGGCGGGTGAGAAATGCGGGTTGAGCTCGATGGCATGGTCGCACTGCTCGAGCGCCGCTTCGAAGTCCCGCCTGAACAGATGGACGAGCGCGAGATCGCGCGCGACGATTGACGAGACGGGGTCGAGCGACTGTGCCAGCAGCATCTGGTCGAAGGCCTCGTCCAGGCGCCCCATCGGTACGAGACACGACATCGCGTACCAGTGATGCGCGGTTGCGTACCCGGTGTCGAGGCGGATGGCGAGCTGAAACTCCCGCTCGGCGCCGCTCCAGTCCCAGTCCTGCGTGGATTTCACGTGCGCGAGCGACGTGTGTGCCTCGGACGAATCCGGATCGAGCATCACCGCGGATGCGGCGCTCGAGGCCGCCTTGGTCCAGACGTCCGCCGGTCCGAACACGCCGTAATGCGTGAGGAGTCCGTAGGCATCGGCGAGGCCGCTGTGCGCGAGCGCGTAGTGGCTGTCTTCGACGATTGCGCGCTCGAAGAAGTCCACCGCCTTGCGCAGCCCCTCCTCCGTGCGCTGATTCATCTGGTAGCGGCCCTGCAGGTAGAGATTGTGCGCCGCGAGGTTCTCGGATGGCCGCCGCGATCCGCGGCGTTGACCGGCATCGACGAGCCGCGGCTCCAGCTTCGTGACCACCGCATCGGCAACCGACTCCTGCGCGCCAAAGACATCGGCGAGGCTCAGGTCGAGCGATTCCGACCACAGATACGACGCGGTCGCGCTGTCCACGAGGTGAATGGTCGCGCGCAGCCGATCGCCCGACTTGCGGACGCCGCCGGTCAGCAGCATCGCGACTTGCCGGTGATTGCCGTCGCCTTCTGCCGCTCCGTTTATCGCGCTTGGCTGCAGCGCGAGAACGCGCAACGCTTTCACCGTCGCGAGCCGGTGGATGATTTCCTGCCGTAGACCGTCGCAGAAATACGAGAGGTCGCGCGCGGCGCTGTGATCCGCCAGGGGCAGCACCGCAATCGTGTTCTGACCGGCGAGCGCCGGCCCCGTCGTGCGGCGGCCGCCGCCGGCAGCGTCGCGATTCCGGAAGACCGGAGCGTAGCCCCCCTTTGGCAGCTCGATGACGATCGCATCCGTGCCGCCTACCTCGCGGTAATACCGCTCGAGCCGCGATCGCAGCCGGCGCGCCTGCACGCGTACGATCGGATCGGCGCGCGGGTCGAACGACGAATCCTTGTCGAACACCTGCACGCCGATGACGTATTCCTTGAGCTGGTCGCCGCGACCTTCGAGCGCTTCGCAGACGATGAAGCTGAGGAATCGCTTGAGGCGATCGGCCTGGCGGAACGTCGCGCTGGCGAGCACACGGTCGAGCTCGTGGCGTGCCCCCGCGTCTGCGTTCTTCTGCGGCACCGCCGCCGGTGCTCTGATCGGCACGACCTTCATCTTACGCCCGCCGGCATTTCGTGCCTTCATACCGGAGCGGGTTCCGTTTCGACGTCCAGGCGATGGATGTCGCCCAGGATCACGCTGTACGAGAACGCCCCCATGAGCGCGACGGCGGCAATGTAGATCAGCGGTCCGACGAACGTTCCCGTCATCTGAAACGTCACCCCGATGACGATCGGGGTGATGATGCCGGCGAGGTTCGTCGTGAAATTGAAAAGCCCGGCGGTCAGACCGATCAGCTTCTTCGGCGCGATATCCGACACGATGGTCCAGCCGAGATTCGTCATGCCCTGTCCGAAGAACGCGATCGACATGATCACGATCACGAGCGCGTTCCTGTCCGCAGGCACGTAGTTCGCCAGGACGATAGTCGACGCGAGGAGCATCCCGGACACGACCGGCAGCTTGCGTGCGAAATTCGCCGAGCCGGTCCGTTTCAGCAGTGCATCCGATACGAGACCACCGACGATGACGCCGACTGCGGCCGCGAGGTACGGCACCGACGTCATGGCGCCCGCTTGAATGAAGGTCATGCCGCGCGCCCGAACGAGATAGGTCGGGAACCAGGTCAGGAAAAACACCAGCGTCGAATTGCCGCCGAACTGCCCCACCGATGCGCCAACGACCTGCCGATGGCGGAGGAGCGCCGAGATGTAGCGCCACCTGAAGACGAGCGGCTGACCCTGGTATTCGCCGCCGCCGCCGGCTTCGATGTAATCGAGCTCCTCGCGGCTGACCGTGGTGCTGTCCCCGGGATTCCGGTAAAGCGCCCACCAGACGACGCTGTACGCGATGCCGATGCCGCCGACGATGAAGAAGAGCCCGCGCCAGCCGAAGTGTTCCGTAATCCAGAACAGCGGCAGGCTGAGAAGCCCGAGACCGATCGTCTGGCCCACGGAATAGACCGAATTCGCGCGTGCCCGCTCGTGCTGCGGAAACCAGGTTGCCAGGATGCGGCTGTTTGCCGGGAAGCACGGCGCCTCGAAAACGCCGACGCCGATCCGCGTCAGGATCAGCCCGCCGAACGATCGCACCACACCCATCAGGCCGGTGAACAGCGACCAGCACGCGACGGCGACGAAGTAGGTGAGACGCGTGCCGAACCGGTCCAGGAAAATCCCGCCGGGAATCTGCAGGGCCGCATAGCTCCACGAGAACGCAGAAAAGACGAGGGCCATCTGGGCGGGGGACAACGACAGATCTTTGGTCAGGAACGGCGCCGCGATCCCCAGCACCGTGCGATCGAGATAGTTGATCATCGTGCCGACGGCAACGAGTGCCAGGATCGGCACCCAGCGCACGCGGGTCCGCGCCGCCGGCGGTGATATGACGGGCATGGTGACGCTGTAGGGCGCCCCTTTACGGGGCGCCGGTGATTAGGCGCCCTTCCGGTAGACGCAGTTGATGTCCCAGTGGCCGGGTGTCGGCGTCGGCGCATTCTCCATCGGCGCCTGAATCACCGTCGGACGGCCCGAGGCCAGCGCCGCCAACAACGCGGGTCCAAGTTCATCGGCCGCGTTGATGAACACACCGTCCGCGCCGTAGCCCTTCGCAATCTGCGCGAAGTCGGTGCGATAGCGCGCGCCGTCAGCCTCGAAGATGCAGCCGAATTCCCATCCGTAGTGCATGTTCGTCAGACCGGCAATGGTGCCGAACGCGGCGTTGTCCATCACCAGCCACACGACGCCGAGGCCCGCCTCCATCGCGGTCGCGACGACCGAGGGATTGCTGCCGAATGCGCCGTCGCCGATGAGCGAGACGACCGCGCGATCCGGCTTCGCGAGCTTGACCCCGAGCGCCGCCGCCGGCCCGAATCCCATCGTGGCGAGGCCGCTCGGCGTGATGAACGTGCCGGGCACGGTAATGGGAAACTGCTGTCCGACGCCGTTCTTGTTCCAGCCCACGTCGGTCACGATGTAGCCGTCAGCGGGCACCGCCTGACGCAGCTCGCTGAGAATGCGCTCGGGGCGCATCGGGTATTGACTGGAGCTGTAATGGTCGGCCCAGTTCGCGGCAAACGCGCGGCGCGCCTGCGCGATCTCACTCCGCAGCGCTCCGCGGCTCCTGTGCGTGACCCCTTTCGCGGCCTTCGCCAGCGCCGCCAGCGCGAGCTTCGCGTCGGCGACCGCGCCGAGCTCGGTCGGCAGGTTGCGGCCAATCTCCGCGACGTCCGCGTCGATGTGAATCAAACGCGTCGGCGGCACGTTGAACGTGAAGCGCGGATCCCAGGAGCTGGAGTTTGCTTCGGCGAAGCGGGTTCCGACCGCCAGGATCACATCGGCGGTCCGGCACTTCTCATTCGCGATCGGGGTTCCCCAGAAGCCGGTCATCCCGAGCAGCAGCGGATGATCCTCGCGGACCACCCCTTTCCCCATCAGCGAATGCGCGATCGGAAGCTCGAGCCCTTCCGCGAGCGCGACGAGCTCCTGGGATGATTGCGCCGACAGGACGCCGCCCCCCGCGTAGAGCACGGGCCGCTCCGCCGCGGCGAGCGTCGCGACGATGCGCTCGGCGGTCGCCTCGTCGATCGACGGCCGCGCGATCGCCGCGGGCACTTTGCTGAACGCGTCGACGGGTAAGGCGGCGGAGAAGATGTCCATCGGGACGTCGACCAGCACCGGCCCCGGCCGTCCGCTCTGCGCCAGGTGAAACGCGCGCTCCATGATGCGCGGCAGGTCGCCGGGACTGCCGACGCGGTAGACGCGCTTGCAGAACGGGCGGTAGATCTGGAACTGATCGGCGTCCTGGTGCAGGTTCACTTCCTGGTGCGGATGGCGGCCGTGGAAGTACGACTGCACGTCCCCGGCGATGACGACCATCGGAATCGAGTCGAGCGCGGCGTTGGCGACGCCGGTTGCCGCGTTGGTCAGGCCCGGGCCGAGATGGGTCAGCAACACTCCCGGCTTTCCCGTCGCGCGCGCGTATCCGTCGGCGGCGTGCGCGGCAACCTGTTCGTGGCGCGTGCTGACGTAGCGGATCCGGCTTCGCCCGAGCGCGTCGAGCATGCCGATCACGGTATGGCCGGTCAGGCCGAAGACGACCTCGACGCCGAGGCGTTCGAGGTAGTCGGCGAGCAGGTACGCGGCATACCGCGTTTCACTCGTGGTCGGCAGCGGCTCGGGGATGACGTGGATGGCTGTGCTCATGGTCGTATGGTCCGGCGCGCTCACACGATTCAGAAGATTTCCGAGTCGTAGAACTCGCCGAACAACTCCTGTTCAGACGGGCGGTCTTCCGGGATCGGCCGGCTGACCCAGGTCACATTCATGTAGTGCTTCAGTGAGATGTTCTCGTTGGTGATGTTGCCGCCCCAGACGCCGCAGCCCATGCTCGACGTCATCGGCATGCCGTTGGTGAAGGTGCCCGCATTCGAGCTCGATTGCACCTGGCGGACCATGATGCGGCTCACCGGCGCGACGAGCGCGAGCTGGTGGATGTGCGCGTCGTCGAACGAATAGATCCCGCACGAGTGACCGCGGCCCCCGGTCTCGAAGATCTGGCGGACCATGTCGAGCGCCATGTCCCATCCGTGGTACTTGAAAATCGACAGCACGACCCCGAGCTTCTCGGTTGAGAACCGCTGCGTTTTTCCGATCAGGCGCTCGGGAACGATGAAGAACGTCTTCCCGTCGGGAAGCGCGATACCGGCCTTCTGCGCGACCGCCTCGGCGCCACGGGCGATGGTGTCGGCGGTGCGACGTCCCTCGGCGTCCCAGTACGAGGCCTCCAGGTGCTGCTTCTCGTCGTCGTTGACGAGATACCCGCCTTCCTGCTGGAGCTGGGCGAGGAACGCATCGTAGATGCGTGAGTCCACGAGCAGATTGCCATCCGCCGAGCAGCCTGACCCGTTGTCGTTGGTCTTGCTGATGCGCGTGTTCCGTGCTGCCTCTTCGATCTGCGCGGTCTCGTCGATCACCATGGTCGCGTTGCCGGCGCCGACGCCGTACGCCGGCTTCCCCGACCCGTAGGCGGCCTTCACCATCGCCGGGCCGCCGGTGGCGATCGTCAGGTCGCAGGCCGACATCAGCTCGTTGGCCAGCGGGATGCTCGGCCGGGCCACGACCTGCAGCACGTCCTCGGGCACGCCGAGCTTCTGAAGTGCCGCGCGCATCACACGTACCGTTTCGATCGTCGTGTTGCGGCTCGCCGGGTGCGGCGAGAAGATCACGGCGTCCTTGCACTTGATCGCGTAGATGGCGATGCCGACCGGAGTCACATACGGGCTGGTCACCGGAATCAGCGCCGCGATCACCCCCGCCGGCTTCGCGTATTTGACGATGCCGCGGACGGGATCGTCTTCGATGATCCCCATGCTCTTCTGGCGAAGCGCATCGCGCAGGATGCCCTGGACTTTCGCGCGGCGCGTCGGCTCGCGGCGGCCCATGCCGCTCTCGTCCACGCTCATGTTCGCCAGCCGCGTCGCGGTCGTCTCGTTGCCCCCCGCCCAGGCGACGGCCCGGCAGATGCGATCGACCGTCGCTTGATCGTAGTGGTCGATCGCGGCCATCGCCGCGCGGGCGCGCCTGACGAGTTCGGTGACGACCTCAGTTTCCTCCGCGGTGATGGTCCTGGCCATTATTTTCCGGGGGGCTTCGCCCCGCCGGACCCCCCAGCACGCTCGCTCGCGGGGACCCCGACCCCACTCCGCTCGCGTGGATCGCTCACTTCGTTCGCTCGCTCTGTCTCTGCAATCGGCGGCGGACCGTCGTACTCCACGTCGAACTTGATCCGCATCGGCTTCTCCCGCTCGTACTCTTCGGCGACTTCCGCGGCGATGCCGGCGACGCGGCCGATGATGAAGATGAACCGCCCGAACGCCGGCGGGAATCCGAGATCATGGAGCACCGCGGCGAGGGAGCCGTCGATGTTCAGCGCCAGCGGCTTGATGGTCGTGGCCGCTTCCGCGGCGAGCGCTTCCATGAACGCGATGCCGTTGCCGGCAAGGCCTTCAGCCCGCGCCATCTCGAACAGCGTGTCGCTCCGGCGATCGTGGGTATGCACGCGGTGGCCCAGGCCCGGCAGCCGGCGCCTCGCGACGACCGCCGCGCCGACCACACGCCGCGCGGCCGCCGCCGGGGTCTCGTTGTTTTTCGCGGCTGCGGCGAGCGACTCCGCGATCAATTCCATACAGTTCGAGCCCGCGCCGCCGTGTTCATCGCCAATCGTCAGCACGCCCGCGGCGATCGCCGCCGACACGGATTGGCGATTGCCCGAGGCGGCGAGGCGCGCCGCCGCGCACGACGGCGCGCCCGCCCCGTGGTCGCACACCCCGATCAGAATCGCATCGAGCAGGCGCCGTTCCGCCGGTGACGGCAGCCGTCCCACATGCAGCAGCGCGATCGCGTCGGTAAACGTCGAGTTTTGCATCAGACGCGTGATCTCGCGCCCGCGAATCCACACGTTCGTCGCGTCTGACGTCACAATGGCCGTCCGCCATGGAGGCATGAGCCCCGATTATAGCGGCCCGTTCCCGCACCGGGCCCTGTTACGGTATCGCCACCGTAACGTTCTGGAGATGCGAACCAGGGGGGTGTTACCGTCGCGACGCGCATGGCTGCCATGCGGACGACGGTATGTCCAGAGCGGGAGGTATGAAGGTGAGAATCTTGCGGACGGTTCTCGTCGCGTTACTGATTTCGGCGGCCGCCGTCAACGCCGCGCGTGCGCAGGCGGTCGCGGGCTCGCAGGTGTCCGGCGTCGTCAAGGACTCGAGCGGGGCCGTGCTCCCTGGCGTCGAGGTCACGATGTCCAAGACCGACACCGGCACGTCGCGTACGGTCTTCACCGGTTCCGACGGCGCGTACGTGTTTCCGAACCTTGCGGTCGGTCCTTACCGGCTGAAGGTGGCGCTTCAGGGCTTCAATACCTATGTGCAGGAAGGGATCGTCCTGCAGGTCAACAGCAACCCGACGATTGACGTGGCCCTGACCGTGGGCAGCATCGGCGAGCAGGTGACGGTGCGGGCGGAAAGCCCGGTCATCGAAACGCGGTCGACCGGCGTCGGCCAGGTGATCAACAACCAGCAAGTGACGGAGATGCCGCTCAACGGACGACAGGCGACCGAGCTCATCTTCCTCTCCGGCCTCGCGACGTCCGCGCCCGCGGGCGATTTGAACACCAATAAGAACTTCCCGACCGTCACGATCTCGGTGGCCGGCGGCCAGGCGAACGGGATCACCTACATCATGGACGGCGGCACCCACAACGACCCGTTCAACAACCTGAACCTGCCGACGCCGATGCCTGATGCGCTGCAGGAGTTCAAAGTCGAGACAAGCTCGCTGCCCGCGCGCTACGGGCATCACGCCGCTTCGGCGGTGAACCTGGTCACCAAATCGGGTACGAACGCCTACCGCGGCAACGTCTTCGAGTTCATCCGCGACTATCATCTCAACGCGCGCAACTTCTTCGCGCCGACGCGCGACAGCCTCAAGCGCAACCAGTTTGGCGGCACTCTGGGTGGCCCGATCATCAAAGACAAGCTGTTCTTTTTTGACGGCTACCAGGGTCGCGTCGAAAAGAGCAATCCGCCGGAGAGCACCAGTTTCGTGCCCACGGCCGCCATGCTCGCGGGGGATTTCAGCGCGATCGCTTCACCGGCATGCAGTGGCCGCCAGATCACGCTGTCGCCGGCGCTCGGATTTGCGAACAACACGATCAATCCGGCGCTGTTCAACCCGGTCGCCCTCAACATCCTGAAGCACATCCCGGTGTCGAGCGATCCGTGCGGACGCCTTCAGTACGGCATTCCGAACGACAGCAACGAACAACAGAACCTGGCGCGCGCGGATTACAGCCTCAACGCGAGCCACAGCATCTTCGCGCGCTATATGTTCGCGATCTACGACAATCCCGGCACCTACGACGGCACCAATGCCCTGACCCTGAGCCGCACCGGCCAAAACAACCAGGTGCACTCGGTCGTGACCGGGCACAACTGGCTCGTGTCGCCGCGGCTCGTCAACGCGTTACACGTCACCTGGAACAAGACGCTCAACGATCGCCCGATGCCCAAGTTCTTCTCGCCGACCGAGGTGGGATCGACCGTGGTCGGCGCGATTCCCGGCTACATGGGCGTGAGCGTGACCAACGGGTTCAACTTCGGCACCGGCGGAACGAACCCGGGCTATTTCAACTCGAACGGGTTCCAGGTCGCCAACGACGTCGACTGGCTGGTCGGCAAGCACCAGGTATCGTTCGGCGGCAACTGGATCCACACGCGCATCGAAACGGTGAACAACCGCCCCAGCAACGGCCAGTTCACGTTCAGCGGGCAGTCGTCGGGCCTGGGCCTCGCGGACTTCATGCTCGGACGGCTGAGTAACTTCCTGCAGGGGAACCCCGTCTACGACAACGATCACAACGACTACATCGGCGCTTACGCGCAGGACGAATGGAAGCCGGGCAACAATCTCACCCTGAACGCCGGTCTGCGCTGGGAGCCATACCTGCCGATCAAGAACACGCTCGATTACGTGAGCAACTTCGATCTCGCACGCTTCGACGCGGGCACCCGGAGCACTGCCTATCCCCAAGCCCCTCCCGGACTGTATTTCCCGGGCGATCCCGGCATGCCGGGATCGGCGGCGATGAAGAGTTCCTGGGGG
>Ga0207674_10006339_pt1 | contig 13927 bp, 12 predicted proteins | sample KBSCornC72_FD_184303 | JGI IMG/M metagenome (GOLD analysis project Ga0207674, IMG submission 184303) | Corn rhizosphere microbial communities from Kellogg Biological Station, Michigan, USA - KBS Corn C7-2 (SPAdes) (version 2) | ecosystem: Host-associated > Plants > Roots > Rhizosphere > Soil ... | reverse complement strand
TGCGGGATACAGGCGTGGGAGCAGGTAGATGGCAGACACCCGGCGTATAGCGATGGTCGCCGCCTCTATACCAATGAGATCAACGCGGCTGTACGCGGGGCGAAAGCTGCTGGAGCCACGGATATTATTGTTGTGGACTGTCACGGGGCGGGCGGTGGCTTTAAATTTAAGAGCTTTATTCCCGATCAACTTGAGGCGGGCGCGCAGTATGTGCTGGGCCACCCCTGGGCGCGTTATACCGAGGCGTTTGAACAGGGATGTGACGCGATTTTGTTTGTCGGCGCGCACGCCATGGCGGGTGTGCCCGATGGTGTGCTCTGCCACACTGTCTCGTCCGAGGAATGGCATCACGCCTGGATCAACGATACGCTGGTTGGTGAGAGCGGTATTCTGGCCGCCGTTGCTGGCTGCTGGAATGTGCCAGTGATCTTTGCTGCGGGCGACGAGGCGACCTGCCGCGAGGTGACGGAGCTATTGGGTGAAGATGTCGTCACGGCAGCGGTGAAAAAGGGGCTGGGGCGTTTCTCTGCGCGTAATATGGCTCCGAGCGATGCCTGCGCGCTGATTGAGAAGAAAATTGCCGAGGCTATTTCACGCAAAAAGTGGCCGCAGCCCTACAAGCCACAGGGGCCGGTGACATTCCGGGTCGAGGTTGCCACGCCGGACGCGGTCAATGATTTCGTTGGACGCGCGGGTGTCGTGGTCGAGGGGCCGCGCCTAATCTCCTGCACGGCTGAGGATTTCTGGCAAGCCTGGGATAAGATGTGGTATCGGCACTAACTAATCTACGCCAATGGCGAGCACATTAAATTCAATAAAATAGGCGTGGTAGCGCGGAGAACGCCGAACGCGAGGGCATTTTTTCTCCCAAAGGAAAGAGAACTCGCTGAAACGGTCCTCTTTCGGATGGTGGCGTCATTTGTTGGGTGGAGCGCCGAACCTCGCGTTCGGCGTTCCACTGCGCAGTTTAGTCATCGAGCGTGCGGAAGACCGACATGCGCGTGCGTAAGAGATTGGTGAGTTCGACCAGGTGAGCCAGTGATTGCTGCATCTCCAGCATATGGCTGGTGATCTCGCTGGTCATGCGCGAAATCTCTTCGACGGAGTAGGCCACGCGTTGCGATCCCTGGGCCTGGTTCTCGGCGGCGGCACAGATTTCTTCAACCAGATTGGACATCTGCGTTGTGACGATACTGATGGCCTCTAAGGCCGCGCCGGTCTCGGAGACCAGCTCCGATTGGCGCACAACCTGCTGAATATTCTGCTCGACGCTACTGGAAACCGCGATGGTCTCGTGCTGGATTGAGCGCAGACGGTTGGCAACTTTGCGCGTAGCCTCGGCGCTATGGACGGCGAGCGAGCGAATTTCCTGGGCCACGATCACAAAGCCCTGTCCCTGGTCGCCGGCGCGAATGGCCTCAATGGCCGCGTTGAGCGCCAGCAGATTCATGCGCCCGGTCAAGTCTGAGATTTCCGCGACGGTATCATTGATCTCCTGGCCACTCTCACCCAGGCGTTTGATGACGCGCGAGGATTGCATGGTGATCTCGCGCACGTGGCGCATCCCCTCGATGGCACGCGCAATCTGCTGCTGTCCCTCCACATTGACCTCAACCGCGTCGCTGGAGACGCTCGAAATCTTGGAGGCGCTGGCGGAGACGCGCTGCATGATCCCGGCCATTTCGTCGATCACCGATGAGATATGCTGTACCTGGCGTTCCTGCTGGGTCGTATCTTTCACCAGCAGGTTCGAGTGATGCTGGACGTCATGAGTGTGTTCGTCGACGGCTTCTGTCACCATCTGGACGGTGCTGAGGATGCTGCTCATTTCGCCAATCATCAGATTGATCGCCTCGGCGATCGGTTTGAGCTTCTCGTGAGAGAACTGCACACGTACGCGCAGATCACCGCGCTGCACTTGTTCCAGATCGCGCCGTAGATCGCCGATCGCCCTCTCCAGGGCCACGCGCTCGGCTTCCTGTTCCTGGAACGTGCGCGCGTTATCGATGGCGATCGCGGCCTGACCCGCGAAGAGTTCGACCATTTCAATGCTCTCCTCTGTTGGGGCCTTGCCGTCGATCGGATCATCCAACGAGAGGAAACCGAGCAATTTGCGTTGCTTGGGGCTGAAGAGCGGAACAATGAGCATATCCATTGGGTGCCAGTCGCCAGGATGATAATCCTCAGCCTCGCCTCCGCCTACAATCGTAAAATCCTCAAATAAGTACATGTATTCGTGCGAGATAAAATAGCTCTGGCTGATTTGAAACTCTGGCTTCATCATCCTCAGCATCTGGCCAACGCGCATTGGATGGGCCTGGAGCGTTTGTTTGTCCTCTTCCGAGATACCAGCGAAGGCGACCGCTTTCAGGTTGTCGTATCCTTCCTGGATCAGCTTGATGACTGAGGAACGGAAACCAGTACAGAAGCTGATTGAGGAAGCTACCTGCTCAAGCACCTCGTCCAGACCCAGATTTGCGCGCAGAATGTTGCCCAGACGCAGCAACTCTTTAATCTGGCGATTCTGGTGGATGGTCGCGTATTTGACTTTCATTGCTGGCAGCGAGGGCGCGGTTGGTTCGTCGTCCTCAAAAGGGTCAGGCAGGAGAGAGGCGGCCTGCTTTTCTCTCTGCTCCCAGGGTAGGATGGTGGAGGGTGAATTGAAATGGAGTCCCAGCGCATCGGACCAGTTGTGCTGCTTCTCTTCTAACATACCTGTTACCTTCCTTAGTAGTTTCCCATGATATTCTTTGTTGTCTATATTACGTCAGGTTCTGGCTATTTTGCAAGCTAGCCCGACTTTTTTCACCTGTTCTTTTTGCGGTGTATTATTCGGCTCTGCCATTTCTCGTGGATGGGGATTCGGGTGCGGTCGCGCTGAGTGAAAAATGACGCACGTAGCCACAGAGGGAGCGCGGCAGTCGACCCTCCAGAAACGTGCCTTCGGGGCGGTGCTCTTCCCGCAGGACGTGGCCTCGGCGGTGAAAGAGTTCTACCAGATCGCCCTGAGCATAGGGAATGACAACTTGTAACTCTTCCATATTCTTAGCCAGCACCTCGGCAATTTTGGCGCGTAGCTCGTCAAGCCCTCTTTGCTGGAGCGCGGAAATTGGGACCGCGTTGGCGTAGAGAGTGGTATCGACATCCGCGCCATCTTCCAGCAGATCGATTTTATTCAGTGCGGTCACGCGTGGTTTGTCGCCCGCGTCCAGGCTTCGCAGGATTTCGCTGACCGTTTCGCTCTGCTCGATCGCGTTCTCATGTACCACATCGACGACTTCCAGCAGGAGATCGGCCTCGATTACCTCTTCCAGCGTGGCGCGAAAGGCCGCGATAAGCTTGGTCGGTAGCTTCTGAATAAAGCCGACGGTATCGGTGAGCAGCGCCTCCTGATTGTTGGGCAGCGTGAGATGGCGCGTTGTGGGGTCGAGCGTGGCGAAGAGCTTGTTCTCTGCCAGCACATCGGCGGAGGTCAGGGCGTTGAAGAGGGTTGATTTGCCGCTATTGGTGTAGCCCACGACGGCCACAACGGCCATGACTTTTTCCGCGCGCTGCTGGCGATGAATTTTGCGCTGTTCGCGCACGGCTTCGATCTCTTCACGCAATTCTGAGATGCGTCCACGAATGCGACGGCGGTCCATCTCCAGCTTGGTTTCACCGGGACCGCGCACGCCAATCGCGCCGCCAACGCCGCCGGGGCCAGCGCTGCGCGAGCCGCCGCTTTGACGTGAGAGATCGACCCCGAAGCCTGCCAGGCGCGGCAGACGATATTCCAGTTGCGCGAGTTCCACCTGCAAACGGCCTTCACGGGTGCGTGCGTGCTGAGCGAAAATATCCAGGATCAGCGCCGTGCGATCGAGGACGCGAGCCTGGAGTTGCTTTTCCAGGTTATGTTGCTGAGATGGAGAGAGTTCGTCATCGACAATCACCAGGTCGAAGCCAACGTTTTTTTCCAGGTCAGAGAGTTCCTGCACCTTCCCTTTGCCCAGGTAGGTTGTGCTATCAGGATGGCGGAGACGCTGAATCATACTGCCAACAACCTGAGCACCCGCTGTACGCGCCAGAGTGCCCAGTTCTTGCAGTGAATCTTCCACGCTCCATAAACTCTCGTCCTGATCCTGTTCAACCGCGACCAGGTAGGCGCGTTCAGGTTGGGCGCGCAAAATGGTATCTGCTAAACGCTCTTGCTTTGTCGTAGTAAGTCCTCCATTTTTCTGAGAAAATGCTTTGCTGCTCCCTGGTCTTATTCTTACACATGCGATTCCGAGAACACAAGCGTGACTATTTTGGCACAGGGATGAGCGGAATGGTTTTAATGATAAAGCCGTTGACCGAAGCGAACAGGCTATGCGAGACGGCCTGGTCGTAGAATTGCTGCCAGCTCTGGAACATGGTGGGATCGATGCCGAGTTTCTGCACCTGGCTGACATCCTGCAAGAAGCCCTGCAAGATCCACAAGAGGACGATCCAGAGGAGCCAGGCTTCGACAAAGCCAACTACGCCGCCCAGGAGGGTATCACCCGCGCCGATCAGGGGAAGCTTTTTGATCGTGCCGCGCACAATGGTAGCCAGGATATGGATGATCAGCACTGTGCCAAAGAAAAGCACGATATAAGCGATCAGCGGAGTCGCAGGAAGGTGATTAGCGGCCAATAGATTGGTGAACTGAGGCCCGAAGAGCCATACGACCACACCCGCGATGAACAGGCCGAAAAAACTGACCACACTGAAAATAAAGCCGTTGCGCAGGCCGTTAAAGACCAGCAGAACGATAGTCACGAGAAAAAGGATGTCGACAAGGCTTATTGAACCAAGCATAGGGCGTTAATCCTCCAGCAATGCTTTCTAAGATACGTGCCAGGGCATGAGTATCTCGTATAAGTATGAAACGTTACGCGCGGGCAACATGTAACAGGCGGATGGTCTGGTAGCTCACATTTCTGTCGCGCGAGGAATAGACAGGCTGGCAGGGGGTGAGAGCGCGCCGGGCAAAAATCCCCTCAAAAGTGGGAATATACTTGCCGATATCTATGTCTATGCACGTGAAAGGAAATTTGGCCGCTCATGAGCTTGAGAGGAGTATGTGCAAGCACCTGGCGCGTGAGCTTTGCGAAGAGCGTTTTGTAAGTTGACTCGACTTGAAGATGGTACTTGTACACAGAAAGTAGAGGAGACTCGATGTTGAAACTGGGAAAATTTATCGTTGCCCTCGCTCTTGGCCTGACGATGTGCGTTGCGCTTGTGGCTACTGGTGTCTTCGCACAAAGCACGACGAATAGTCATACACAAAGGGTGACGCACACAACTGTTGCAACGGTCCCAGCGATGGAAACTGCTCCGCTCGTATACCACCAGGCAACGAACCAACGCCAGGCAACTCAGAAGCTCGGCGCGAACCTCCGTGGTCCAGGTTTCCGGGGAAGATTCTTCGGCTTCCACCGAGGCTTTGGTTTTAATCGGGGATTCTTCCATCGAAGATTTTTCTTCCACCGAAGATTCTTCTTCCCGCGCTTCTGGTGGGGCGGAAACTTGGGCGGTTGTGGATTGGGTGGCTGTGGATTGGGTGGCTGTGGATTGGGTGGCTGTGGTTGTTGGTAAGCAGCGAGTTTACTAGCAACACGTTACCAGTGTGATGTAGGTGAAAAATGGACAGCCGCATCCGGGGGATGAGGAAGGCAGCGTCTATGGGAATTTTTCCATAGACGCTGCTTTTTGGTATTACTACATAAAGTGCGCGGCTTGTTGAGCCAGTTGGATCAGCCAGAGCGGCAATACGGTACCCATTGCCAGCGCGCCGAGGAGCGCCAGGGTCAGGGCAACTTTGGTTGGCCAGGCTGTTGGAACTTTCTCTTCCGCTGGATCATCCTCCACGAGAGCCGCGGCTTTCGTTTGCGGAATCGTGGCGGGTTTGGCTGCTACTGCCGTCGCGGTCCCGCCAGTGCTGCTCGTGCTGAGCTTGCCGGAGACGCGCCGTCCATCGGTTGGGAGCGGGCCGGAGATGCGCGATGGCGTGGCAGGAACCGTCACCTCGCGCTCCATGAACATTGTCGCGATGGGGCGCAGGTAGTAGTACATGCCCAGGATGCTTGCCAGCACGCCGATAATCAGCAGCTCAGGATGGCCGGAGACCAGGGCCGCGTAGAAGATGTAATACTTGGCGGCGAACCCGGCCATCGGCGGAAAACCGGCTAGGCCGAAGAGGAAGAGCGCGAGCAGCCCCGCCAGCACAGGCTGACGTCGCCAGAGGCCGCGCAAATCCGCTGCTGCGGTGCCAGAGTTGTCCTGGCGTTCCAGGACCGCCACGACGCCGAAAGCGCCGATATTCAGGAACAGGTAGCAGAGCAGGTAGAAAAGGATGGCCGAGAGGCCTAGCGCCTTATCGCTTGCACCCACTACGATGCCGATCAGCAGATAGCCCGCGTGGGCGATGCCGGAGTAGGCCAGCATGCGCTTCACATCCTTCTGCACCAGGGCCATGATGTTGCCGCCCACGATGGTCAGGATCGTAATAGCCCAGACAGCAGGCATCCAATCGGCGTGGACCGGGGCCAGCACGATCGTGAAGACACGCGCAAAGGCAATGAGCGCGGCAGCTTTGGTGCCAACCGACATAAATGCCGTGACCGGAGCTGGCGCGCCCTGGTAGACATCAGGTGTCCACGCCTGGAAAGGTACGGCTGAGACTTTGAAAGCAAAGCCGACGGTCAGCAAACCCATGCCGATGAGGAGCAGGGTTGACGCCTGGTGGTGGGTCTGGAGAAAACTGAAGACCGCGCTATATTGCGTTTGACCGGTCGCGCCGTAGATCATCGCCAGGCCATAGAGCAGGAACGCCGAGGCGAACGAACTGAGCAGGAAATACTTCATGCCCGATTCCTGCGAGGTCTGACGCCGCGCGATGTAGCCGCAGAGAATGTAGAGGGCCAGCGAGAGCAGTTCGATGCCCACGAAGACCATCAGGAAGCTCTGAGCCGCCGCCAGGATCATCATGCCGATGGTGGCGAAGATCGTCAGCGCGTAATACTCGCCCTGGTGAATGATCTCCTGGCGTTTGATGTAGCCAGGTGAGAGCAGCACAGCCAGGATGGCGGAGCAAATGATGATAATGAAGGCGAACATCGTTCCCGGATCGGAGGCCAGCATGCCATTGAAGGCTGTGTGGTGATCTCCGGTGGCCCAGAGGAAGATCGAAGCCGCCAGTGCGCCCGCCAGGCCGATCAGACTCAGCAGCGGGAGCAGCAGGTATGAGAAAGGAATGGATGCGCCAGGGAGCTTCTCCAGAGCCAGACGTGCTTTCACACCCTGAGGCAGAAGCAAGTCCGCCAGCAAGGTCAATAAGCCCATTCCCGCCAGGATGAGCAGAGGCAGGATGCGTATCCAATCTCCGCCTGATGCGATATAGGTAAAAGACATAACACAACTCCCAGAGGTTCAGGCACGCCTGACGACACCTCGCCGGGCGTGCCTGAACCTTTAGCGTATCAACGCACTTCCAGCAATTTGCAGGCTGTGCTGCAAGGTATTGACAACCGAAGGCTCCATCAGCCAGATCAGTCCGTTGGGCTGGAAGCCGATATAGAAGATCAGGGCCAGGAGCGGCAGAATGACGAGAAACTCGCCTATGTGCATATCCTGAAGCTGATCTTTGCGCCACAGGGTGCTGACATGCCCGATGCTCACGCGCGGGCCATACATCACGCTCAGGAAGAGACGGATGAGATACCACGCGGCAGGTACGATCACAGCCGTTGCCAGCACACCCAGCACAATATTGTGCTGGAAAATGCCGAGCATGGCTATGAATTCACCTGAGAAGCTGTTCAGGCCAGGCAGACCGAGCGAGGAGAGACAGGCAATCAGTAGCACGACGGCCAGGATTGGGATGCGCAAGGCCAGTCCACCAAACTCTTTCAGGTCGCGTGTGCCCGCGTGCGCCTCGATCAGACCGACGATCAGGAAGAGCGCGGCAGTCGTGACGCCGTGATTGAACATTTGCAACACGCCGCCCTCGACGCCCTGCACGTTCAGTGCGAAGATGCCGAGCATAACCACGCCCAGGTGGCTGATGCTCGAATAACCGAGCAGGCGCTTCATGTCGGTCTGCACCAGCGCCAGGACCGCGCAATAGAGAATGCCGATCACCGCCAGCACTTCCAGTAGCATCTGGAACTGTTGAAAGGCTTGCGGGAAGAGCGGGATGCAGAAGCGCAAGAAGCCGTAGACGCCAGCCTTCGACATCGCGCCGGCCAGCAGAGCCGTGACGGGCGCGGGCGCTTCGCTATAGGCGTCGGGCAGCCAGCTATGGAACGGGATAAACGGCACTTTGACCGCGAAAGCCGCCGCGAAAGCCAGGAAGAGCCAGGTTTGCACGCCCGCGCTGAGCGGCGTACTCATCAGCTTGAAGAGGTCCAGTGTGTACGGGCCACCAGCTACGATCTGGTGATAATACCCCAGCGCGATGATGCCAGCCAGCATCAGCAGGCTACCGACGGAGGTATACAGCACAAACTTGAACGCCGCGTAGATGCGATTCTCGCCGCCCCACGAGCCGAGCAGCAGGTAGGCCGGGATCAACATCACTTCCCAGAAAATGTAGAACAGGAAGAGGTTGGTCGAGAGAAACACGCCCAGGATGCCGCACTCTAAGAGCAGCATGAAGGCCATGTATTGCTTGATCCGGCGATCCACGCGGAACGACGCCGCGATACAGATGGCTGTCAGCAGCGTGGTCAACAGGACCATGAGCAGGCTAATGCCATCGACGCCCAGAGCGTAGCCAAGCGTGAAGCTACTGGTCGAGACGATCGGTGCCTGTTCGGCCACCGAACTGAAGAACGTGGTGCTGAACGGCATGCCGATCAGGCTGCTGGAAAAGAAGTTGGCCTGTGAATAGAGCAGAGCCAGGGCTACAGTCAGCAGCAGATCGATGACCGCTACGCACAGGGCCGTCCAGCGGATCACGTTTTTGAAACGTCCGGGGATCAGCAGAGCAATGATTCCGCCAAGCAGGGGCAGAAAGATGATCGTTGATAACATGAAAACCTCCCTCTATCCTCTCATCACAGCGAAGTAGATGATTAACAGAACAACGCCGAAGAGAATAGCGAGGGCGTAGTTGCGCATGTAGCCCGTTTGCAGGCGGCGCAGACCGTCGCTGGAACCGCGCGAGACCCAGGCGATGCCGCGACTGCCACCGTCGAGCAGATTGCCCTCCAGCAGCGCGCTCGCCGTGCGGCCAACCCACTTGATCGGATTGATAATCAGCGCGATACAGATCTCATCAATGTAATATTTGTGGATTAGCAACTGGTAGATCGGATTCTTGCTCTCTTTGTAGACAAAGCCTTTGCCGTACATTCTCCAGGCCACAAGGATGCCCAGACACGCGAGGCCGAAGCTCAGGAGGCCCGATGTCAGCGTCAGACCAAAGCTGAGCGACAGATCCTGCACCGGGAGATTGGTCCAGGCCGGATTGGTGAAGACCGGGCTGAGCCAGCTCGCGAAGATATTCCAGTGCGGCTGTCCGAAGATGGCATACGAGCCGATCAGACCGCCGATGGTCGAGAGAACCGCCAGGATTATCAGCGGAATTGTCATGACCGCTGGAGCCTCGTAGATCGCGTAGAGTCCACCATGTCCACCCTCGTGCTCTTCGTCAGTAACCTCGTCGGAGCCATGACCGTGCGCGAGCGGACCCTGGCCGCGATAGTCACCGGCGAAGATGCCGAAGACCAGGCGGAACATATAGAAAGCCGTCAGACCAGCCGTAATCAGGGCCATAATCCAGAGGACGTAGAAGAGCGCGCCACCGCCGTTGACTGCTTGCGTCAGCAGCGAGCCGATGATGTCGTCTTTACTCCAGAAGCCCGCGAACGGGATGATCCCGCTGATGGCCAGCGAAGCAATCACGAAAGTCACCATAGTGATTTTCAAGCGTTTGCTCAGGCCGCCCATGTTGCGCATGTCCTGTTCGCCACCAAGAGAGTGAATGATTGCGCCCGCGCCCAGGAAGAGCAAGGCTTTGAAATAGGCGTGCGTGGTCAGGTGGAAGACGCCCGCGCTGTAGTTATGCGCGCCCTCAGCCATGAACATATAGCCGAGCTGGCTGATCGTCGAGTAGGCCAGAACTCGTTTAATATCAAGCTGAGTCAGCGCGATAGTTGCAGCGAAGAGCGCGGTCACACCGCCGATGATCGCAACGACGATCAAGGCATCGGGCGAGACCTGGAAGAGCGGATTCGCGCGTGCGACGAGGTAGACGCCAGCCGTTACCATCGTTGCGGCATGGATCAGCGCGCTGACCGGGGTCGGGCCTTCCATCGCGTCTGGCAACCACATGTAGAGCGGAAGCTGAGCCGATTTGGCCGCGCAGGCCACGAAGAGCAGCAGGCAGATCGCCGTTGTGACGCCAGTCGCCACACCACCCTTTGTCACCAGATCGAAGACGCCGTTGATGCTCCCGTTGGTCAGGTAGTTCAGCGTGCCGTAGTGCTGGAAGATCAGGAAGATGGCCAGCATCATGCCGAGATCGCCGATGATATTGATAACCAGCGCTTTGCGCGCGGCATCAACCGCGCTGCGTTTGGTATACCAGAAGCCGATCAGCAAGAACGACGCCAGGCCGACCAGTCCCCAACCAACGAGCAGGAAGAGGAAATTATCCGCGCTGACCAGCAGGACCATGGCGAAGATAAAGAAGTTCAGGTAGGCGAAGAAGCGCCAGAAGCTTGGATCATCTTCCATGTAGCCTGCCGAGTAGATGTGAATCAGGAAGCCAACGCCCGTAATCACCAGCAACATCGTCGCGGAGAGCGGATCGAGCAGCAGGCCAAAGCTGATATTGAGCGGGACATTACCACTCAAAACATGATTGGCGACCGTGCCGGAACTGGCCCAGGTATAGAGCACAGCGTCGTTCAGACGAGCGGCGGGCGCGGTATGCAGCATGGAGAAAAAGCTGATCGCGGCGAACACAAAGGCCAGCCCCGACGCACCCCATGCGATTGTCAAGATAGCCCGGCGTGGCATGAACTTGCCAAACAAGCCCTGGAGAATGAATCCGAGCAGGGGCAAGAGCAGCACCCAGGGAGTGAGATTTGTCATCGCTTAGCCTCGTAACACGTTCATCTCATCGACGTTGATATTGCGGCGGGTGCGGAAAATCGAAACGATAATAGCCAGGCCAACCACAACTTCAGCCGCAGCGACGGTCAGAACAATAAACACAAACATCTGGCCATCTACCGAATTGAGATAGCTAGAGAAGGTGATAAAAGACAGGTTCACGGCGTTGAGCATCAACTCAATTGACATAAAGATGGTCAACGGGTTGCGTCTCACCAGCACGCCGATCGTGCCAAGAGTGAAGAGAATGGCACTGACAATCAAATACCAGGAAATTGGTATGGCATGATGCATAAAACAGTCCTCCGAATCTAGCGCAAGCGAGCGGGATCAGTGTCGCTCATCTCGCGAGAGACTCCGCCGTCCCAGGACCATCGCTCCCAGCAGGGCGACAATGATGAGCAGGCTGGTGATTTCAAATGGGAAAGAGAAGCCGTGAAAGAGCGCCAGGCCAAACGCCTGAGTGTTGCCCAGCTTCGGGTCCGCGACATGCTGAGCCAGGCCATTGCCGCTCGCAGCGGTGGTTATGGCCGCGCTATTGATGGCTGTGCCGGTGAAGAGCAGGTAGCTGAGCGCACCGATCAGGATAAAGCCCAGCGTGGCGGCGATACCGCGCTGCCAGGGTTTGCGATCCGGTTCAATCACGTCGCCCGTATTCTCCGAAGCCAGCATTGTGACCACGAAGAGGAAGAGTACCATGATTGCGCCAGCGTAGATCAGCACCTGCACGACGGCGATAAACATCGCGCCCAGTAGCAGGTAGAAGAGCGCCACAAAGAGCAGGGCGAGGATCAGGCTCAGCGCGCTGTGGATAGCGCTTTTGAACAGGATCACGCCCAGGCCGGACGCGATACTGGCCACCGCCAGGACCACGAATTCGATAAAGTTAGGAATAGGGACTCCGGCTATCATGCTTTCCTCCGCTCACTTTCATTTTGGATGGGTCGGCGGTCGCGGTCCTGCTCCGGGTTGGCCATGAACACATCGCGTTCGTTGGGCAGATTGCCCAGGCCGACGGCGGCGGAACTGGCCGGAGCGCCATCAAAGACGCGCCGCTCCTGTGGAATCGGCTGCTCGGCCTGGTCCTGCGGCGGAGTTGGATCGAGCCAGACGGCGGCAGAGCCGATTGTCGCCTGACCTTGCGGCTCTAGCAGCATCTCTTTATGATAAATCATATCTTCTGGGTGGTACGAAGCCAGTTTGTAGTTCTGCTCCAGCGTAATCGCGCCGGTCGGGCAGGCTGCCTGGCAGTAGCCGCAGAAGATACAGCGCAACATATTGATATCGAAGACTCTGGCGTAGCGTTCGCCAGCCGAGACGCGATTCTCAGCCGAGTTTTCGTCAGCCTCAATGTAGATCGCGTCGGCGGGACACGCACCCGCGCACAGATAGCAGCCCACGCAGCGCTCCAGGCCGTTCTCGTAGCGATGCAGCACGTGGCGTCCCCGGAAGCGCGCTGGCAGTTCTCGCTCCTGTTCAGGGTACGAGACCGTCGTCGGCTTCTTGCCAATATTTTTCAGGGTTGTTGCCATCCCTTTAAGAATGTCGAGTGACATAGTGTGGCTCCTTATGAGTCCAGTTTCAACTTGTCCAATACCAAGATTTTGATATCTGGGATTTGTGCCAACTGCGTATCATTTGTTAAGAAAACCGCCGCACCTTCAACGATTGCGGTTGCAACTTGAACAGCATCAGGCACCTTGATCTTAGGGAAAGCAGCTCTTATTTGAGCAGCCCTTTCCGCAATTTGCGGATAAACGTCGACAGTAGTGAAGTTGCCCGTAGTATAAAGAAAATCATGCCACTTACGGGCTAATTCGCTATCGTTAGCACGAATAGGTATAACTAAGCCTTCCGCCAGAGTGATAACCGAAGTTACCATCGAACACTTACCATCATCTAGCATATCAAACAACGGATCTAGCAGATCTATATAATCTTGTTTCTCTTCAAGATAATAGATCATTGGCGACGTATCCAGAGCTATAAGTTGCCCTTTGAGTGCATCTATCCATGCCAAGAGTTGCTTTCCTCCTCTATATGTCCCTATCCCAAGAGGCTCGCTCTTGCCTCAGGTACTCTTCAACATCTATATTTTTCCAGGTTTCCTTCCCAACACCCCTGAAGTCGCGCGCTTTGTGACGCGGCTGAGACTGTGAGGCTTGTAGTTTTTGACCGACGATGGTTTTCAAACCCTCTAATAGCTCTAACTGGTCTGATAAACTCCAACTCTGAAGCCGATTAAGCTCATCATTCACGTTGCTTTGCATGTCACACCTCTGCCGGGATTAGAACTAACTGTTAAGTAGGCTCACCCTACGTCCCGTTACACTTCTTTGCCTTTCAGGAATTGCGGTCTTCCTCTAGGCGTTTCTCGTACTCATCCCATGAAGCGCGTTCCTGCCTGATGTATTCATCGATATTTACGCCTGCCCAGGTTCCATGGCCGATGCCCTCAAAGTCCCTCACATCGTAGAGTGGTTCAGCAGATCGCCGCTGTCGAATGAGGATTTTTAGTTCCTCACACAATCTCTCCAGGTCTTCCATGCTCCAATCCTGAATACGCTTGAGTACATCTTCCACATCACTTCGCATGATCCACCTCTTCACAAGCTAGAGTTACGCGCCAATTTGTCTGCAATACAAAGGTTGTGTGCAGCGACCATCATACCAGAATTCGCAGCTTGTTGTCATGCTGGCCGGACGCGGTGCAGGAGATACGCGATCTCCTGCACGCGGGCGGGCTAGTTCAGGCTGGCAACCTCCGGCTTTGGCGCTGGTGGCGCGGGCGGGAGTGTTGCGG
>Ga0207674_10006338_pt1 | contig 13929 bp, 13 predicted proteins | sample KBSCornC72_FD_184303 | JGI IMG/M metagenome (GOLD analysis project Ga0207674, IMG submission 184303) | Corn rhizosphere microbial communities from Kellogg Biological Station, Michigan, USA - KBS Corn C7-2 (SPAdes) (version 2) | ecosystem: Host-associated > Plants > Roots > Rhizosphere > Soil ... | reverse complement strand
CGGCATCCGCCTGCGCCACGTCGTCCCGAAGATCTCCTGGCTCCTGACGAAGGGCTTCTTCTGGCGGATGAAGGAGAAGTACATCATCCGCGACTTCCATCCCCTCATCCTCTTCTACACGCTGGGGATGTTGCTCTTCGGCACGGGCTTCCTGCTCGGCTGGCTCGAGGTCGGCCTCCGCATCGCGGGGAACCCCATCACGAGCGCCTCGATCGTCCTCGTCGCCTTGCTCGTCATCTCGGGGCTGCAGCTCCTGCTCTTCGCCATGTGGTTCGACATGGAGTCCAACAAGGATTTGCGCTGACGGGAACAAATCGGCCGTTCGCCCGGTCGTAGGGGCATGACCATTCAGCGAACGACCCGCTTTCTCGCACTGGCTGTGCTCGTCCTCCCGCTCGCCCTCGCGGCCTGCGGAGGCGAGAGTCCCGAGGCGAGCGGAGGCGCGACAACCGAGGTGAGCGGAGGCGGCGTGGCCTCGGCCAGTTGCGCGATGCTCGTCCAGTACGACGGGCACACGTACCTCGGCACCGCCGTCGCGGCGGCCCCCGTGGCCGGAGGCTCCCTCGGCAACGGCACGATCCCTCCCTGTAACGACACGGGCGAAGCCGGGACGACGATTCCCGCGGACCAGGTCGAGGTCACGTCGGTGCAGGGCGTTCCCCCCTCTGTGGCCATCATGCTCGCCGGAAGGAACGACGTCCTCCTCGTTCGCGACGACGTGAAGCCCCACAACCTGCAGGAGTACTTCCCGCGCTAGAGGGTGCGGCGGCGAGCCGCGGCGAAACCCAGCGAGACTGCGGTGACCGCGAGCAAGGCGATGAAGAGACCGACCATGCGGCCGTCGCTTCCGTCCGTCACCGCGTCGACTGAGGCCGAGAACGGATTGGGCGACGAAGTCGCGGTGAGGACTGCGCCGGAGGTCGCGGGCGGAGCGCCGTAGCGCTGCGAGGTCGCAATCTGCTGGAGGATTTCGGAGTCCTTGCCGCCCCTGTCCTCGAGTTTTGTCTTAACGTCGCTCGGGAGCGACGCTGGCGCCACCGCCGCTGAGGAACCGGTCGACCCCGTCCCCCCGGAGCCGCCAGTGCCCGCATGGTGCGTACCGCCCGACGTCGGGACGTCCTCGATGTACTGGTCGATCAGCCCGCCGGTCTGTGCGAATGCGGCGCCCGGCATGACGAGTGCGGCGGTCGCAAAAGCGGTCACCAGAGCACGCCGAATAGTTCCTCTCCCCCGCAGCACTAGACACCTGATGATAGCCGCTGCCTGGCGAGCCACCAACCAGAGCGCGAACCACTTTCAATGGTCACAGGTCTTGATTTTCTCGTCAAACTCCCCTAACGTCCGACTTCCCCCGGAAGGGGGAGATCCATCGCGTCAGGTGGAGGGACCTACCGGTGGTTCTTGCAAGAAGCGAGGATCCTGCGGAACCTCGTCAGACGGGACGTAGGGAAAAGCAAGACCCCGAGAGGAGAGGGATGTACCCCGAAGGTGCTGCGGCCGAAGGCGCGAGCCTGCGCGATCACTTGCGCGTGGTTCTTCGCCGAAAATGGATCATCCTCCTTGCGCTCGTGACCGTGCCGACAGTGGCGGTCATCTTGAGCATGCGACAGGAGGCGCTTTACCAGGCAACTTCTCAGGTCCTCCTCAACCGGCAGAACCTGTCCGGGATTTTGAGTGGGGTCACCGATCCGAACACCTACTACCAGCCGGAGCGACTCGCGCAGACGCAGGCTGAGCTCGCGCGGGTGCCCGAGGTCGGTCAGCGCGTCATCGCGTCCGCCGGTCTCACGGATAGGACTCCCGGGGGGTTCCTCGCCTCGTCCTCAGTTGTAGCGGAGCCGGACTCCGACCTCATCGACTTTACGGTCGTGGACACGGATCGCGCGACGGCGGCGAGGCTCGCAAACATCTATGCATCGGTATTCACGCAATACCGGAGTGAGCTCGACGGAAAGGCGATCCAGCTCGCGCGGCAGGGAGTGAGCGCGCGGATCGACCAGCTCGAGGCGCAGGGGGACACCTCCTCGGTCGTCTATCGCAACCTCGTCGAGAAGGAGCAACAGCTCCAGACGATCGAGGCGCTCCAGACGTCCACCCTTTCGGTCGTCAAGGAGGCTACGCGGGCTTCGCAGATCCAGCCGAGACCGTTCCGAAACGGCGTCTTCGGGCTCCTCCTCGGACTGGCGATCGGCATCGTGCTCGCGTTCGTCTGGGAGACACTCGACACCCGGGTTCGCAAGGCAGAGGAAATCGCCGAGCAGTTGGGCCTTCCGCTTCTGGCTCGCCTGCCGCAGCCCCGGCGTGGACTTCGGAACAAGAACCGGCTGGCGACCATCGACGACCCGAACGGCGCGGCCGCCGAAGCCTTCCGCATGTTGCGGACGAATCTCGACTTCACGAACATCGACCGGGCGGCGAAGACGATCATGATCACGAGCGCCGTCGAGTCGGAGGGGAAGTCGACGACGATCGCGAACCTTGCGGTCACGCTCGCTCGGGGAGGCCGCCGGGTCGCCATCGTGGACCTCGACCTGCGGCGGCCCTATCTCGACCGGTTCTTCGGGCTGCAAGGCGCACCGGGTCTCACCCAGGTTGCGCTCGGCCACGTCGAGCTCGGACAGGCCCTTGCTCGCATCCCGATCACCGTTGATCGCCCCACGACAAGTCACGGGCTCAACGGACACCAGAACGGAAACACAAACGGTGCCGAGTCACCTTTGGAGGCCATCCTCGAGGTGCTACCCGCCGGCCCGATCCCGCCCGACCCGGGCGAGTTCTCCGGCAGCCATGCGGTCGAGGCCATCCTGAAGGAGCTCAGCCAGCGCGTCGACTTCGTGCTCGTGGACGCCCCGCCCATCCTTCATGTCGGCGACGCCATGGCTCTGAGCGCGCGTGTCGACGGGCTCATCGTGGTCGGAAAGCTCAAGGTTGTTCGCCGGCCGATGCTTGCGGAACTGCGTCGCTTGCTCGCCGTGGCCCCGGCCACCAAGCTCGGCGTCGTCGTGACGGGAGCACAGGGCGAGGAGGGATACGGCTACGGCTCCTACTACTACGCCCGAGCGCCGAAGCGGAGCAAGCTCACCGGGCGGCGCAAGAAGGAAACGGTCACGTGATCCAGCGGCGCGTCCTGATTGCAGACGGCGCGCCGCTCTTTCGTTCAGGCGTCCGTCATCTGCTCACCCGCGAAGGCGACTTCGTCCTCACCGAAGCCGCCGACTTCGACGAGCTCATGCAAGCGATGGAGCATGAGGCGCCGGAGATCGCGCTCATCGATCTCGACCTGCCCCCTTCCGGCGGTGTTGCGGCTGTCGGCCACCTCGCAGCGCAAAGTGCGGCGCGGCTCGTGGTCTGGGGCTTCGAGGCCGAGCGCGAGAAAGTCCTCGAGGCCCTGACGGCCGGAGCGGACGGCTTCCTGGACAAGGCCATTTCGCCCACCGGTCTTATGCGCGCGCTGAGGGGGATGTCTCGGGGCGAGACGCCGCTTCCAAGAGAGCTCGTCACTGTCGTGGTCGACGCGGTCCACGACTTCGAGGCACGCGACCGGGCTCGTGAGCGAATCGTGGTTCTGTCTGCGCGCGAGCGAGAGGTCCTCGCCCTCGTCGCGACCGGCGCGCGCAACCGGCAGATCGCGGGGGACCTCTCAATCTCCGAGTTCACCGTCAAGCGCCATATGCAGAACATCCTGAAAAAGCTGAACCTCAGTTCGCGGACCGCCGCCGGAGCTTTCTACCGGGGGCTGGAAAGCGGCGTCACCACCGAGGAGGCCGTTTGACCGAGGGCCAGGCAACCGGCGCCGCTCTGCCCGTCATCGCGATCCTCTGCCGGGTTCCGCTCGTGGCCGAGGCGCTGACAGGCGCATTCGAAGGCATGGCCGAGGTGCGGAGCCTCCCGACCCACGGCGGCGACACCGCCGGCGTCCTGCGCTGGCTTCGGCCGGACGCGGTCATCGTCGACGACGAGCGCGCCGCCGAGAGCGCCGCGCCGTACGTGTCGGCCGAGGGCGGGCTCTTGGTGCACGTCTCCGTCGCCGAGGGCACGGTGCGCCTGTTCCAGGGCGAGTCCTGGACGGTCGCGGACGTCGACGGCTCGACCCCGGACGCCATCCGAAACCTCGTCATCGGCAGCCTCTTGAGGCGGGTGACCGCATGAACGCGGCGACGCCCCAACGACGCTTCCCGAAGACCTCGCGAAGATCGCCGACGGGAAAACGCTCGAGATCCTCGAGCGCCGTCGTGGCTCGAGCCCCCACCGGCGCGGTTGGCTCGTCCGCCGGACGCTCGTGATCGCGGACCTCATCGGACTGGCCGTGGCCTTCCTCATTGCCGAGCTCGTGCTCGGCGACGGCGGTCCGCATTCGAGGCTCGACCCTGCCGCCGAATATCTGCTCTTTGTCTGCACGCTTCCAGGCTGGCTCTTCGTCGCGAAGCTCTACGGCCTGTACGACAACGACGAGGAGCGGACGAACCACTCGACCGTCGATGAGTTCGTCGGCGTCTTCCACCTCGTGACGATCGGGGCGTGGCTCTTCTTCGCCGGCTCGTGGCTCACCGGGCTGATCGTCCCCGACCTGAAGAAGCTCGTCATGTTCTGGGGCCTCGCGATCGCCTTCGTCGTCACGGCCCGCGTCGTGGGGAGGGCTTTCTGCCGACGGCGCCTGACGTACGTCCAGAACGCGGTCATCGTCGGCGCCGGTGATGTGGGCCAGCTCGTTGCCCGCAAGCTGAGTCATCACCCGGAGTACGGGATCAATCTCGTCGGCTTCGTCGACATCCATCCGAAGAAGGCTCGCCGCGACCTCGGGGAGCTCCGCATGCTCGGGGGCCCGGACGCCCTTCCGGAGATCGTCCGTCGCTTCGACATCGAGCGGGTCATCGTCGCTTTCTCGACAGAACGCGACGAGGAGACTCTCAATGTCGTCCGTACACTCAAGACGCTCGATGTCCAGGTAGACATCGTCCCCCGCCTTTTCGAGGCCGTGGGACCCAGGGTCGGCATCCATGCAGTCGAGGGCATGCCGCTCGTGGGCCTGCCGCCTGCGAAGCCGTCTCAGTCCTCGCTCTTCGTGAAGCGGGCGCTCGACCTGGTGCTTGCCTCGGCCGCCCTCGTCGTGACTGCGCCGCTTTTCGCCTACATCGCTTGGCGAATCAAGCGCGACTCGCCCGGCCCGGTCTTCTTCCGGCAGGAACGGCTTGGAATCGGCATGGAGCCCTTCACGCTCCTGAAGTTCAGAACGATGCGGGACGGAATCGACGAAACGGCGCACAAGGACTACATCAAGGCGACGATGAGCTCGGGAGCGGCGCCTGAGGCGAGCGGTGTCTACAAGCTCGCGCGCGGCGGGGACATCACGAAGGTCGGGGCTTGGCTTCGCTCCACGAGCCTTGATGAGCTGCCCCAGCTCCTGAACGTCGTCAAGGGCGACATGTCGCTCGTCGGGCCCCGCCCGTGCCTGCGCTACGAAACCGAGCAGTTCTCGGAGCATCAGTTCGAGCGCTTCCTGATGCCGGCAGGGCTGACGGGCCTTTGGCAGGTGACTGCGAGGGCGCACTCCACGTTCTTCGAGGCGCTCGAGATGGACGTCGCTTACGTCCGTGGCTGGTCGTTGGGACTCGACCTTTCGTTGCTCTGCCGTACTCCGCTCCAGGTGCTCAAGCGGACGGGGACGGCATGAGCCGGCGGAACGGGACTGGACGGCTTGGGATCGGCGTCATCGGCCTCGGCTACTGGGGGCCGAACCTCGTCCGTAACCTGCACGAGCTCGACGGAGTCGAGGTGGTGGCCATGAGCGACCTCGACGCCGAGGCGCTCGCCAAGGTCGGCGCCCGCTATCCCGCGGTGAAACGGATGACGCGCGCGGAGGAGCTCATCGCCGACCCCGAGATCGAGGCCGTGGCGATCGCGACCCCCGTCGGGACGCACTACCACCTGGCCAGGGCAGTGCTCGAAGCGGGGAAGCACGTCTTCGTCGAAAAGCCACTCGCCTCGTCGAACGCCGAGGCGACGGAGCTCGTGCAGATCGCTGAGGCGGCCGGGCTCGTGCTCATGCCGGGGCACACGTTTCTCTATAGCCCGCCGGTCACCCTCATCCGCGATCTGATCTCGTCCGGCGAGCTCGGCGAGATCTACTTCATCTCCACGAGCCGTGTGAACCTCGGCCTCCACCAGCCCGACGTCAGTGTCGCCTGGGATCTCGGGCCGCACGACTTTTCAATCCTCCGCTACTGGCTCGACGAGCTGCCCACCGAGGTGGCTGCGTGGAGCCGGGGCTGCGTCATTCCGACGATTCCCGATGTCGCCTTCATCAACCTCGCGTTCCCGTCGGGGACGATCGGGCACGTCGAGATCGCATGGCTCGCGCCGAGCAAGCTGCGCCGCACCGCAATCGTCGGCTCGTCGAAGATGGTCCTCTACGACGACACGAGCCCCGAGCCGGTTCGAATCTTCGACTCCCAGGTCATGCTGCGCGACCCGGCGTCGTTCGGCGAGTTCCAGCTGAGCTACCGAACCGGAGACATCGTCTCTCCGCGCGTCGAGCCCGCCGAGCCGCTGCTTCGCGAGCTCGAGGATTTTCGCCTGGCCGTTGTCGAAGGCCTCAGACCCCGGTCGCACGCGCAGCTCGGGCTTGACGTCGTCCGGATCGTGGAGGCCGTGGAGCGCTCGCTCGATCTGGAGGGCGCGAGGGTGAAGGTGTTGGACGTCGACCAAGAGGCGGCCGCAGGTGTCCGGTGAGCCAGGCGCGAAGGCGCACGTGGCCGTCGTCAGCCAGAACGCGGACCTCGAGCTCGACATCCGGCCTCGCGCCGAAGCCGAGGCGCTGGCGCGCGCCGGATACCGCGTCACCCTCGTAGGGGGAACGCGGAATCCCGAGCGGGTGCGCGAGATAACCGACGCTACCGTCGACCTCGCTCTTTACCGCCTGCCCTCCGAGGGAGCGGGCGCGCTCGGACAGATCTCCGAGCTCACGAAGTCGTTCTCACTCGTCGCCCGGACCGTGTTCCGGCTCGCGCGGCGCTCGCCGATCGACGTCGTCCACGCTGCCAATCCGCCGGACAACCTCTGGCTGCTCGGCCCGCTCGTCCGGACGGCTCAAGGATTCCAGCCGCGCTTTGTCTTCGACCAGCACGACGTTGCGCCGGTGCTGCTCGCCGAGAAGTACGGCTCCGGGCCGGTCATGCGGTCGTTGGGCTGGCTCGCGCAAGTCCTCGAGCGCGCGTCGTTCTCGCGCGCCTCGCTCGCCGTCTTCGCCAATTCGGAGTACGAACGGCGCGCGCTCGCCAACAAGCTGCTCGCCGGGCAGGCGGCCGTCGTTCCGAACGGCTGGGCGCTTCCGGAGGCGGCACCGTCGCCACGCTGGCGGGGGACCGCGAGGCGCCTGGTGGCATATGTCGGAGCCATGGGCGAGCAGGACTGCGTCGTCCATCTGGTCGAGGCGATCGCGCTGCTCGAGGAGAAGGACGTCAAAGTCGTGCTTGCGGGCGACGGATCCGCTCGAGCGGCCGCTGAGAAGCGCGCTGCCGAGCTCGGCATTGCCGATTCGTTTCTGTGGCTCGGCTGGGTCGGGCGGCGTGAGGAGATCGCCTCGCTCGTCCGCTCCGCCGACGTGTGCGTGGCGCCCGAGACCGCCTCCGCCTTCAACGAGCTCGCGAGCTTCGTGAAGCTCGTGGAGTACATGTCCGCCGGAGCGCCGGTCGTCGCTCACATTCTTCCGCAGACCGAAGGTCTCTGCTCGGACACGATCGCATACGCGGACGACATGAGCGCGGAGGCGCTCGCCCGGGTGCTCGACGGTGTGCTCGCCGACGGCCGGCGGGCGGAACTGCTCGGCGCCACGGCGCGCGAACGCTTCGAGGAGCTCCTGCGGTGGGAGAACGTCGGCGCGCCCAAGCTCGTCGAGGCGTATCGCTCGGCCTTCGGAGGCGCGTGATGGCGTCGGTTGCCTCGACCGGCTCGCTGGAGGTTCCGTTCCTCGACCTGACGCCGGTGAACGCCGCGGTGAAGGAGGACGTGCTGGCAGCCGCCTCTGGGTTGATCGACAGGAACGAGTTCGGAAGCGGAGCTGCCGTTCAGGCCTTCGAGGGTGAGTTCGCCGCGTACTGCGAGAGCGCGTACGCGGTAGGCCTTGCGAGCGGGCTGGACGCGCTTCGTCTTGCGCTCCTCGCGCTGGGAATCGGACGGGGCGACGAGGTCATCGTCCCCGCGAACACGTTCGTGGCGACCTTCGAGGCGGTCTCGCAGACCGCCGCGCGTCCCGTCGTCGTCGACGTCTCTGAGGACGACGACAACATCGACGTGGCGGCGGCCGAGGCGGCGGTCACCAAGCGAACGCGCGCCATCCTGCCGGTGCACCTCTACGGTCAGATGGCCGACGTCGTCGCACTCGAGGCGCTCGCCTCGGCCCGCGGCCTCACGCTCGTTGAAGACGCCTGCCAGGCGCACGGCGCCCGCCGCGACGGGATCCGCGCCGGCTCGGCCGGAAGGGCTGCGGCATTCAGCTTCTATCCGGCGAAGAACCTCGGCGCCATGGGCGACGCAGGCGCGCTCGTCACCGACGACTCCGAGCTCGCCGAGCGTGTGCGCGCCCTGCGCGAGCACGGTCAGCGTGCGAAGTACCGCCACGACTTCGAAGGCTTCACGTCGCGCCTCGACGCGCTCCAGGCAGCGGTGCTCTCGGTGAAGCTGCGGCAACTCGACAGCTGGAACCAGAGTCGACAGGACGCCGCCTCCGTGTACCTGGCCGAGCTCGAAGGGCTCGGCGACCTCCGCCTGCCGCCGATCGCGCGCGGAAGCATCCCGGTCTGGCATCTGTTCGTCGTGAGGACCGGGGCGCGGGCCCAGCTGCAGGAATTCCTGAGCCGCCAGGGGATCCAAACCGGGCGCCATTACCCTGAGCCGCCCCACCTGTCGCCTGCGTATCGCTGGCTGGGCTACGGGATCGGCTCGTTTCCGGTCGCGGAGGCGGTCTCGAGGGACGGACTCTCGCTGCCGCTCTTCCCGGGCATGACCGAGGAGCAGCTGGAAACGGTGACCGAGGCGATCAAGGAGTTCTTCGCTCGTGGCTGAGTCGCCCGGCAACGACGCGCCCTTTCGGCTGATCACCGACGTCGAGTTCGGCGAGGGGGTCATCGTCCACCCCTTCACGAACATCTATGGCTGCAGCATCGGGGACGAAAGCCGCATCGGACCCTTCGTGGAGATCCAGGCCGGCGCGCGGATCGGTGCGCGCTGCAAGGTGCAAAGCCACACGTTCGTCTGCACCGGCGTCGAGATCGGGGACGACGTCTTCGTCGGGCACGGAGTCGTCTTCATCAACGACAAGCTGCCGCGCTCGACGAATGCGAGGGGAGAACTGCAGAGCGAGGGCGACTGGACGCTGCTTCGGACGGTTGTGGAGGACGGCGCCTCGATCGGGTCGGGCGCAGTCCTCCTCGGAGGCATCCGGATCGGTGCGAGCGCCATGATCGGCGCCGGCGCCGTTGTGACTCGCCACGTCGAGCCCGGCGAGACAGTCGTCGGCAACCCCGCTCGGGCTCTCGCGGTCGGGGAGGCTTACTGATGAGCTACGCGATCGCGCTGGGCCACCGGATCGGTATTCGGGCCGGCCTTGCGTTCGGAATCTGCCTGGGCATGTACGGCTTCGCCTGGCTGCTCGTGAACTGGGGCGCGTTCTACGCGTTCACGCTCCTCGCGATCCCCGCTCTCGGGCTGCTCGTCATGCAGTACCCGGCCCACGCCGCGCTCTTCCTGGCGGGAGTCGTCCCGGCTATCTCCGGCCTGCGGCGCGGGCTTCCGGTCCCGGGCCTTCGACCTTCCGAGATCCTCATCGCGTTCTGCGGAAGCGCGATCCTGCTCGCGGTGGCCAACCGGCGTGATCGAACGCCCTGGCAGATGTTCGACTGGGTAGCGCTCCTCTACGTCTTGGCGACTGTGGCGCTCGGCAGCTGGGATCTCATCGATCGCGGCGACGGATTCGGCGCGGGCGCGATCGGCGACCTCCTGGGCCCGCTTCAGTTCTTCATCCTCTACCGCGCGGTCGCCTCTGTTCTCACGACGAGCGAATTGCGGATCAAGGCGATCCGCTGGATTCTCTACTCGAGCGTTCCGGTTTCATTGCTGGCGATCCTGCAGCAGGCCGGAATCGGCAGCTTCAACAGCTTCCTGACGAGTCTCACCGGCACAGACGCAGGCTCCGATCCGACTGCGACGGGTCTCGTGCGGGCGACCGGCCCCTTTCCGATCTGGCACTCCCTCGCCGGCTACCTGTTCCTCGTCGTAATGCTCGGCCTGGGGGCGTACCTGGAGGGATCCGGCCGGGTCCTGCCATCGCGGCGCCTCCTCTACGTCCTCGTGCCGGCCGTGGCGGCGCTCATCACCACTGCGACGCTCGCGCCCATCTTCGGCGCGCTTGCAGGGGCGACGTTGCTGGGTCGCGCCTACAAGAGGATGGGGAGGTCGGTCCTCGGAATCGCTCTGGCCATCTTCATCGTCGGCTTTCTCTTCACGCCGGCTCTGAGCAGCCGCTTCGAGCAGCAGTACGGTGACACAGTCACGATCCAGGCCGCGAAAGGATCGGATCCGTTGATTCCGCGGACGCTCGCTGCGAGATATTCGATCTGGACCGAGCAGTACGTTCCCGCGATGTCGGGCCACTGGGCCACCGGATGGGGGCCGGGCGTCCCGCCGAAGGTCGACTGGGAGTGGACGGAGTCGCTGTATCTGACGATGCTCGTGCGCGGCGGCATCCCGTTGCTCTTGATCTATCTCTGGCTGGCAGGATCGACGATCACACGATCAAGAAGGCTTACACGGGCGCCCGACTTCGAACGCAGCCTGCTCGCGAACGTGGTCTTCACTGGAACGATCGTCCTGCTCTTCATGCAGATCATCACGCCGTACTTCGTCCTAGCCGGACCGCCTCACATCTATTGGGCGCTGCTCGGACTTCTCTTCGGGGGTGCGGTGCGCTCACGCATCGAAGAGCCCGCCCGTGAGGTGCCGCAGAGACGGGTGGCTATTGGCGCTCGCGCCTGACAGCGGTGACCGAGTGCACGACGTAACGACGGCGGGACGAGTCGAAGCAGTAAGTGCACGATCCGGCGGCTCGACGCTTTGGTCCGCGACGGCGCTCGTCTTCGTCGGCAACACGCTTGCTCGCGGGCTCGGGTTCCTCTTCCCGATCGTCCTCGCGCACTCGATGGATCGCCACGATTTTGCTCTCGTCTACCTTTTCATCAACCTGGGTTTCTTCGCGGGAGAGCTGGTTCTGACCGGCTTTCCGACTGCGATGGCGCGCCAGATCGCTTCGGAAAAAGTGCCGTCCGAGCGGGGAGCCTGGATCCAGCCGGCCCTCCTCGGCGGGCTTCCGCTTCTGGGTGTTTCGGTCATCGCCGCCGAGACTCTTGCCGCCACCGCGAACGCGCCCGCGGGGCTGACTGCGCTCGTCGTCATCGGCCTGTCCATCGACGCCTATTACTTCAGCGTCCTGCGCGGCCTCGAGGAATTTGCCCTTCTCGGCGCCTACCGGAGCGCCGCGGCGCTCATCCAGCTGCTCTTTCTCGTCGCAGTCGTAGCGGCCGGAATCGTCTCGGTCGAACTCGTCGTCGTCATCTACTCGTTCGTCTACGTGGTTCCGATCGCAGCTATCGAGGCTGCGCGCCGGCCCTTGATTCGAGCTCTCGCTGGGGCACGCCGCGCCACCCGCCCCATCCGGGGCCTGCTTCGCTACGCGATCCCGTCACTGATCATCGGACTGTCCTACGGTGCCATCTTCGGGCTCGACGTGTTCTTCGTCCGACTGGGCGCGCCAGGATCGTTGCCCGACTATCTGGGTGCCCGCACGCTCGTTCAGCCCATGACGCTGATTCCGTTCGCGATCACAATCGTCCTGCTCCCTAAGCTCACACGTGCGCGTGAAGACGAGCGCACGAGGCTCCTCGTGCGCGCACTGGTCGTCACCGTCTCCGTCGCTGTCGTCGGCGCGCTCGCCTACTTCACCATCGGACCGGCTCTGATCGACCTCGTCTTCCCCTCGTCATATTCGGCGTCTCCTGAGACGATGGGTTTCCTCGCGCTCGCGGTTGGTTTTCTGGGCGTGTACTCAGTGCTGACGCAGTGGTGGATCGCCATCGGCCATCCGCTCAGGCCTGCATTCACACTCACTGCAGGCGCGGCGGCGACAGCCGTGCTCCAGCTCGTCCTCACACCTGAGCTGGGCGCCACGGGCGCCGCCCTTGCGATCGGCGGCGGTGTCGCCTGCGCCCTACTGGCCATCGCGTTGCCAACCCTTCGCAGGCTTCAAACGCCCTGACCAGAGAGGGACCGCTTCGCATCTTCCTCGTCGGCTGGTACGGAGTGCCGAATCTCGGCGACGAAGCGATCTTCGAGGCGATCGACGCCGCTGCTCCGAAAGTCGGTGCGCGCATCATCGCTTTCTCGACACGTTCGGCCGGTGCTTCCGACCCGCGAGCCGTGCGCCCACGGGGTCGCGGGATTTTTCGCTACGTCAAAGCCTCCACGCGTGCTGACCGGGTCGTGCTCGGAGGGGGTGGGATCCTGAAGGACGAGGGACTTGGTCCGCTCCTGGACCTTCTCCTTGCCGTCGCGCTCGCGCGCCTGTTGCGGCGGCCGACCGCACTTCTTGCGGTCGGGGTCGGCCCCTTCTACACCCGAACAGGCCGACGCCTAGTCGCCCTCATCGCGCGGCTCAGCCAAACGCGCACGGTCAGGGACGACGCGTCGGCCCGGGCGCTTCAGGTGCTCGGCGTTGGGTCTGTACTCGTTTCGGCCGATCCGGTGTTCACGATCGACCCGCCAGCCTCCAGAGCTGAAGGAGGCGCCGTCTTCCTCGTCAGCGTCAGGCCGTGGTTCCACAAGGATGCTGACGGGACCCTGCGCTGGCAGAGATTTCGCGACTCCCTCGCCGCCGCGCTTTCACCCCTGGTCAAGGAGGGTCCCGTCGAGTTCGTCGGCCTGTATCGCCCGCAGGACGAGCACGCTGCAAGAGAGGTCGGGGCGGCCATGGGGGCGGTTGGGGAAACACTCCGCTTCTCGTCGTTCGAAAGCTGGGCCGAGCTCCTGGAGCTCGTGGCCGGTTCGAGCCTCGTCATTGCGATGCGCTATCACGTCCTACTCGCCGCGGCCGTCGCGGAGCGTCCCGCGATAGCGATCGCGTACGAGCCGAAAGTGAGCGCTCTGGCCGGGGAGCTTTCGGTCCCCGCGCTCGCGCCGGACGATCCCGAGTTCGCCGCAAAGCTGAGCGAGCTGATTCGCGGGGGGGCCGTGCCGGTGCCGGACCGGGGGGCTACCGCTCGGCTACGGGAGCGAGCGTGGGACGGTCTCCGGCTCGCGCTTGGGTCGTCGGACGACGGCGAATGACCCTTTTCATCCACCGCGCCGACCGAGCCCCACGTTCGTCGAAGTGGCGTCGGTCGAATCGGAGAGGCAAGCTCCAGCGGAGATTGCTCCGGACGGCCCGGGCAAGCGCGATATCGCCACGTGAACGCAGCATGGGCTCGATCTCGCTCCACTCATCGAACTTGTAGTCCGTCGAGATCCAGCGCGCCCTTTTGCGGACGGCATGGGGAGTGAGCGAGCCTTCCGGAAAGGTAGGGAGGTCCCGTTCGACGCCGATGGCTTTCAGCGACGCCAGGGTCCGGAGGCACTTTTCGCACATTCCGCAGTTGGGCGGGCCTTCACGTGGTGTCATCCAGTCGGTGCAGACGACGATGGAGTCCAGTGCGGCGCTCCACTCGGCAATCGCCTCCAGCTTGGAGAGTCGGCTGCGATGGAGCTCGTCGTGGGAGACCATGAGCTCCTCGGATCTGAACCTGGAGTCGAGCAGCGGGTGTGATCCCCATGGCCGCAGATGCAGGACGTCGTTCGTCGACGCGATGAGGATGCGCTGGATTCCGCCTGACAGCGCGTGCGCGACGG